>SAMEA104315436__coassemble_752_pt1 | contig 52386 bp, 42 predicted proteins | sample SAMEA104315436__metabat2_high_PE_045 | metagenome-assembled genome bin SAMEA104315436 (sample SAMEA104315436) | gut metagenome | biome: Monkey gut; feature: monkey-associated habitat; material: faeces | place: China | collected 2013
AAAACCGTGTAAAGTAAATCTGTATTAAGTCATTTTCTTATAGCATCTCACATAGTCAATTTCATATCTCATAGGTAGCGAGGCATCGTCGATAGTTCCGCCATTGTCGCCACCCATAGCTAAATTGAGGAGTATGTATTGAGGCTTGTTGAATGGATTCTCGTAGTTGCCGATGCTTCCATTCTTCACGTCCTTCATCTTTATCTCGTTGAGCAGTTCGTCGTCGAGATACAGGCGTATAACCTCTTTGTCCCAATCCATTCGCCAAATATGGAATTTGCTTGCCCATAGTGGGTCTTTCTCTAAGAAATGGGTGAATGGTGTGCGTGTGCTATTCCAAACGGCATTATAGTGAATATCGTTGCCCCAAGCGGCATTGGCAAGAATATGTGGCTTGTCGTTGATGCGATAATATTCCATGATGTCAATCTCGCCACACGATGGCCATTCTATGCCTTCGCCTAATGTCCAAATAGCAGGCCATGCACCTCCTGTTACAGGAATGCGTGCTCTAACCTCAAGTCGACCGTATAGGAAATTGAATTTACCCTGTGTGGTTATACACGACGACGTGTATTTTATAGAGTCGCGAGAAGTACGCCAATCGTTGCCATCTTTGCGATAGAGTGGGTTAGGGCGCTTCTCAGTTCTGCCCTCTATTATCAGCAATCCGCGTTCGCACCAAGCGTTGTCTGCCTGATACCATTGGTCTTCATGGTTGCGCACAAAACCATTTTCATAGTTCCATATCTTCTCGTTAAGCTTGCCGTCTTCATTAAATTCGTCGTGCCAAACGAGTTGCCAATTGTTTTTCTGTGCTGAGGCTCCTATTGATGCGAGCGTAGCTAATGCAAATAGCGTAGTTTTGATGATGTTCATGTTTATATGTACTATATTTGGTGAAATATCTATTATTTCATTAGTGTCCCGTTAAAATAGGGACTGTAAGGAGTTCGCATAATGAATAAACTAACCATTTTTTGTTATGCCCTCAATTTTGATGTAGACGTCTCTACATATATCTTGCAAGAATATATTCTATCGCTCTTTTGACATTTCGTGATCGTATTGCCTTACACTTTTACCGCCATCTATTCTGAATGATACAGTGAGATTTATAGAATTATGGATAATATCCTTGGAGGATTGGCAAGAATAGTATTCATAGCCCGGTGAAGCAATATAATTGCGGTTTTCCTCAGATGTGAAACTAAACGGTAAGGTGTATGTTAACAGGATTTGAAGTTTTTCTTTGAATAGAGATTTTATCAGAGTCACACCTAAAAAATCATGATAGTTTGTGCCCCAACTCTGAGCCTCAGCGTTATACAAATTATCATGGGTGTAGCTCAAATAGGCATACATCTTCTTCTTGTACCACATATAACTTACCTGGGCACTTCCTGTCCATCCCCCATTGCTGTTGTTGAAACTCTCATATTGTGCCTTCCTGTGTTTATATCCCACATTGGCATCAATATTAAATTTGCCCACATTGCTGTTGAAGTTCATTGACACCCACCAGTTCCGGTTTTCACCATTCTGGTACGTGGAAAGGATATAGTTAGCCTGTTTCCCGTTCTGTAGGTTTCCGTATTCAAGAGACCGGATGTAGGCAAAGTCACGCGGAGAGTAGTTCATGCCTGCCTTCAATGTGATGGCTTCCATTATATTAACCTTCAGGGAAAGGTTGTGTCTCAAAGAAGTTCGCAAGAGCGGATTACCGACTCTCTTAGTCAGCGAGTCTGTGAAATATTCATACAAGGATGTTTTGTCTTGCGATGGATTGTTCAGCGTACTGGAATAGTCAATTCTTGTCCAACTATGTTTGCCTATCTTCTTAAACAGTCCGACTGAACCGGAATAGCCCATATAACTATCCCTTAATGACGGTGTTTTGGCAATGTACCTTCGTACATTACCTGACACATGCACACTTAAATGATGTGGGAACTCGTAAGACAGATAGGTTCCGAAGTAATGATACAGGAGGGTGTTCTTGCTTAGGATATCATTGTTGCCGAGCCTGAACTGGTCATAACGTTTCCAAAAGAAATTATAGGAAGCAGACACATAGAGCTTTTTGTTCAGGAATCGACGGTTTATGTCCATATCGCCAAACACGTGATCCATTATCTGATGGCGGTCATCCTGATTGTAGTATCCCGTGCTGCGTGACAACAAGCTGTTGGTATCCCATGACCTTCTTATGTAATTCAGCGTGCTGTTGTAATTCCAGGCACCCGTCCCGCCGCGATAGAACATGCCGACACCCTGTCTGTTGCCCTTATCCTTATCTTTGGAGCGCGAATAGAAGGTGTTGGCATTTCCGCCCTGAAGGTCCGAACCGATTACGGTCCTGTGTGAGAAATCGTCATTGTCAGTGAATTCCACGAAGTATGCTAATGATATTGAATTTCGTTTATTGAACTGGTAATCCACTGAAACACCAACGGTGTTTTCTCGGCCCATATACCCTTGGTTGTGTGAATTATCCGCATTGGCAACTACTGTTTCCATGTAATCATTGGTCAGATAACGACGCGTCAGAAATGTATTCCTCTCTCCCTGGTTAAAATCTCCATAATAATAGAGCATGGCATTCCACTTGTTCTTTGTGTAGGTAAAGGACTCGCTCCACTCAGTGTTCCCAAAACTTTTACCTTTCCCGTTTCGGTCTGACGGGTAAAAATATACATCCCCAAACAGATTATTCTCGTATCCCTCATAATCCGTTTTGCGGCGCAGATTTATAATGGCATCATAAGACTCGTATTTCCCTTTGGGATTCTGTATAACTTCCACTTTGCTAAAACGGATATGTCTCAGATTTTTTATATACTCTGCGTCTTTTTCTACACTGTCTACAAGGATGATGATATTTTTGTTACCCAAGTAGGACAAGGATTTGGTGGCATAATTATAGGATATCCCCGGTACCTTGTCCAGCATTTGAGCCGTGTTATAGCTTCCCTTGCGCATGTGCTTGGTGATACGATACACATCCTTGTCGGGGTAATGGAAAATACTATCGCCGATAACAACCACCTCAGCGAGGACAGCCTCCTTAATATCCTCACCCTCTTTAATGTCCTTCTTCACCTCTTTGTTCTCCTGAGCATATAAGGAAGAAGCCAGGAAACAAAGGCATAGTAGAATCTTTATTCTCATATATTTTTTTACTTCTAAGGCAATAAAATGCAGTGACTAATCTAATGAATTACTAAACTCCGAATTCAGCTACATGTTTGCATTTGTTGCAAATCATATTTCATGTTGTTCTTTTTTTTAAAATGATGATTTCTATTCACAAAGTTATAGAAATGAATTTGAATTTGCTTGATTTTTATGATTTATTTTTCTTTGTGTTACAAAAGTTATGGTTGATTTAAAATATTGATACTACTTGGTTTAAGTATGAATATTGCTTATTTTGCCAGATAAAAATGTAACGCATGTAATATAAAAGATTATTGGTGTCCCGTTAAAATTGGGGCCAATTAAATATTAATCAAATAATCCCGGAAAGGGGACAATTCTATTAATTGGGCGAAAACGTATTTGTCTTTGTTCATCGTACAATATCATTGATAACTGCAATAGAACAAATTCAAATCGTCGCACACTTGAAATCTCTTATAAAAGACAGGGTTACAATTAATTCAAAGAACTATTAGTCCACTTTTACGGGACAGTAGTGCCATTATTTCTAATGTGATAGTGCAAAGATAGTACAAACAGCTGAGATATGAAAGTAAAAAGCTACCGCCTTTTACTTTTCATATTCTCTATGCTTTCTTTTTAGGCATATGGCTCCAACGCCAACTGAGATGGATCATCAGATAGGAAGGGATGCTCTTGCGCCAGCTCTCCACACGGCCCTGGGCATTGAGCGTGTACTCGGTGCTGCGAAGCTGGTGGAAAAGGTCGAAGGCTTCGAGGCGCACGGCAAGCATCTCCTTTAGGAACGACCGGGAGAGGGAGGCATTGCAGACAAAATCGTCGGTATTCATCGTAGAGCTGTAGTAGCCACGGCGACTATACATTTTGGCGTCGGCTGCCAATTGTAGCTTCCACGGCAAGCGGCAGTTGAGGGCAAAGCCGTAGTTGTACTCAAAGATGTTGAGTGTGGTGAAGTTCGCACGGTCGCTTGTGCTATGGCGATAGGCGAAATCGCCTGTGGCTGATAGGTCGAAGCGATTTATGCGATAGGTGAAGCGAAGATTCTCTGTATTGTAGAATGTGTGTACTGTGGAGCGGGGAGCGCTTTTCAGTATGGTTTTTGGCGACAGATTGTTTGGCTCTGAGTATTGCACCACATCGAAATCGTTGTTTTCCTCATAGCTGATGCGCGAATGGGCATCGAGTGTGAGTCGCTTCTTTGCGTCGAGCGGGCGGTTGAAGTGGGCCTCCTGGTTGAGGCTCCACGACGGTCTACTCACGTTGTCGAGCATCTGCGTGAAGGCTCCCGTTGTGGTGTTGTAGCCCTGGCGCATGCCCATCTTGTTGAGGGTGATGGAGGCGCGGCCGTTGAGCGTGAGGTTCTGCTGGCGCTCGGGCACGGTGGTGCGCAGCGTCCACAAGAGGTGGTGGTTACGGCTATGGTCGAGATGTGGATTGTGCAGGGTGATGAGCAGCGGGTCGACGGTGGAATAGATGGGAATGCGTTCGCGCACATGATTGACGAAGCTCACACTCGTCATGAGCCTCACCTCGTAGCCATGCCGCGCGGTGTTGCGCACGAAGTTGGCGTTGTAAGTCACAGAGCGGTCGGTGTAGCGGGCTATGGTGTCGAGCTGAGCGTGGTGGTAGTCGATGCGGTCGCTTTTCAGCATGCCGCTCACGCTCATGTTGAACCACGTGTAGCGGTCGCCCTCTTGCTTGCTGTAATAGGTTCGCAGGGTGAGGATGCCATTGCGCATGAGCGTGTTGTAGCGCTGCGTGTTGGCAGGGTCGGCGTGCATCAGTCCCAGGCTGTCGGCAAGCGTGTGTTGCTGATCCGTCCTGCGGAAGGCCTGGGCCGCCATGGCGCTGAGCTGATAGTTCCAATTGTTTAGGGCGTGAATGGTGTAAGCGGCCTGGGCGTTCAGCTGATACTGGTTGGCTGGGCTGGTGCGCTCCCTACGCCCCACAAGCACCTTGCGCTGCCAGTGCGGATAGTGGTAGAGGGTGCTCGTGAGCTCCTCGCCGCCTCTCTCACGGGTGTAGGTGGCCATGAGGTTCAACTCCAAGTCGTCGCCCCACGGCATGCGGTAGTTAAGGATGTTCGTAGCCCCCATCTTCCAGGTGTAGGGCTGCGAGGCGCTGGTGTTGCCGCGTGTGAGGTTGAGCGTGTCTGTGTTCTGCCATTGCGCTGTTTCGGTGTGGTTGTCGCTTTCCGAACGTCCCCATTGCACCCACTGTTCAAGGGTGAGCTTGAGGGGCGAGAACATGTTTTTCCAACGGAACCGATGGGTAACGTCGCCTCCCTTCACCTTGTTGCCACCCCACTCGTGGCTGTTAGAAAACAGACTGCCTCCAGAAGCAAACGTTTCACGTAGTTCGGTTGCGTTCCATTGCTTGCGGTTGTATTCCAGGTTGGCGGTTATGTTTTCGTCCCACCGTTTCTTCTTGTCGTCGATATTGAGGTCGAAGCCAGCGTTTACCGTCTTGTTCATACCGTTGCCAAGCGCCTTGTCGGGCGTCCACTCGCCATTTTGTCCAGGGCGTCGTGTCTCGTTCACGTTGTTGGTGTTGACGAAGGCAGAGATGCGCGAGGCGTCGGTGAAACGCAGACCAAAGAGTCTGCCTGTGTAACGATCCTTGGTGCCACTTGCTGCTTCTGCATTTGCCATATAGCCTTGGTTGTACTCGCGTTTCAGGTGTACATCCATCACGAAGTTTTTCTTCTCCACTTCACGTCCAAGCCATTCACTTTTCTCGGTCGATTTGCGATACACCTTCACGTTTTCCACGGCATACATCGGCAGGTTCTCAAGCATAACCTTGTTCTTACCCTTGAAGAAATCCTTACCGTTAAGCGTTAGAAAGTCCACCTTCTCACCATTGACAAGTATAGTGCCGTCGTCTTTCAGCTCTACGCCTGGCATTTGACGTATGAGGGCATCCAGCATTGAGCCTTTGGGCAATTGGAATGCCGACGCATTGTAAACGATGGTATCATTCTTATATACCATTTTGATACGAGTGCCTTTTACCACTACCTCGCCCAACTGATGTGTGGCAGCAATGTCGGTAGTTGTATTTTTCTTCCTGTTCATGTAATGCCATGGAGCATCAAAGAATGTGTTGCGACCAGGCTTTTTCACTTCGTAGTTAACAAAACATGGGTCGTAGTCGGGATGCGTCACTTTGATGATGTACTGTTGTGGCTTGCGAGGAATTGAGAAGCAGTAGTTGGCATCGGTGCCATAGTAGCCGCCTGTATAATAGCCACAGGTTACAGAGTCGACAATGGTACTGTCGGCAAGCATCAGAGTGGCTTTTGCACCACTAATGGCGTGGTGGGTGACGTGGTCATACACATGTCCCCAGAGGTTTATCTCTCGTTTCTGAGCAAACATAGTGAGGACTGTACTGACCATTATGGCCAGTAGAAATAGTTTTTGTTTCATAAGATGTTAGGTGTAGATTACTTTTTCGACTTAAACCAATCGTGGCTATAGTGTGGAATGCAAATCTGGTAAGGATTTAAACCATTAGCACGAACCACGACAAGCTGACCATCGGGATAATAATAGACGATTAGACCATGAAGGCGTAATAACATATCGCGCCACGTCAGTATGAGGAACTTGCTGTCTTTGTCATCTGTCGTTATGGGTTGTTCATTATCTTTGTAAGTCTCCAACAACTGCTGGCGCAAAGCTGCATGGTCTTTTTTAGAATAGTGGGTGCGTAATACTGTGGCGTGAGTTGGGCAACTACCGTTAATTCCATCCCACCAGACATGACCTTCTTTGTCGTTGCTATAAAATGTAGTGTCAATAACTTCCGTGCCTTTTCTCTTCTGAATTGCAGTCATTAAGGAGTCTATCTGTTTTTCGAATTCTTCAGAAGCGAAACGGATTCCTTGGCGAGTAGGCTGTTTTCCGCGCAGATGTTCTATGAGTTCTTTCGTATTTGGAATCACGGCGCATTGCTCCCACTTTGGTACTTTTACACGTATTACACAAAGACAATTCTGGTAATAGACTACATGAAAGAAGCAGAAAGAACCTCCTGTGCGGAAAGTGGCTGTTACATAGTTCGACCACGCCATTCCTTTCTCATAGTTTTGGGTGTTGTAAAGAGTGAAATTGCGATTGCCCATTAGAGCATAAAACACTCTTGACCAAGCAAAGAACTCTGTCTTTTCTACGTTCGGTAGTAGCACGATGTGGGCTGGTGTACGGCTATCCGCTCCTTTTTTACCCATCCACCAATCGTGTTTTCCGCCTTCTTGGTATTGGAACACAGTATCTATTATTGAGACATTACTGTGCTGTTCCATCTTACGAAGCTTTTCGAAGATTGGCGCCACGCTCTGGGCAGGCAAATCTTCGTAGTCGAAGTGGATATTTTGATTGCGCGAGTTGTCTGTGGCAATATTTATGCTCTGCGGACTGTTCACGCCATACTTGAAACTCATGTTGGTGCGATCGTAGTCCATAAGGAAAAAGGAAGAGGTGTCGCCTTTCTCAGGATGTAGGCGCATGGCTATGCGTCCCTTGAACAGCTCATCAGCCTGCTCGTCGGTCATCATGCGCTTGTGAGGCAGCTGTTTCAACATGGGTTGAATGCTGTCTAAGAGTGTTGCCGTGGCACGCATAGGCTTGTTGTCAATGCCGTAACTACTCCACATTGAGCGGTTGCGGCCGCATATAGCATCAGTCACATATCCCCACGCACAATGCTTATTTAGATATGCAGCAATGTTTTCTACTGTCTTGTCAGTTTTACTTTGTGCCGCCATGCAAAATGGAATGACGATGCAAAGAATAAGAATAAGTTGTCGTTTCATATCCATTGTTGTTTTTACATGTTTTCAAATTCATTTACCATAGCCATCATTTCATCCTCCATCGTCTGCAATTCGCTATCTATACAGATATCTTTCTGCAATTCTTGGGTTTCAGAAGGTGTTTGCTCTTCTATAGTTTTCTTTGCTACTACAGGTCTATTGTTCTTTCTTATCCGCTTTTCCGTATTGCTAGAGTGAGAAACTTGTGCCATCTGAACGCAAGTTTCTGCTTGAGGCTCAGGTTGCGTGGTTATGGTTTCTGGGGTTGGACTTACTGCAACTGTAATAGGTTTGGTTGGTTCAATGCTACTTTCTTCTTTGTTCATGAATAGCATGCCCGCTCCCATTACCATAACGACTACAGCCGCGGCAGCACTCCATCTTAGCATCATGTTTTTGTGAAGTGGTACAAGCTTAGGCTTGTGTGCTACAGACTTAGGCTTACCTTGTCTAAGACCCCTGAACAGGATGGAGAAGTTTCGCCATTCTGCAGGGATATCCCTATGCGTGCAGAAATAATCTGCAAGCAGGGCTTCCTCGTCTTGCGTTGTCTCTGCAGCCATGTAGCTATCGAGCAACTTCTGTATGTATTCTTTCTCCATATTCATGATATTCTATTTATTATTTGAAGTAATCTTGCGCGGGCTTTAAACATCAGACCTCGACAGGACGATTCTGTAGTTCCAAGCACCAGGGCAATCTCAGCAAAACTCATCTTTTCGTATTCTCGCATCTCTACAATCTTTCGCCAGTTGTAAGGTAACTGACTAATGGCGCGATGAACGATGTTGCCCGTTTCTTTGTCTTCCACATATTGATGAGGGGTGAATGGCTCGGGTATGTCGGATATGTCGAACGAGTCGTCATCGTCTTTCTCCTTGTGATGAAAAAATCGCATAATGGGATGTCGGCGCCGCTGGCGTAAAACGTTCAGCGAAAGGTTCTTTGCCATCACGTTTGCCAAGTGTTTCACCTTCTCTGTATCATCGTGCAATTCTTCATACCTTTCCCATAGTTTCATCAGTACCTCTCCTGCCACATCCTCCGCAGCGTCATGGTCGTCAAGTAGCGTCAATGCCTTTGCTACGACTATTTGCCGTAGCTCTGCAACCAACGATATGTATTTTTGACGTTCCATACTTATATTACACCAAACCTACTTGAAACGCTACGCTATAATCCATATTTTTTTCATTTTTTCTATGTGCGTTTCGGTAAGGTTTCGAAAAAAGGTCGCTTGAAACCTTTCAAACGACCTTATATATTATAGTTTTTACTTATTATTAAAAGTCTACCACGTTTTCGCCCAACCAACTTGTGTCGGCAGTTATATCGAAAACGAAGTCTTTAGATGCAGCTGGTGGCGCTACCGTCTCAAATAGTTTGCCACGATAGTGTGTTATTTAGAGTCTTGCCATCAGGGTAAGGGAAGGTGTAAACTTCGTAAATCTTTGTTCCTGTCTTTATGTCACGCAGTTCTGTTTGTTTAATGTTTACACAGCCATATTCTGTTACTATCGCACCAAAGTTACAACTAATAATTGAATATATCCCGATTTGTTGAGAGTTTTTTTCTTTTTCATGTAAAAAACTATTTTCTCTTGAATATTGATAGATGATAATGAAAAAAAGCATCCGTTTAAACACTTCTTTTAACCGCTTAAACCTGCTGTGTGTACATCTCTCCTATTTTGGGGGTAAACAGCATTTGTTAGCATAAAATCAATTTCTTATATTTGCAACGTGTTTTAGTAAAAATAAGGCATAAAGTAACCTGCTTGTATAATATTAAACAAAAAGAAAGGGAAAAAGGAATGAAAAAGGTTTTTAGTAATTTTATTGTTAGAATGAACAAGACAGTCTTTGTGTTTGCTACAGCAGCTGTATGTGCGTTAGGTACAGTATCTTGTGGTGGCGACGACGATGGTGATGAAGCCGGCGGCGGTGGTTCGTCTGCAGGCAATACGGAGTCGGGTGTGATTCAAACCCCAACAGGAGGAGCTGTACGAGTGGCTAAGGCAGGAGAATATACCTTCTCATACAATAGCGACGGTACTCTTGCTTCCTTCTTTGATGGTGATGTAACATATAATGCTACCTATAATCCATTTACGTTGTCAAGCCATTACAAGAGTTCAAGTTTTGAGGAAACAATTTCTTTCGTTTTATCTCTGAATAATGGTTATATCTCGGGCGTCAGCACATCAGGAGTATATACCAGTAAAGAAGAGAAGGAGGTAAGTAAAGGAAATGGCTCTTTCAGCTATGATGGTAGTGGTCATTTGACACGTGCCGTTTTCAAAGGTAGCGGCTCTATCGAAGAAGATGGCCAAAAGTATAATTATACATCTAAGAGTGATTATACATTCACATGGGATGGCGGAAAGCTGGTGAAGGCTGTTTATAATTTTGTAGAGGGAGATGAAACGGAGTCTACAGTCGTTGAATACACTTACGGAAGCGATGCTGTACAGAATGTTACATGCCAGTATGTTCCTGCAATCATTGACGATGATATGATAGCTGCATTCTTCTATTTAGGTTATTATGGAAAGGGTCCATCTGTATTGCCTACAAGCTGTAAGGTTACCGATACAGATGATGAAGAAACACATGTACAGACCTACTCATGTACCTACACTCTGAATAGTGACGGAACCGTCAATACGTTTAATGGCATAGAGAATGGAACTATGATTTATGACAACAAGACTGCTTCTAGTTCCGAGACTGCCGCAAAGTCGGTAATGATGAATAATAAGCATACTAAAGGTTTATTCAAAAACTTCTTCAAAAGAATAAGAAAATAAATAAACCTATCTAAAAAGAATAACTCGCAACTTTGGTTAATATACTAAAGTTGCGAGTTTTGTTTGTTTAAATGATGCAGTTAACTGACTCTTTCGTTCAGCCTCTGTTGAACGGTCATCGCAATAGGCTTCATTGGCAAATGAAGCTATATTACTTTATCGTTCAACAGAGGCTGAACGAAAGGAGAAGTCTTTTGCCTTGTAGTCTTTAGTCGATAGCCTTGGTATTTATAGTAGATTTTGTTGGAATCCATAGTCGATAGCAACAGCCAATAAAAAAGGCATTAGAATATTGTTTTGCCAATATCCTAATGCCATAATATTTAGGGAGTGGGGGAAATTTACTTGTTCTGATACTTAACGGTAACAGTATTAGCAAGCATTGACTGACCTGCAGAGATATACATGCCTGTTGTCTTCAGAGTCAAGGTGTTATTATTAAATCCTGTTTCGATAGGTGCTTCATTCTGAATTATCTCGGAATTCTCATTGAGATCACCTGCAAGCAACTTATTAGGAACATATGTAGAAGTTGTTACGTTGCGGTTGAGAAGGAAGCCAAGGAACAAGTCTTCACGTGTCATCATGAGTGCGAAGATGTTAACCAAGTATGCAGGTTCTGTTGTGTTAGGGCATACGCGGATGCTCTTATCTGTTGTGAAATTGTTGGTAAAAATCAAATTATATTCAGAAAGATCACCATTCTCATATTTCGCAGTTAGGTTCTCTTGAGATTCTGCATTGGCTTTGTCCACGATACTAACAAGGTGACCCTCAGCATCGTAGTTCCAAGCATAAACAACCTCTTCTCCTGTCTGCATGCTAAAACCTGTGCTGCTTGTGATACGACCATTCTCATCAAGAGTATAAGTTAATTTCTCCAATGGTAACATTGCAGGTGCTACAGTTACTGTATTACCGCTGTATGCAAATTCCCACATATATTGATCATTTGTGGTAATCTTCTCCAATGCACCATCATTGTTGTAGTGGAATGTTGCAGTAAGAGGTTCGCTGAGCATCGGATGATTTGAAATAGTGATGCTTTCGATTCTACGGTCTACGTATACTGCTGTTGTACCCAAAGCCCAAGTGTACTTGCCGCGAACGAGATATACTGTATATTCGCCCTCTGTCAAATCAGCAGGAACAGTAAACTTAACGCCGTCTGCTGTAACTGTTGCATCAATTGTTGTACCCTGTGGAGTCTTATCGATCATATACGATTTAGTAGCGTTGGCAACAGGAATCAATACAATCTTGTCGCCCTCTGCGAAGCCGATACCTGCGATAGTTACTTCCTTACCCAATGCGAGACCGCTTGGTACAGAAATCGCTGTGATAGGGTTTTCTGCCGCAAGAAGAGTCATAGAGCCCAATGTCCACTTGTTGTTCTCAACCTGCAAAACAACTTCTACCTTGCCCTCGTTGAGAGTGTAAGGAACGGTGAACTTAGCACCACTTGTAGCTATCTTTGCATTTACGTTGACAGCCTCACCCTGCTCAGGAACGAGCCAAAGAGTCTGACCTGCAGCAAAACCTGTACCCTGGATAGTAACCTCGGCACCAATCTTAGCTGACTGAGGGATAGTTGGGTTTGAAACTGGGTTGCTTGGTCCATCATCGTCAGACGAACATGCTGAGAATGTGATAACTGCACAAAGCATCAGCATCATAGAAATCAATTTCTTCATAATGTTTTGGTTTTAATTGGTTAATTAATAAAGATATGTATATAAACTCTCTTTTCCTTTATTGTCTTTAGCGATTGTGATAATCGTTTATAGTCCAGGCTGGCTATTCAGAATCTTCTCTGTGTCCTCGCTCGATGGGCGTGTCATGTCAGGGTTAATGATTCTGCCGTTAGGGTCGAGGAGAATGAAACGAGGAATACCGCTTATGCGATAGTCGCTCTGGAACTTAGAACCCTTGCCAATATGTAGCTGAGTGCCCGAGAGAGCTCCGCTCTTTACTCGTGCTTCCCACTTAGCCTTATCCTGGTCTATCGATAAGCCTACGAAGACGATGTTGCGTCCCTTAAACTTCTCTTCGAGCTTCTTAAGGAATGGCAACTCTTTCTGGCATGGTCCACACCATGTAGCCCACATGTCTATGTATACGTATTTGCCACGGAAGTCGCGCAATGTCATCTCCTTGCCATTTACGTCTACACCCTTGAATTGTGGTGATGGACGACCTACGGCAGCCTTGTCCCACTTAGCGCAAGCCTTCTTGAAGATATCGTTGAGGCGTGGTGAAGTAACGTAGGTGTAGTAGAGATTCTGCAAGTCGGTGATATTCTCAACACCATTGCCCTCAACATAGGTGAAAGCCAAGAAATGAATCAACGCCTCGCGAACCTTCTCGCTCTGCATATTCTCGCCTATATAGCTCATCTCTGCCAACACTTTAGGATAGAACTGGCGGATGTTCTTGCCTTCTTCGTCGAATACGTGAGAAGTCTCAATCATATAGTTGCGATACTCATCTACGTCAGCCAAATCGTCGTCCTCCTTTACATACTGGCGAAGAGTGTTGTAGTAGTCGTCGCCAAGCACCATAGTAGAGTCTTGAGTGAGATAAAGGTGGCTAACAGGATACATCAAGAATGCGTTGGCATAGAAGTATGTTATTCTGCCTTCTTCCATCTTCTGGAACTTATCGTCGGCAGCAAACTTGTGAGCCTTAAGCAGTCGCTTCATCGAAGCTATCTTCTTGTCGACAGTAGTCTTGAATTCATCCCAAGGCAATTTGTAAGTATCGTCAGCCAATCCTCTGAGCTGTATCTTGTTCAGATAGTCTACAGCCTTCTCGTTGCCACCCTTCACAGCGAAGGTCTTGTCGAAGTCGTTGGCATCAAACGATATTGTCATATCGTCGCCCTTCTGCAGATATACAATCTTGAACTTCTCGCCATAATACACGTTGGCATAGAGAGCATCCATGCCATCGAGCTGAACAGTAGCCTTACCATCGGTAAGAGCATACTCGTTGACGCTCATGTGGTAAACCAATACCACATTTGTAAGAACAGGGTTCTTGACATCAAACTTAACTGTGATGCCGTCGGCAGCCTGCATATTCATAGCAGCAAGCAGCAACATCAGCAGAGAAAATATTTGCTTCTTCATATTGTTTCTTTCTTTTTTAGTTTATGATTAATACCATATATATGATAAGGTATTAGTTGGTACGCTCACGATAGATAGCATCCACAATCTTGGCAAAGCCTGTATAGGTTGTTGGAGCTACAGACGAGAAGTCGCCTTCGGTCTTCATACCGTCGTAGATACGAAGTGCTCCTGCGCCATTGCTCTCAGAACCCACGATGAGGTCGTAGTCGTGGGTGGATGTCTCATTCTGATAAAGGTTAAACTTCATCATGGTGATAGTCTCGCCATTGAGAGAGAACTGCTTGGTAGCCTTGAGAGGCAACTCAGAGAGGTCTACGCGGTATACTGTGCTACCTACAGCATAATACATATATTTCTTAAGCGAACTGAAAGCATAGCATGAAGCCTTGCTGATGTCGGTACAATTGCTCAAGTCGCCATAGTAAGCCTTGCCTATACCGAAGGTACATTCGTCTGGCGAATAGAGGAGCATATCGCCCAACTGTATGCCATAGAGATAATACTTGTTGCCATCGCGAAGCAAGGTGTATGTTGTGCCCATCTTGCCTGCACCTGGGTCGTACTTGGTATTCTCCATATACACGAAGTCTAAGCCCGTAGGATATTCGGTGAAAGCATTTCCCGTAACCATATCCGAGCCTTTATAGCCCTTAGCAATTTCTTCCATCTCGGTCATGCTATGATAAGCAACGTCTGAAAGGCCAAGAGCTGGCAATAAAGGACAGCATGACATGAAGCATTTGTTCACAGTATCATACAAAAGATAAATAGAAGCATAAGACATTACTCCAATAGGTGCTCCTACGTAAGGTGCCAATACTGGTTGCTTGTTGGCAGCAGCAAAGAGACCCTGTATACCCATGTTTTGTGCATAGTAAGCCTGTCCGCCACTTACAAATATTCTCATCATGCCACTATAGTCGCAAACTATGCTTTGTGGATGAAGGTCGGCCTGTGTAGCCACCTCGTATTTGAAGCTATAGTTCTTCTGCCATCCGAAACCATTCTTCGACAAGCGTGTAGCTCCATCGGCTGTTAAGAGATAGAATGGAGAATCGCTATATCCGCTCTTAGGCATATACTGTATGCGATAAGGGTGGTTGAGCTCCGGCATATCGGTATTGTTCTTCAAGATGTCCAGATAAGTCTTGTCGGTTACCTTAGATACCATGTCGAGACGTGTCTTACCGTTTACATCGCACAACACGAGCCATCCTTCAGATGATGTGTCGCTAACGGTAAGCGAATAGCTCTTCTGCCAGAATAGTCCTGTCTTCTTCTCTGTAGCTGTGAAGTAGAGAGTATATTCGCCTGCAGGAATCGTTACCTCTTGCTGCAAGTGTTTCTCTGTGCCCAGGATTGTTACCTCGTTGTCGCCCGACTTGTTTATAGCTTTCCACTCATAGGTGTAGGCATCAAGGTCGGTGATGTTGTCGCCCATAGAAGGGTCGAGGTCGATGGTAGAAAGGGTGAGCACCGAAATGTTTTCAGGCACACCTGTTATAGTAGGTTCGTTGAGGCTATGGTAGTCGTAGTTGCCCTCGTCTTGTGAGCATCCCGACATCAGCATTGCCATCACGAACATAGCTGCCATTATTATCTTATTTCTCATGAGTTTTATTTTTTATGATTCAACCTTATAATAATGTTCACCTTACTTACACCTCGTAATATTGTAGTGCATTGCCATTAGCATCGAAAGCATTAGCATCGAAAGCCTCGCCATTATTGCGAAGTTTCTGCTGCTCTTTCACGTAGCTTTGCATCTCGGCACTAATATACGACTGCATGGCAAGAGTCATCTTAGAGTCGTCGTTGAAGTCGGCAGGATTGAGGTCAAGCACCTTGCACGCCAATTCAAACTTCTGCTGGGTGAATATGCCAAGCAAACCTTTTTCCCAAGCCTTAGGAGCAGTAGTGAACTGATCGGAGAATACAATCTTGTAAGAGAGTGTGGTCACCGTGTCGCCATTGGCTGTAGTCTCTTGGGTTACTGGTAGGGTGAAGTTGGCATTAGGCTGTAGAGTTATCTGCAGATGCTTCTGCGAAGTCTTCAAAACAGCTGTGCGCTTTAGAGTAATCATGTAGTTGAGCACAGTTTCGCCTGCTGCCAACTCTGCCTTCTCTGGCAGTATGTAGTCTACACCTTCAGTAGCATCGTTGGATGTTACAGTCAAGGCTATCTCGCGAGCCTTGTCAGATGGACGACCCAACAACTGTATCTTTACAGGCACCTGCATCTCGTCGCCCTTCTGATATACGAAGGTTACGTTGGTAGAATCCTGCAAGATGTTGGTGTTGGAGCGATTGTTGAGATATATGCCGTCGATATTGTCGAAGACTTCAGGAGTCTGCTCACTACATGAGCATACTCCGACGATAGCCATCGCACCAATCAGCATGGTTTTTATCTTATTATTCATCTTGTTCATAGTCTTATGTCGTTAGGATGTTTATCTGTTTTCAGTCTCCGTGTCAGGCAATGGAACCACGAATATCAAATCGCTCGCCTTAGGGTTCTTGCTGCTTGTAGCAGAAGTGATGATGTCGCTATTCAAACGCTTGTAGAGAAAGAACAGCTGACCCTCGCCATATAGCTCGCGGATATACTCATACTTCAGCAAGTCGGGAGTTAATGTGGTGAGACTTGCTACGCCACGGTTTCTGCGCAAAGCATTTACATACTGTACGCCAGCTTTCAAATCGCCACTCTGGCTCTCGGCAGCTATCAGGAACATCTCGCCCAATCTTACCATAGGAATCATGGTGTTTTGGATGCTTCCGTTAGCCACCATATCGCTATACTTATAGAAATAGCGGTTGCTACCTGTTGCCATCCAGCAAGCGCGATAGCGATAGTCGTCTTGATAACCACCTGTGGTAGCAGCACCACCATACACGAGATTGCTCATCATGCTGTCGTCCATACGGAACACATAGTTAGGCAAACGTGAAGGGTCGAAGAAGTTCTTGTGGATAGTTCCGCGACTGGTGTTGGTAAGAGCAAACAATACCTCAGAAGAGAAGATGCGGTCAGGGTCGGCAGGCGAACCAATAACCAGATTCTTATCCACGAATGGGAATATATTCTGGTCGGCAGTCTTGATAACGTCGGTAGCATACTTGAAAGCCTCGGTCTTGTTGCCCATATAGAGATAAGCACGAGCCATGAGAGCCTCTACAGCATAATAGTTGAGGCGCAAAGCACGATAGCGCAAGAAATTGCTTGAGCCATCCTCGGTGCTGCTCATCATGGTGCCTTCTGTCTTCACAGGGTCGTTGGCAAGATAGTTGAGAGCATCCTCATAGTCGGTAGTTATTTTCTCCATCACCTCCTGAGCTGTGAGTATAGGCTCTGGAGAGTTGGTCTGCTTGGTATAATAAGGTATTGCTTTCTTATCGCTATCCTTAGAATATACAGGACCAAAGAGGCGCAACATATCGAAATGCAACATAGCACGAAGTGCCAAAGCTTCACCCTTTATGATATAGTAGCTGCCATCTGTAAACAGATTCTTGTTGCCATCGATGGTTTCCAGAATCTTGTTGCAGTTCAATATCAGCGCATAAGCCTTATTCCATGTTTGGTCAAGGCGGTTGCGCCAATATTCGGTATTATATTGGTATGATGACAAATCCTTGTAGTTGCCCCATACGCTATTGTCGGTACCTATAGTATAAGCGCCACCCATCACCTCTATCATCTCTACAGATAGAGTCTGACCATATAGCGCATCGCTATTAAGGTCGATGTAGATGCCGTTGAGCATTTTCTGGTAGCCTTCTTCCGACTTTTGAAGTTCGCCCTCAGCAATCTGATCGTAAGGCTTCACCTCCAGCCAGCTGTCGCATGATGCAAACAGAGTGGTGCAGGCTATTATCATTGTATATATTATTTTTTTCATCGTCTGACGGTTTTAGAATGTTGCACCTATTGAGAACGAAACGGTACGGGCAAAAGGATAGTCGATGCCTCGTTCCGCCTTGACAGTAGAACAACGGAAGATGTCGTTCATGTTGGCTTGGATAGAAAGAGCCTGCGTGCCGAATTTCTTGGCAATGTTGAGTGGAAACTCATAACCGATGTTGATAGACTCGCAAGTGAGAGTATTCTCGTCCATCACGAAACGTGACGACTTGTCGGTCTTCTGCACCATAGAAATTCCCTTATAGAGAGCATTGCGGTTGTTTACGCTCCAACGGTCGTAGAGAGCACGACGGTCTTGGTTGTTGTAAACGTCGGCAGTACCTATGTTCTCAACCTTATCGAAGAGAGAGCTGTTGAATAGCTGACCGCCATACTGATAGCGGAAGTAGCAACCGAATGAGAAGCCTTTGTAATAGAATGTTGTTCCCAACAATCCTTCTACATCAGGTTCTGTGTCGCCACAAACAACCTCGTCGCTTGCATCATAGGTAAACGAATATGTGCCATCGCGCTTGATGAACAATTCCTTACCTGTAGCAGGGTCGATACCTGCAGAGCGTACAGCCCATATTGCTGTAGGGCTACCGCCATCGTAGTAGCGAGTGGTGTTGTGGAGTGATGTCTTTCCACTCTCGTTGAGTGCGCTAAAGGCATTGCCGATATTGGCATACTTCGACTTGGCGTGAGTAGCGCTCAAAGAGATGTTCCAGTTGATGCGCTGCTGTGGCATGTAGATAGGCGAGAACTTGATAGTAGCTTCCCATCCATTAGTCTTCTGCTTACCAGCATTAAGGGCTTCGCTTGTTACACCCATAGAACCAGGGGTGGTGATGATAGCGAGCAATGGGTCGGTATTCTTGATGAAGTAATCAAGAGTCAAGTTCAGACGGTTGCCCAAAGTGGTGACATCGGCACCAAAGTTGTAGTTGATGGTCTCCTGCCAAGCCAAATCGTTGTTGCCAAGGCTATTGATGATAACACCAGTACCGAAGATGTTAGACATCAAGCTGTTGAAGATGTAGGTGGTGTAAGCTTGGTATGCAGAGAAGTTCTGATTACCAGGGTTACCAACAGAGGCACGAAGCTTCAGCAACTGGAAGATGTCGCGATCTTCAAGCCATTTCTCGTGATGGATATTCCAACCCAAGCCCACAGACCATGTGGTACGGAAACGGTTGTCGGTGCCAAACATAGAGGCTCCGTCATTACGAAGGTTGAAGTCGAGCAAATAGCGATTGTCGTAAGCATATCCACCATTGAGATAGAAGCTCGACGCATGCTTTATGTTCTCAGAATATCTTGGCTTGCCTCCTGTAGGATAGTTGTTGGCAAACGAAGGTGCTGCAAACTGGTCGTCGGTGAAGCCGGTAGCCGAATAGCCATTGGTCTTGCTTGTGGTATTGTTGAAGTTGAAACCCAATACCGCATTGAGCTGATGCTTCTTTGCGATGAGCTTACCAAATGTTGCCGAGATGTCGCCCTCGTAGTATAGGTATTTCTGCAAGCTATGCTTAAACAATCCCTTCTGTGTGGCTTCCTTATCATCGAAGTCGGTATGCTCTGGCGACAAGCGTTCGTCTTGTGTATCGTCGTATTTGGTCATACCAAACTTAGCACGTACACGCAAGTCATCGGTAGCAAACCATTCTGCTATGAAATTATTAGTAAAGCCGAAGCGCTGACCCTTATCATAGTTGTTGAGGTGAGCATTCCATAGAGGGTTTGATACAGGGTTGTCGTTCAAACCATCTTCAGGATAATAAAGATATTTGTTTATCTTGCCATTAGCACCATACTTCTTGTAATATGGGTTTGCCTGTGCATATTCTGCAAAGCTTACGGCAGGATTGTTGGTCTCTAAATAGTCGATAGAGAGCTTATTGCTGAACTGGAACTTGCCAGTACGGTAGATCAAGTCGAGGTTTCCGCCCAAAGTCTCACGGTCGGAACCCTTCATCACACCATTAACCATACCATAGTTCAAGCCCAAGCCATATCTCACATTGCCTTCACCACCTTCGGCATATACATTATGCTTGTGAGTGAAGCCTGTGCGCAAAGGCATGCTGAGCCAATAGGTGTCAACGCCCTGCTCGATGTCGCGGAGACGAGAGTTGTAGAGATTATCCAACTTTATCTGGTTGAATGGGTCGTTGGTGTTGTCCTTATATACGCCAGCCAACTTTTCAAACTCCAACTTTTCGCGCGAGTTCATCAAATTATAATCAGAAAGGTCGGCAAAGTCGAGACTATAGTCGCCCTTGTATGAAATCTGCAACTTACCCTTTGTTGGTGCCTTGGTTTCGATAACCACAACACCATTGGCAGCCTTAGAACCATAGATGGCTGTAGACGCAGCATCCTTGAGCAAAGTTACTGACGCAACTCTGTTCATATTGAGGTTCATGACAGTTTCCAAAGTTGTTTCGAAACCATCAAGGATAAAGAGTGGCTGATTAGGGTCGGAGCCATATTCTTCTTTGAGTCCAGCCACACTCGATTTACCACGGATTTCAATATCCGGCATCTTGTTAGGGTTGGAACCAGAAAGACTGTTCTCCATAATCTTGAACGAAGGGTCCAAGGTTTTCAAACTCTGAAGCACATTCTGTGCACCTACACTCTTAAGCTCATCGCCCTTGAAGGTGCTGGAAGAACCAGTAAAGCTCTCTTTCTTACGGCGATAGACTCCCGTCACCACCACGTCCTTGATGTTGAGAGCTTCGGTCTTCATCAAGATACGAGCAAAGTCAGCTTGGTTGTTTCCTGTGTATCGGACTACTAACTTCTTGTATCCGATAAATGAAAATACGATGTTGCATTCTCCCTTTATAGGCAGAGAGAAGTTTCCATCGATGTCGGTGGTTACAGCGTTGGTGGTACCTTCTATAGCCACCGTTACGCCAATCATAGGCTCATGGTCTCCATTGTCTAAGACCTTTCCTTCTACAAACCCTTTCTTTACCGATACTTCTGTTTGAGTTGTTGCAAACTCTCCTGAATTCTGTGCACATACAGAACTAAAGAAAGGAGGGGTAAAGCAACAGCCTAACAAAATCAAGCGGTAGGCACTTGGGGATAAATAGTTTATATGCATATAAAAACAAACTTAGTTTAACATTCATATATATCTCACATATATATTATATTTCAATGCAAAGATAGTGCTTTTTTAATAATCAGCTAACATTATTGCATTATTTTCACTTAAATCGTCATGATTTTGCTACCTATATCAATGTTATTTGGTGCTTTTATTACATAATGTAATCATTTTTTTCTTTTAAAGAGGAAATAAGAGAGAAAAATAATTGGGTATATTCTGTTTTATTCGGTTTTTATTCATATCTTTGCCGTAGCTTATGTTACGATAAAAATCCTTAAACTACCGATTTATGAAACAGAAAGGCAAACCGCTTATTCCGAGTGGGGTATGGTGTATAACCTCAGTAGTTGTATTGTTTGGTTATCTGGGTATTGTGATGGGTGTGCCCAACATGCTCAATACAATAATGAAAACTGCCCACGACTTGTTGCTCAACACCGTTTTCTATTTGATGAGCATTTGTGTGATAACAGGAGCGATAGGCAAGGTGTTTGTAGAGTTTGGTGTGGTGGCTTTGCTTGAGCGTACTCTTCGACCATTGATGCGCCCGATATTTAATCTGCCAGGCGTTACTTCGTTGGGCGCTGTGATGACATTCCTATCCGACAACCCTGCTATTATATCGCTTGCTAACGACAAAAGGTTTGCAAGCTATTTTAAGAAATATCAGTTTATCTCGCTTACCAACTTTGGTACAGCCTTTGGTATGGGGTTGCTTGTTATAGTGTTTATGGCAAGCCAAGGCTATTATGTAGCTCCGCTTATCGGACTCTTGGGCGCATGCTTCGGCTGTGTGTGCTCCACACGATTGATGCAGCGCTTTGTGTTGAAAGCCTATCCACAATATGCTACAGAGGATGCTGTGTCGAAGGAAGATATTGAAGAAGAGGAGAAAGAAGAAAACGAGAATACAGAGAAGACAGTTTTTATACGCTTGCTCAATGCTGTGCTTGATGGTGGACGAAGTGGAGTTGAAGTGGGCATGGCCATTATTCCGGGTGTGCTTATCATTTCTACGTTTGTGATGATATTCACATTTGGTCCTGCTGCTGATGGTGCATATAATGGTGCTGCTTATCAAGGCGTAGAACTATTGCCGTGGCTTGCCAATAAGATAGACTTTGTATTCGAGTGGCTCTTCGGTTTCCACGACCCACATCTCGTTGCATTCCCTATCACGGCTCTTGGAGCTGTAGGTGCAGCCCTAAGCTTAATTCCTGGCTTTATCGCTCATGGTTGGATAGATGGCAACGCCATCGCCGTATTCACAGCTATCGGTATGTGCTGGAGTGGATTCCTTAGCACCCATACAGCCATGCTCGACTCCATAGGCTATCGCGACCTTACGCCCAAAGCCATCATGGCACATTTCTGCGGAGGACTGGTTGCTGCTATAACAGCCCATTGGATGTTCTTTCTGTATACGTGTATAGTAGGGTAAAGACAGTTTCAATATAGCGATAACGCTATATTCTGCCAATTTTAATTGTCGAAGCTGTTATTAAAACAACATCGTTATCAGAGGAATAGTGAGGATGGAGCCTATGGTAGTGATGAAGGTTATCTCGGTGATGAGAGAAGGGTTGCGACCATACTTCATGCAAAACATTGTACCAAAAGAGGCGACAGGCATGGCTATCACTACGGTGTTTATGTTGTTGACAATGTTGCTAACTCCACAAACTTTGAACAGATAATATACAGATAGCGGTACGACGATGAGACGCAAGAATGATGTTACATAAACTTTTGGACTGCCCACTATTTCGCGTAGTGGAAGGCGTGCCATAGAAGAGCCGATAATCATCAGAGCGGCAGGAACAGTTATGTTGCCAACTATGGTGATAGGACGAGCTATAATGTTTGGAGTGTGTACGCCACAAGCAACGAGTATGGCGGCAATGAAGGCTGCTATCATCGCTGGCGAGAAAAGCAACTTCGGGTTTAGACTTTTAAGACTATATTCGCCCTTAACAAGCATTACTCCTGCTGTAAATATAAAGAATGTGTTAGGAGTATTCAAAAGAGCAGCATAGAAAATGGCTTTTGGACCGAATATGGAAGAGACGATAGGGTAGCCTATGAAGCCTACATTAGCAAACATCAATGTAAAACCTATCATGCCTTGATCGTCGTGGTTCTTGCTGATAAAGCGAGGTACCCAAAAACCGAATACTAGCAATAGGATATAGGTGAGAAAGCCTACTCCTAATAGTGGTAGAATAAGACTGCGGTCTGGGAGTTCTGTGCCCATTACCGATGAGAGTATCAATGCTGGACAAGTAATGTCTATAACTATAGATGATAGTTTCTGGTCGAACTTGTCGCCCATATATCCCAATTTGCACATGGCATAGCCAAGCACTACGATGATGAAGAGAACCACCATCACTTCTATATTTTCCATATTCTGAATATATTTTGCCATCCAAAACGGTTGGCAAAATTATATAAAAAAGCTGGAACCACCACCAACTTTTATACATTAAATTCTACGTCTCTATTATTCAGACCACTCATGATGCTGCACAATCATCTGCAGTAAAGGCTATAAACTGTATGCAGACTATGCGCAATTGGCTTATTGGATATTATATCGTAGAATATGCGCAGCATGGCAAGGATAGGGCAGAGTATGGAACACAACTGCTGAAGAAACTGGAGGAGAGAGTGAATAGAAAGGGAATGACAACGACATTGTTTAAGTGGGCAAGAAAGTTCTATAGATTATACCCTCAAATGACGGATAATCTACCAGTTCGAATTTGTGCGACAATGATGCACCAATTTATGACACCAGGCAAAACAATTATCTCACATTTGTCATTTACTCATTTACGTGAGATAATGACCCTTGACGACCCTCTCGCTCGCTACTCTCTTGCAGGTATGGACAACCAACTCTTTGTTTCTACCTATATGCTCCAGTTGCCAGATAAGAAGACGTTAGAGGATTTCCTTTTAAAGCAATTGAGAGAGCAAGAAAGTTAAAGTTGTAATTTATATTCCTTCTTTATTTCTGCAAGTTCTTTGTCTGTCATGCGCTGATATATCACCAAGCCATAGAAAGGCTTTGTGGTATCGTTCTTAATGGTTGTGTAGCCAAGCTTCTGAATGGTATAAAGATAGAATTCTTTTCCTTGAAGTGTGGCGACGTACAGCACTTGCATGTAGCGTTCAGATATGCTTAAATCGGCAGAATAGCGCATGATGTATCCCTTACTGTCATCATAGCTCCATTCTGTATTTATGTAGTTTTTACCAGATACATCGTCATGCAGGAAGCCTATCAAGTTATTGTCTGCCTTAAACCAATAGTCTGTATATCCGCTACCATACACCATATCGCGATAGTCTTTTTGTGATATTTTACCATTATCCATTATTTTATATACGCCAATAACCTTCCAGCCATAGCCTTTCACTTCATCATTGATAATTTCAGCTCTTATTGGCTGCAAACCATCGAGCACGCAACATCCGGCATCGTTGACTATATATTTGCTATTAAATAGATTTTCTTTTATAGGGTCTACAGTGTCATCCGACTTGTCACAACTTGTAAATGTACAAGCGCCAGTAATCATTATTAAAAGAAATAAAAGCTGTTTCATAATACGTTTTTTATGTTTGTCATATTATAAACGCACAGAATCTTTATATATTGCTTGCTGTCGAATGTTATATTTATAGACGAGAATCACACTAACAATCTTTTTTCTTTTATTTTTTATCATTACCTATCCTATCAGAAATAAAAAATATACCTTTGCGGTGTTTTACAACATATTAATAACTAAATAATACCCAAAATCATGAAACACATTTGTTTCACAACCCTTTCATTATGCCTGCTCACCGTCGTTATGCAGACATCATGCAGCGACGACCCTGCATTCACAGCACCGAAAGTGTCGCCCGACATCAATGTGCCTATCACTGGCTATTGGCAGATAGCCGGTGAAGACATCAATGGCGACGGTGCCATTCAAGGCATTGTAGTGCACAATGACAATACTGTGACAGAATGGATGTATACCAACGTCACAGACAATCCTTATAAATTGGGATACAAAACGGGCAAGTGGAGTGTGAACGGCAACCACTATGAGATGCAACTACTAAAAGACTACGGCAAATATTACAACGTGACCGTGGCTGGAAACGACGACCAAAAGATGTATCTCGCCTATAACGGCAAGACATCAGTAGTACCTTTCTACAGACTCACATCGCTACCAGGCGATGGCGACAAGATGATAAGCGAACTTGAAGGCATGAAGATGTCGGGATTCAGCATGACCGACTTCACGGGCTATTGGGAACAGGACAATGAGACTGGCTGTGGATTCTACGTAGACGAAGAAGGCAATATCTCCGACATAACACAGATATGGAGTGGGACTTATCATCATACCGTGCAGTATCATTCGGCTAAGGTGGAACTGGACGACGACAACTGCACAATTCTCTCATTAGGAACCAATTGGAATGTGTATGCCGTGGGTAACAATTCATTGCTTGCCTTTGCCAATGGCGACAATAATAATAGTGTGGAACACTTTGTGAAGAAAGACGTGCCCGAAGAGATGTTGCGGGCTGACGAGATAATGAAGAAACCTGTGCCCGAATACATCTTGGGCAAGTGGGTAACCACACACTATACTTACATTGTGGATGGCAACTGTATCACGGATATGGACACTCAGAATGACGACAGTTGGAATTCGCTGTTCTACCATACTCTCGCTTTTATGGATAACCATAAAACGTACAAATGGGACAGATTTGGAACTGTTGTCTTAGACCAATGGTTCACAATGGACGGTGAAAACATAACTAAATCCGGAGACATCAATGCACTCATTATACCCGAATGTTTTTATACAGAAACCTGGACCGTCAGCGACAAGACAGAAGACAAAATGAAGCTCACCTGTAAACAGTGTAATACAACTGAAATATATACTTACAAAAGAAAATGAACACTATAAAAAATATCATATCTGCCGTTGTCATATCGCTGCTGCCTATGTGGGCATCGGCTCAGAACGAAGGTCACCGTGTGTCAATCATTCCACATGCAGGTGTAACCATATCCAAGATGGACGGCTCGGCACTAACGGCATCGAAGGAGTGGAAAGCAGGATATACGTTTGGAGCAAGTGTAGAGATACCTTTGTCGCAGTATTATTCGTTGACGACAGGAGCTGACTTCAGTCTTATTGGCACTGCATTCAAGGAGCAGAAAGAGAAATACGCATCTGTCAATGAAAAGCTTGACGTGACTTACATATCCGTGCCTCTACAACTAAAGTCTTACTTCTCGGATGTGAAAGGACTGGCTACCCATATAGGTGTGCAGGTAGGCTTGCTCGTCTCGGCAAAGGACAAGATTACCATAAATAGCATTCGCACCATGAATCTCGGCGACGGCACATCATCTATGTATCTATGGGAATCGTACAAAGAGAAGAAATCGGAGAGTGTGAGCAGCAACTTTCGTAACATCGTGATAGGCATTCCCTTTGGTCTGAGTTATGAGTGGCGACATATCACCCTTGCTGCTTCATATTGCTTCGAAGTAAGAAAGGCCATAAACCTAAAGTCAAACGACCCATGGGTCACCATGGTCGACTCACCTGTGGTACGCAACCATGCTGTGTATATTACGGCGGGATACAAGTTCACGCTGTAGAAGAAAGACTATAATGCAGAGTCAGATGATACACCTATGGTAGAGATTGCGATTTGGCTATACTCCCGTAAACTAAAAAACAGCGACCTACGCTGAAGCGTAAGTCGCTGTAATAGAAGCGTGGACCAGCCTGGGCTTGAACCAGGGACCTCCAGATTATGAGTCTGAGAGAATGATATTTTATGATTTTTTATATAGACAAATTTCGTTGATACACAACGTTTTACTAATTTTGCGGCAGTTTATGATATGCCAAGAAATCCCATATCAAAATGCCTATGTTTTCCCATTGTTTTCCCGAAAAGCATAGGAATATAGGGTGTTTGGGAGGGAAATTAGGGAACTTGTTTTCCCATTGTTTTCCGAAATTTGGGATGATTGGCAAGTTGGGACCTACAGACTATTGGCAAAATGGCAAAGAAACTGGATACTACTTACAAGAGTGCAAGGTATGGAAGTTGTACCTACGCCCTTATTCTCGACAAGCGTCACCCTAAGAAAGATAGGGATACGTTTCCTGTTGCAATGCGCTATACCATAGATCGAAAATCATGGTATAGTTTTGTTGCTGGTGAGTTCACAGAGGAGGATTTCGCGAAAGTTTGTACACTGAGCGCAAAGGCAGTCCGCTCGGAACTCTATGAAAAGAAGATGGAGTTTGACGCCATCTTTGACGCTCAGACAGAGATGATAGAACGTTTGGGTAATAGTCTATCGCTCGAACGCATCAAATCTGTTGTAACAGGAGTGGATTCCACAAAGGAAACATCCTTTATCGGTGTTTGGGAGAAAAAGATAAATTTCTATCTTACGGACAATAATGGTGAGCGATGCACCACCGCTGAATCATACGAATACGCCTTGAAATCTTTTCAGAAAATAATGTGGAACAGGCCTATTGTAGGCTTTAAGGTTGACAAAGAAGACATAGAGTATTGGAATAACGGCATGATGCATGGCGTAAAGGACGAAGCAGGAAATCTTGTTGGTAAGATTAGCAATACAACTCGCGGAATATACCTCCGTTCTTGTCGGGCAGTATGGAACGAGTGCGTATCCTTGGGCTACCTCACCAATCAAGAATACCCCTTCTCCAACATTCAGAAGAAGAAATTGGTGTCTATTCCTGTTGGAGAGTCGAGAAAGCATTGCTATCTGACAGTAGAACAAATGACCGAATTGTATCGAGTGTTCATTGAGAAACGTTATCCCGATACTTGGAAGAGTGGATATGCTGAGAGAGCGCACTATTCGTTGGGATTATTTCTTGCCCAATATCTGTGTAATGGCTTCAATCTTGCCGATGCAGGAGAGTTGACCTATTCTCAGTATTATTTCGATACTGGCAGAAAAGCCTTCAAGTTCAAAAGAGTGAAGACCACAAACCGCACTGAGGGTGGCTCTGAGGTGATTATCCCAATCATAGAACCCCTCCAAAGGATTCTTGACGAGATAGCTGCAGAACCTGTACTCAATGGCTTTGTTTTTCCTGATATTCTGCAAGGTGCAACACTGAAAGCAGATAAGCGCAAACGAATCTCACAAGAGAACTCCAATGTGCAGGACAGAATCATCAAGATTTGCCAAGATGTGCTTCATTGGGAGGTGCGCCCATCGGGGACATGGTGTAGACATTCATACGGAACAAACCTTGCTCATGCACGTGTGGAACAGAGATACATCTCCGAAAGTATGGGACATTCCACCAATCATTCGATAACAGATAGGTATATTGCCCAGTATCCTTTGGAAACACAGTTTGAGTACAACAGTAAACTTTTTGATTTGGAGCCAAAGATGACGGAGGAAGACATTAACAATATGACAGAAGAACAGAAGACGGCAATGCTTCTGAAACTTCTGATGGAGAAATAATCATATTCAATAAATATAAGGTGTGTAATATGGCAAACGAAATATCAACATACACTCACGAAGGAATGGAACTTCCTTTTGAAGATTGGAGCAAAACGTTTCACTCTTTCAGCGACTTGGCATCCATCATTCAAACGACCCACGATGCAGCTCAGTCTTCGGCTGTCAGAGCAATCAACCGCATGCAGACCATGCGCAACTGGCTCATTGGCTATTACATCGTGGAGTTTGAACAACATGGCAAGGATAGGGCAGAATATGGAGCGCAGTTGCTGAAGAAGTTGGAGGAACGAGTGGATAGAAAAGGACTTAATGTTACTTTGTTCCAGACTTCTCGAAACTTCTACAACTTATACCCACAAATGGTTGGGCTATTCGTTCCAAATGAAATTTATTCAACGCTGTCGAATAAATCAGAGAGTCGTATTCCTTTGATGGATAAATCTGCTGATGCCTAGTCTAATACAAATTGTGCGACAGTGTCGCATAATTTTCAGACACCACCAGAAATGATAGTCTCACGCTTGTCTTTTTCTCATATACGAGAGATAATGACCGTTGACGATCCTCTTGCCCGTTACTTCTATGAACAGGAGTGCATCAAGTGTACATGGTCTGTTCGCGAACTTCGCCGTCAGATTAGCACCAACCTCTATTTCCGTACAGGTATTAGTGACAACCCAAAGAAGATGCTTTCCCAGTCCTCTGTGCAAGGACATGACTCTGCTGCGTTGCAGATACGCCAACCTTTTACCTTTGAATTTCTTGGATTGAAGGCGCAGGAAATTGTGGATGAACATGATTTGGAGGATGCACTAATCAGCCATCTGCAAGAGTTTATCCTCGAATTGGGCAAAGGCTTTTGTTTTGAGGCTCGCCAAAAGCGCATCATTATCGATGACGAGTATTATTACCCCGACCTTGTGTTCTACAATCGCATTCTGCATTGTGGTGTTATCATCGAATTGAAGAACGAGGAGTTTTCGCATGAGAACCTCGGACAACTCAATGCTTATGTGTCATATTACAAGGAGAATGAGATGCAGCCAGGGGATAACCCTCCTGTCGGCATATTGCTCTGCACACGAAAGGGAAAGAAAATGGTAGAGTATGCTCTCGCTGGCATGGATAACCAACTTTTTGTTTCCACCTATATGCTCCAGTTGCCTGACAGAAAGACATTGGAAGATTTTTTGTTGAAGCAGTTGGGTGAATGAACCATATTTCTCAAATTGCCACCTAATAACAGGAATATAGCAGATGGACATTAAAGAATTCAAAAAGAACGCCATGAGGGATGCGCTTGACAAAGTGCATTCTTGGAAGCAGGAACACCAAGATGATTACTCACGCTTCTCATTGGATATGATGAAGATGATGCGCAACGATTTCAGCCAACTTGAACGCATATTCAAGATGGCTGCGAAATATGTGCCTACTTCCGTGCTTATTGAGTGTCAGAAACTGCTTACTCCTAACACAGATACCATTCTGTCTGATGATGAAAAGACTGCCGTTGCAGTGCGCATTGTTGACGAAATGATGGAGTTCACTGGTTATCTGCGGTTGGGGCTATATTCCGAAGTTATTGGTGGGGATAAGGATGAAACAAATGAAGACCTATTCTTTATAAGGGAATTTTGTCTTGTTGACAAAGATATGAGTGAGGAAGATGCCGAACACCTTTATATTCCTAATGTCTCAGCCAAAGAGTTTTGGGATTCGTTGCCTTCCCTCGTGCAAATGGCTGTTTTCAATTTCAGCAAAGGGCATACAGCGGAAGAACTTGCAACAATATCAAAACGAATAATGCTGTCTGCCATTCATGCTCTCCCAGAAATGTTTTTCCGTCTCCGTGATGAAATCTTTGAGGAACGAAATACATTGCTGATGTGTACGCTCTATTATATCTGCTTTGACCATGGACTACCCAGAAGTGCAATGGCATTGAGCAAGGTTTGTCTTAGTGAAAAGCAACTCTCTATTATGCGTGAAAGTGTCAAGAATATTGTGGAAAAGACAGTGCAAACGAGTGTCGAGAACGGACTTGATAAGAAAGCGGAATGGACCAAGTTGGCAAAGAATATTGAAGATGCTGAGTTGAAGCTGACTTTAAAGAACGCCATTGCTAACACGAAGGGTAAGCATGGGCGAAGGACTATCCTGCAAGAAGAGTTAAGCATTGACGATATTCTTATTGTTGATGACAAGAAATCGTTGAAGGAAGCTATTCAGAATGCTCTGAACAAAATGGAACACGAATATGAAACAGCATACATCAAGGCAGCCCTCATTCGTTCACACCATCTTGTCCCAGACACGCCATTTGCCGTTTTCCTACGTGCAATAAACGAATTCTCAGGCAAGGAATACAAGTACGATCCAGCCCAAAGGGTAGATTCGTTCATCACTATCAATCATAAGGAATTTGCCGTGTCAGGTAGCTCGAAGTGGCAACGTGCGAGAAGGGTTATTTGGAGGTTGGCAGAGGGGTTTAAAAGGATTGGATAAATGGCTTTTGGGAGAGAAATGCCAAATTCTCCGTCATAATTATTTGTCTTAACGAAATAGATGTGGTATTTTGTATAAATATAAGCGAAAGAACAAATGGAAAACGATTATCATGCATTCATGGAACGAATAAGGGCCTATGGATATGTTTCCGAAGCAGCAGAGAAAGACCTGCTGTCAAGAGTGAGCCTGATGCATTGGGAAAAAGGACATCGGATTATCCGAAAAGGACAGGTGGCAACAAGTTTGTTTATCATTAAAAAGGGTATGGTGCGCTCATTCTATCAAAAGGGAATAACAGAAATAACTATCTGGTTTGCCTATGAAGGACAGATAGCAGTCTCCATTTCCTCGCTGTTTTATGGCAAACCATCGCATGAGACTGTGGAATGCGTGGAGGATTGCGACCTGTTCTGTATATCTAACAAGGACTTGCAAGAACTTTACGCCAGATACGAGTGCATGAACACCATCGGTCGGAGGATGGCAGAGGAATACTGCAGCATTTTGGACGATAGGGTGTACTCTTTCCAAGTCATGTCTGCTACTGAGAGGTACAAAGACTTGATGGAATTTGAACCGGAAATCATCAAGCGCGCACCACTAAGTAATATAGCGTCTTATCTCGGAATATCTCAAGAAACATTGAGCCGAATCCGCCATAACTGGTAGCTTTTTGACAATTATCAAAAAAGTGTGTCCAAGTTCTTGTTACTTTTGCCGTGAATTAAGGTAATCCTATCGTTTAATCAAAAGAATAAGAAATGGAATATGTAACATTGAACAATGGCGTAAAGATGCCTCTTGTGGGATATGGTGTCTTTATGCTTTCTGGTGACGAGTGTGAACAGTGCGTAACCAATGCGATCAATACCGGCTATCGCCTTATTGACACAGCGCAGGCTTATTACAATGAAGAGGCTGTGGGTAAGGCTATAGCCAAATGTGGAGTGCCACGTGAGGATCTTTTCATCACTACCAAGGTTTGGCTCACCGAGCATACTTACGACAAGGCACGTGCTTCCGTATTGGAAAGTATGCGCAAGTTGCAGACAAAATACCTTGACCTTGTACTGATACATCAGGCCATAGGCAATTATTATGCTGCCTATCAAGCATTGGAGGACCTGTACAAAGAGGGACTGTTGCGAGCCATTGGCGTGAGCAATTTTTCTGCAGAACGCATGACCGACTTAGTGGCATTCACAGACATAAAGCCTGCCGTAAATCAGGTGGAATGTCATCCTTATTTCCAACAGGAGTTCTTGCACAGATGGACAAATAAACTTGGCGTACAGATGGAGGCATGGGGACCTTTGGGAGAGTGTCGCCTTGTACAGCTTCTGCGCACACCGCTATTATTGCATATAGCTCAAAGACACAGGAAAAGTGTGGCACAAGTAATCCTCAGATACAACGTACAGCGTGGTATTGTAGTTATTCCAAAGTCAGCACACGTGGAACGCATGACAGAGAATTTGGATATTTTCGATTTCGTGTTGTCTGATGAGGATATGAAAGCAATTGGTACATTAGACGAAGAACGTTCACTTTGGTTGGAATATGATGACCCCAATATTATAGAATTGGCTCAAATGGATTAATGCAAATGAAGGTTAGTAATATAAATATGTGTGCTAAGGCGATGTTTCTTGGCACATCGTTGTGGCTTCTTTCCTTGTTGTCTGCGCTTCAGGCCTTTGCTCAAAACAGGAACATGACCATAGAAAAAAGAATTCCAGCCAAGGGTCTTGCCATAATGGAAAATGGCTTTGAACTTCATCCTTATGAATTCACTCGTCATGCAGTAGGCGACAAAGACATAGAAGTAAAAGTATTGTATGCTGCCATCTGTCATAGTGACCTGCATGAGGCCACAGAAGACTGGTATAAAGGACATTTCCCTTTTGTGCCAGGACACGAGACAATCGGCAAGGTGGTAAGAGTAGGCAAAAAGGTTACCCGATTCAAGGTGGGCGACTATGCAGGTATAGGTCCTACCATACAGTCATGCCATGAGTGTCAGGCTTGCAAAGAGGGGCGTGACAACTATTGTGAGAAGATGATATCTTCTTACAATTCTGTAGATTATTATCATGGGGGCGAGATAACGCAGGGAGGTTATTCTACCGTGAATGTGGTGGATGAAGATTATGCATACGTGATACCACAAGGAACGGATATCAAGCGTGTGGCTCCCTTGCTGTGTGCTGGTGTTACCACATGGTATCCCTTGCATCATCTGATGTCGATTCGGCATGGGGACAAGGTGGCAGTGGCAGGCTTCGGTGGTTTGGGACATCTTGCGGTAAAATACGCCATAGACCTTGGGGCAGAAGTTACGGTATTTGACATAACGGAGGACAAGCGTGCCGATGCTTTTCGGTTGGGAGCAAAGAAGTATGTAAATGTCAATAATGCCGAAGAATTGCAAGGTATGGATGGCATGTTTGATGCTGTGGTGTCAACTATACCCTCTCATTATGACTTGATGATGTATCTTGCAATGGTTAAATATGGAGGAAGTCTTTGCATCCTTGGAGCACCAGCCACAAAGGATATGCCTCAGATATCATTAACAAACCTGATTTGGAATGGCGGGAAAAAAGTTTTTGCTTCCATGGATGGTAGCGTTAGCGAAACGCAGCAATGTATTGACTATTCTGTTGCCCACGGCATTTATCCTGATGTGGAGGTTATCCCCGCTGTTGCTGAAGTTGTCAGCAATGCTTTTCATAAAGTAAAAGAAGGGAAGGTGAAGTTTCGATATGTTATAGATATGACGACAATGAAGTGATATTCAAATAATCAGCCACCGATGGAGGGGCGGTTTGCACCGCTTGCCTCCAGATAGTCGTTTACTGCCTCACGCATGGTGAATTGACCGAAGCCTGTCTTTGCCCAGTGAACAAGGGCATTGACTGCGGTTTTTCTTGTCTTTGTGTATCCGCTGTCTGCCATAAAGATGTTGTTTTGAAGTTTGCTAAAACAGTTTGAGGCATAACCAAAGGGCTATTTCTACAAAGATGATTGCCCAACTTGCAAATGCCAAGCCGAACATCCAGGCATAGGTGCGACCGTTGAAGTATGCACCTTCCTCAACATCGCGGATGCGTTTGATTTCCGTCTGTTGGTGAACAAATAGGTTGTTTATCCGCTTCTCATGCTCATCAAGGGCTTGCTTAAGGGCAGAAATTGCTGTGCTATTTCGCTCATTCAGCAGGGCAAGACCTTCATCGTTGATGCCTACTTTGAGGTTGCTTTGTTCTGCCTTGACAATGGCATTACAAATACTGCCAACGATGTTTTCTGTACTCTTTTGGGCTGCTAAGAGTGCGCTCATTGTTGACACCAATGCTCGGTTGGCTTCTGCAAGTTCTCTCTTAACAGAAGAGAGGGCTTCCTTTGCAGACTCTATCTCATTGAGAGTGGCATGAATTTCTTTCTTGCCGCTCTCAATGGTTTCATCTTCCTGCATCTGATTATACAGGTTCAGCACGTCCTGTGCTGCATCTTTCTTGTTTCTTCCCATATTGATAAGTGTTTAATGTTATCTTCTACGGCTTCTCTTTATCGGTTTGCAGAGCCAATTGGCTCGTATGGCACAACGCCTTGCCCAGTCACGGTCATCCTCGTCTTTGTTGCGTCCCCAACCACAGTCTGGACTACCACCGCCGCCACATGATTCCGACATACTGGTGGCAGCATCAAGGTAGTTCATAAAGAGCAGCATCGCCACATTCATTATGTCGGTATGGCTTGCAGAGCCATTATCGGGAACTTCGATATAATTGTTCATTGTGTCATAAGCATCCGTTGGCATCTGTATATTGAAACGCTTGCCGTCAACTTGCAGTACCTTTCTGAATTTGAGAGAGTCTTCTGATTGTGTCGCATTGACAAAATGAGAAGCCTCACTTGCTTTAGCAATATTTCTGTTTTTCATTGATGCAAAACTTGTCGCAACAGGTGTTTGTGGATGTAACTTGCGGAAGGTGTTCCCGATTTTCGATGCCGTGAGGTTTCTTCCCACACCCAGTTCAGATGCCTTGATGGTCGTTCTACCAAACTTGAAGCGATACCCATGCACCTTTACTTGGTCTGTCTTGTCGCGGATTAACTCAATGTTGTACCCCTTTGCCCTTATTCTATCGGTATAGACATTCCAGTCAAAGGCAGACATGGAACGCAACACATCCATGCAAGCGTTAGTTATCTCTGTAATACGCTCTTTGCGAATATCCATAGCATCTTTCCACCCATGACGCTGATTGACGGCTTTTGCAGCCATCACTGCACGCTCACCGATGAACTTCACATCATTGAGATTGCCATTCATGTCAATGCGGTTCACCACCAAATGCAAGTGAGGAATACCACTCTTTGAGTCATGGTGCAGAGCAGCGAAATACTGGGAATTGGCAATATTGGTAGGCTTGACAGATGTGGCAGCCTTGCCTTTTCTTTTGCCGATATGGTTCACTTTTGAGATATTGTCTATCTCATGGATGAACTCATTAAGGCATCTTTGCCAATCATCCAGATTCCAGTTTCGTGCTTCTTCCTCAGACGGGGAAAGTTCAAAACGTATGGAGGTCAGTTCGATGGGTTTCTTGACATACCTCTGCTTGAACATAGACTGGTGCAGAACCATTTCGTCCCACATACCCATAGGAGGCAGATTCTCGCTAAGATGGTTGGTCTTAACGATGTCTGCGCGGTTATTCTTTGTTGCGTAATTGGTCATTGCCTGACCATGCTGAATGGCTGCTGCTTTTGCTATCATATCATGTCTATAAAACGGTCTCTGATGTTGCTCCATTCCCTGATGATGTCGTTGACACCTTGAAGCCAACGCTCCATGAAATCCGCTCTCTTGAAGAGTTTCTTTCGTTCTGCTTGTGGCAAGGCATGAAGCGCATTGCGTATGTAAACAAGTTCCGCTCTTGCGCCAATCAATCCTTTCAAGGCTTCCTGCTGCTCTGTGGTCATCGGTAGGGAAGGCTTGTGGCCAAGGGCAATGTCATGGAGATATATGCTCTTGCTTCTTCCCGACAATCGGGCATTCTTCAAAACATGGTTGAACTCGTTGTCTGTAAAACGGACATCAATATGCTTGTCCTTTGGAGGTCTCTTTCGTGAAGTTTTCTCCGTGCTAATGATTTTGTCTTCTGTCATTGTAAATGCGTTTTTGAAAGTTGAATATCTGATATAAAGAATAGCCAATGTGAGCCAGCGAACATTCAAGGATGCCAGTAGGAAGCGGTGGGCGAAGCCAAACCGTCAGACACTGGTACTTCTTGTTTAGACCTCCCGAAAAACTACGGCTAACGGAGGTACAGACTCTGGTGATAGCACATCTGCCAAGATTGACTGCTGACGAAAAGAAAGGGATAGGAAAAATCTTTTTTTTTCATCACTCGATGGTGATTTGGCTGCTGTAAAGTGCGATGCCAAGCGAACGTATGTCCCAAGTTGTCCCTCGGTTAAATGGATAAATCCTTTGTTTATCCTATACGCTATTATTTTTAGGCTTTATAGGAAAATATTAGGGACAAAGGGACATGAAGCAAAAGAAAGGAGATGGTCAGAATGGTAGTTCTGACTGCCAATCTTCTTCTTTTCCCTTTTGTTCTTTTTGTTGAGCACTTATTCTCATCCATGGATGTTTCGTCCGTCCCGTCTTGTCACAGTATGAGGGGTGCAACCCTTTGACCTTCTCCTGCTCACTGCGTTCCCATCCGTCCACCAACGACATGAGGCGATTGATGTACTGGGCGGTGTACTTGGCAGGATTCCTTCGTACAAGGTCGTTGGGCAACTCCTCTATAATCTGTCTTGCGCAGACCATGTTTAGCAGTACCTCAGGCTTGCTATTAGGCGTTGCTTCGGTATATGCACCTTTTTGGTAGGCAGCACGCATGGGAATGCTCCATGTGTCGTATGCCTTTGGCACAAGACGTTCCAAATAGAGCCTGATGTCATCAAGGATAGGGTCGTTGAGAATGCTTGAATGACACATTTGCACTTCATTTGCCTTTGCCTCCAATTCTGGACACAAATAGAGGTTCGTGCCTCTTTTATAATAGGTGTATGCCTCAGCCCATAGTTGATGTACTACAGACTGTAGGGAAGAGAGCCAATCAGATACATGACCATTGCCTTGAACTGGCACTATCCACCAACGGCGATTTCCATTGTCGCCTTGCAGAAAGTTGGTCTCGTTAGTGGTGGCTGCAAATACATTGTGGCGCAGATACTCTATTGGCTTGCGACCATAGGCAGGGCGCATACAATCACTGCGACGACTTAGGAAAGCCTTTGCTGCTTCCGCATCGTTGGCTCGCTTCATGCCGTTCAGTTCGCTTATTTCGATAATCCAGCCATTCGTGATGGTTTCCACCTTTTCCTTGTCACCACTTGCAAACGAGAAAGAGTCGTTGAACCATCTGTCTCCAATAACTTTGAAGAACGTGCTTTTGCCAATACCTTGTGGTCCTGGCAAAGTGAGCACATTGTCGAACTTGCAACCAGGCTCAAAGGCACGCGCAACAGCTGCCACAAACCAAAGTTTAGTCTGTTCTCTGATGAGTGGTGTGTCTTCCGCACCGAGGTAATCAATGATGGCAGTCTCAATGCGAGGATTTCCGTCCCATTTCTCCTTACAGATGTAGTCTTGCACAGGATTGTAGTTACGCTCGGAAGCCGTGGTCTTCAATATCTCAAACACCTTGTTCTGTGTGAGGCGTAAGTCATAGTTCTGCTCCAGATAGTCTTGAATCTTCCCTACGGATTCTTCATCCACCTTGTTTCCATTGACGTTGCGGAACAATGGAGAAAAGGAGATGTCGTCTTGGCAGAAGGTGTCAAATCGAATCTGACGGAGATTCTCATCATGCGTGAAAATCATCCTGAGATTGCTGATAGTTTTCAACGTGTTCCCCTTAGCATCAGTGGATAGGTTGTCTTTCCAGTCTTCTTCCATACTACTCTACTTTCTGATAGACGCAAAGCCACCTGCTTTCTTGGCAAGTTCCAAAGCCTGTTCCACATCAATCACTATCTTGCGAGCAACCTGAGTGATGGCAGGGTCTATCACTCCGCTTTTCTTGATACGATTAGCCGTAGGAATGCTGCAACCGAATATCTTGGCTATTCCAGCAATACCATGCTCATAATGTCTCTCTGGCACCACCTTGGCAGGTACCTTTGCCGTTCCTTTCTCTGCATTTTGGAGGAGCAAGACAAATTCTTCTCCCGACATCATGCAGACAGGCTTCTCTAACAATTGTTCTATTGTAACGAGTCTTGTCATACAATTCTTGCTTTGTGGTCCGACAGTTGTACTTCCTGACATCCCGATTACACATCTTCTGTTGGCTCATGAACCATCTTTGAAATTCCGTGATTGGAAATCCGTGGGCAAAGGTAGTTTGTTTTGTGTAAAGGAACATTACAGGTGTTATTCGCCAAAAACTGAGAGAGTTTTTTATGTATGGTTTTTTAGCAGTCGTTAACGGAAAAGCATGTTTTTATGAAGAAAAAAGAATGTGTTCAAGGTGTGTAATGACATAAAAACAAAGAAGCCATAAAACCCGAAAATGAAGTCTTATGGCTTATGTAATTTTGTGGAATCGTTGTTTTCCCACGTTGTTCTGATATTCAGAGAAACCTTGTTTACATGCTTTACTTGGAATGATATGATGCCAAGTATATCGAAAAATCAAGGAGTTTTCAAAATCAATGTGTTTTCCCATTGTTTTCCGATAAAAAGAAAAAGCAGCTACGATTTTGTCGTAACTGCTTGATTTCTAATGTGGACCAGCCTGGGCTTGAACCAGGGACCTCCAGATTATGAGTCTGTTGCTCTAACCAACTGAGCTACAAGTCCGACTTAAAGACAAAGGTGCCTGAAAGTTTTGTGGATGCAAAGGTAGTAGGTTTATCTCAAATATCCAAATTTTTTTTGTAAAAAGTATCTAAATGAGCGGATAATGTTGCGGTTTAAGTTGAATTTGCGTAACTTTGTCAGCTGAACAAAATATCGGTGAATAATATAAATGAAGACAACGATACTATCTGAAGATACTATATTTGAAAATAAGGCTGTTGCAACAATAGGCTTTTTTGATGGTGTGCATCGTGGACATCAGTTCTTGCTTAAGCATGTCGTAGACCTTGCTCACGAGAATGATATGGAGTCGATGGCTATAACCTTCGATAAGCATCCGCGCCAGGTGCTAAATGCCGACTATCATCCACAGCTACTCACTACACTTGACGACAAGCTTAAGCTATTGGCAGAAACAGGTATTGACCATTGCGTGGTGTTGCCATTCACGAAAGTCCTTGCAGCTTTGTCGGCTTACGACTTCATGGATAAGATAATGCGCACTAAGCTTGGTGTAGCAACGCTCCTTATAGGCTACGATAATCGCTTTGGTCATAATCGTAGCGAGACTTTCGACGACTATGTGCGCTATGGCAAAGAGATGGGCATAGAAGTAGTTCAGAACACGGCTTTAGATGTCGAAGGCATTATGGTTAGCTCTTCTGTGGTTCGTCGCCTTATATCTAATGGCGATGTGGAAACAGCTGCAAAATGCTTAGGTCGCTACTATAGTCTGCATGGCATCGTTACGAGTGGATATCATGAAGGTAGAAAGATAGGCTTTCCTACTGCCAACATCGACTTGGGTACAAGCTGCTTGCTTGCTCCTGCTGGTGGAGTATATGCCGTAAAGGTATGGCTTGATGGCGAAAGCGAGAGTAGGGTAGGTATGTTGAATATTGGCACTCGTCCTACTTTCGGAGGCAATGATGTGAGCATTGAAGTAAACATCTTTGGCTTTGCAGGCGATATATATGGTCAGAATATCAGAGTAGAATTCTGTACGCGCATACGTAGTGAACATAAGTTTGATAATATTGATCAGTTGGTAGCGCAACTAAAGAAGGATAAAGAAGAAATTTCAAAACTATTTTGATTATGAATATAATGAAGAATAATAATGTCAAGGCAGCAGTAGATATAGTGCTCTACTTGATAGTTTTTGTGTTGCTGCAAGTGATATTCCTAAATGGAGCAGTTCTCTTGGGCAACCATTATGGTATAGAATCGGCTGTTACAATGGCTGCAGGAACAGCTTTGAGCGGATTGCTTACCATCGTAATTTTCCTTTGGAGACGATGGTCGCCATATTCAAGAGAATATATTGCCACACGCCCTTGGACAGCCTTGGTGTGGGTAGTTTTGCTTTCTTTGGGCACTATAATTCCTTCGCAATGGATGATAGAAGTATTAGATGTAGACATGCCAAAAGAAACACTTGAGCTTATGACCAAGCTCTTAGGCACTCCTTGGGGGTACCTCGCAGTAGGCGTATTGGCGCCTGTAGCCGAAGAAATGGTGTTTAGAGGAGCAATATTACGCTGTCTGCTCGAAGTGATGGGAGAAGGCAGAAAATGGTTTGCTATTATCATCTCTGCCTTACTCTTTGGGGCTTTGCATGCCAATGGACCACAGTTTATCCATGCTGCGCTTATAGGAGTGCTTCTTGGTTGGATGTACAGCCGTACAAACAGTATAGTGCCAGGAATGCTATTCCATTGGATAAACAACACTATTGCCTTTGTGGCATACAATATGATACACCAAGCTGCCGACGGCAAGCTGATAGATATATTCCAAGGTAATCAGCGTAGCGTGTATATGGCTCTTGGCTTCTCGCTCTGCATATTCCTGCCAAGTCTCTTCCAGCTTGCTCAGCGATTAAGAAAGTAAGCTACGAATAATTATACGGAGAGTATAAGAAACAAGTACACGTATATGTATAAAAATGAAGGAATCATCTACTCAGTATATCGAGATAGATGATTCCTTCTTCGTTAATATGTTATGAAATTTGAGAGAAAACGAAACTTCACAGCCTCGTGAATGTTGTTTTACTAAACATGATTTAATTATAGAGAAAGCATAGAAATATAGTCTACTTTAAGATGTTTGACACCTGGCTTGACTGTGGGTCTGCGATGCTACGCTTCATGGAGTCAACCACAGCGCTATCGCCCATTGCCATAGATGTGCCCTGCTTTATGCTATCGTAGCCATCGTAATAGCTGATAGCGTTGCCATTATTGTTGTTGGCAAATGGCACTTGCAAAGCGTTGCCGAGTGTTAGTATTATTGCCACTGCAGCTGCCGCCTTTACAAGAGGGCGAAGCCTTTGTGTCATGCTGATGACCTTGGCCTTTACAGGAGTGCTCTCTTCTGTCATAGCCAATATCTTGGCATCGAAGTCCTCACCTAATACATCCTGTTTAGTTTCGGAAAGTTCGTAGGTGAACAAGTCCTTATATCTAAGCAACTCTACAGGCACGTCCTTTTGGCTGAAGAATGCTTTCAGGAGGTCTTCTTCCTCAATGGAAGTCTCGCATCGCCAATAGCGTTCGAGTAGTTGGTTGATGTATTTATAGTCCATAGTCGTCTAATTCTTTAAAACGTTGTTTGATGGTTTGTCTGCCTCTGAAGATATTGATCTTTACCTGATCTTCGCTTATTAGCATTATCTCCGCCACTTCCTTATATGATTTACCTTCAAAGTCGCGAAGCTGTATGCATGTGCGTTGCTTCTCAGGCAGTTCGTCTACGATTCTTCTTACCAGTTGTATTCTGTCTTTCTGGTTCATTTCCTCGTAAGGATTGTTTAGAGCAGAAGGTCTATCTTGCTGATTGTCATCGAGCGAATCGTGTTGGTTTCCCATTTTCTTTATCTTATCTAAGGCTAAGTTTCTGCATATTGTCATACAGAACGCCTCCATCGATTCTATCTCGTCCCAACGTTCGCGTCGGTTCCAGACTTTTATCAGCGTATCCTGAACCACATCCTCAGCTTCTGCATTATTGCATGTAATGCGGAGAGCAAGCCGATAGAGATTGTTCTTCATCGGCAGAATGTCGTTACGGAAACTGACCTTTTTCATCTTGTTCTCTGTTTAATTGACGATTGGTTATGAGGATAGTTACAGTAAGAACTGTATTTTAACGTTTATTTAGTATTTCTCTACTTTTTATCTATGTCCTATACCTTATATAATATATATAGCGTTGCTGAAATTATATATTATAACCGAGGTATATTCACGTGGCGTATGTTGTTAGCCTCGCAGTATGGTGCCGTGCTTGCCGTCGATGGCAGAAGCGAGGGTTATCACCACTTGCTTTACTCCATGTTCGATGGCGTTGAACGAGTTTTCGAGCTTAGGAATCATACCTCCAGCAACTGTTCCGTCGGCAACAAGAGCCTTAAACTCTTCGGGAGTGATGGAAGGAATTACGCTATCGTCGTCGTCAGGATTTGATAGTACCCCCTTTTTCTCGAAACAGAACATCAAGGTTACGTCGTAATATGGTGCCAAAGCTTTTGCTGTTTCCGAAGCTATGGTGTCTGCATTGGTATTTAGTATGTTGCCATTGCCATCGTGAGTCAAAGGAGCCATTACAGGCACTATGCCAGCCTCTATGAGGGTGTGAAGCATATTGCCGTTGGCACTATCTACGTCGCCAACATATCCAAAGTCTACACCATCTTTCAATGGACGCTTATGCGAACGTATCATGTTGATGTCGGCACCTGTTAGTCCAAGAGCGTTTACGCCTACAGCCTGTAGTTTTGCCACGAGGTTTTTATTTACCAATCCGCCGTATACCATAGTTACTACATTCAGCATTTCGCGGTCGGTGATGCGTCTGCCATTCACCATCTTGGTTTCTATACCCAGCTGTGCAGCAATCTTTGTTGCACTTCGACCTCCTCCATGCACAAGGACTTTGTTGCCCTCGATGGCAGCAAAGTCCTTAAGCAGTTGCATCAGCTGCGCTTCGTCTTCTACTACCGCACCGCCTACTTTTACAACAGTAATCTTTTCCATTGTCGTTATTCTTTTAGCTATATCCCTCTCTGCTTATGCTGCAGAGAGGGATATAATGCTTTTATTATTCCAAATATGTATATCCGTATAGGCCAGAGCGGTAGGTGTCAAGGAATTCTTTGCCTTCTTCAAGACTAATCTTTCCTTCCTTTACACTTTTTGTTACCCATGTCTCAAGTTGGCGAACCAACTTCTTAGGGTTGTACTGCACATAGTCGAGCACCTCTTCTACGGTTTCGCCATCTATTATCTGGTCGATATGATACTTGCCATCCTTAACGGAAATATGTACGGCGTTGGTGTCACCAAACAGGTTGTGCATATCGCCAAGAATCTCTTGGTATGCTCCTACGAGGAATATGCCGAGATAATACGACTCGTTTTTCTTCAAGCTGTGGATAGGCAACACATGAGATGTATGGCCCTCTGCCACAAAGTTTGCAATCTTGCCATCTGAGTCGCAAGTGATATCCTGCAATGTAGCGTTGCGAGTAGGGCGCTCGTTCAATCGCTGTATAGGCACGATAGGGAACAACTGGTCAATAGCCCAAGAGTCTGGTAGACTCTGGAATAGCGAGAAGTTGCAGAAATATTTATCTGCCAACAGCTTGTCGAGATTCTTCAGTTCCTCTGGCACATGCTTGATATTCTTTGCCAATACGTTTATCTCGTGAGCCACGCTCCAATACATACGTTCTATCTCAGCTCTTGTCTTCAAGTCTACGATGCCATGACTAAAGAGCTCCAGAGCCTCTTCGCGTATCTGCTCAGCATCGTGCCAATCCTCGAGCATAGAACGAGAGCTAAGGTTGTCCCAAATGTCGTAGAGGTCTTTCACCAGCTTATGGTCATCAGGCTTAGCCTCAAACTCCTCTGGCATCTCTGGCAAGCTTGCAGTCTCCAATACGTCAATCACCAATACCGAGTGGTGAGCCGTTAGCGAACGTCCACTCTCTGTGATGAGGTTTGGATGAGGAAGCTCATTCTTATCCGCAGCCTCTACGAAAGTGTATATACAGTCGTTGACATATTCCTGGATGCTATAGTTGACAGAGCTTTCGCTATTTGACGAGCGAGTGCCATCATAGTCGACGCCAAGACCACCACCACAGTCAACAAACTCCACCTTATATCCCATCTTATGAAGATTGATATAGAATTGTGAAGCCTCACGAAGAGCTGTCTGTATACGACGAATCTTTGTTATCTGCGAACCAATATGGAAATGGATTAGCTTCAAGCAGTCGTGCCATCCCTTCTTCTCCATGATGTCGAGTGCCTGCAGCAGTTCAGCGCTGGTAAGACCAAACTTAGAAGCATCGCCGCCACTCTCTTCCCATTTGCCGGAGCCACATGATGCAAGCTTTATTCTGATACCGAGGTTAGGCTTCACGTTGAGCTTCTTCGCTACAGTAGCAATTGTCTCAAGCTCGTTCAGCTTTTCAACCACGATGAAGATACGTTTGCCCATCTTCTGAGCCAACAGCGCCAACTCTATATATGCCTGGTCTTTATAGCCATTACATATTATCAGCGAGTCGCTTTGGCATTGCACAGCCAATACTGCATGAAGCTCAGGTTTTGAACCAGCTTCAAGTCCGAGGTTAAACTTTCTGCCGTGCGAGATTATCTCCTCTACCACAGGCTGTATCTGGTTAACCTTGATAGGATAAATTATGAAGTTCTCACCCTTGTAGCCATATTCCTTCTTTGCCACGTCAAAACAGCTGGCAGTCTTTTCAATACGGTTGTCGAGGATGTCTGGAAAACGCAATAGCACAGGCGATGTGACATCGCGCAATGCCAGTTCGTCCATAACCTCGCGGAGGTCAATCTGTGTCTTGTCCTTACAAGGAGTGACATATACATTTCCCTTGTCGTTGACTCCAAAATATGAAACGCCCCAACCATTAATGTTGTAAAGCTCTCGTGAGTCTTCGATAGTCCATTTCTTCATTCTTCTTTTATTCGATGTTTAGCAGTTCTTTTACTTTTTCTACTGAAATCTTTATCTTCTCATAGTTGTCCATGAGGTCTACGTCGAGAGTGTATTTAGCCTTTTCATAGAAAGGCTTGCGCTGTTCCAACTGTTCGTGGATAAACTCGCGAACCTCGTCAGGAGTCTTGTTCAAGAGCAAAGGGCGTACGGTCTTTCCCATCTTCAGATGTCCGTATAGCACCTCTGGCGAAGCCTTTAGGTAGATGGTGTCGCCCTGCTGATTGATGTAGTCGATATTATCGAAGAAGCATGGAGTGCCTCCGCCGCAACTAATGATTACATCCTCAAACTCTGCTACCTCGTGAAGCATATTGCGCTCAATCTCTCGAAAGCCCTCTTCGCCAACGCTGTCGAAGAGCTCTTTCACCGTTTTGTGCATTCTGCTCTCTATATACCAGTCAAGATCGTAGAAAGGCAATCCAAGCTCCTTGCTTAGTGCCTTGCCCACGGTAGTCTTTCCCGACCCCATATATCCTATGAAGATAATCCTCGTCATGATAGTTTTCGTTTATTTCTTTCTTGCCTTTGGTTCTGGTGCAGCGTTTATCACCTCCATACATTGTTCGTAGGTAAGATCTGCTGCATTCTCGTGCATAGCCTTTGGCAAACGATAGTTCTTGCCGTCGTAGGCGAGATAAGGACCATAGCGTCCGTTCAGCACTTCCAACTTAGTATCCTCGTTGAAAGCTTTGATATGGCGTTGTTGCTCCTGCTTGCGCTTGTCCATGATAATGGTTATAGCGCTTGTTAGAGATATTGTCATTGGGTCTTCGCCCTTTGGTAGCGACGCATATTTCTTGTTGTGCAATACGTAAGGTCCAAATCTTCCTGCTCCGATAACCACAGGCGAACCTTCGAAGTCGCCCAATGTGCGTGGAAGCTTGAATAGCTCAAGAGCCTCTTCGAGTGTGATAGTCTCGATACTCTTATCTGCAGGCATCTGAGCAAACTGTGGCTTGTCGTTGTCCTCAGCCGAGCCAATCTGTACAGCAGGTCCGAAGCGGCATATCTTCACATACACAGGCTTGCCAGTCTTAGGGTCGTTGCCAAGCATACGTTCGCCAGCCTTATGCTCTGATCTTTCGTGCATCACCTTGTCTACCACAGGCTCAAAGTCTTTGTCGAAGCTCTTCATCATCTGCAACCATTCCTCTTTGCCTTCGGCTATCTGGTCGAACTGCTCCTCCACACGTGCGGTGAAGTTGTAGTCCATAATCTCAGGGAAGTTCTTCATCAAGAAATCGTTAACCACCATACCGATATCTGTTGGCAACAGCTTACCCTTGTCAGAGCCAGCCATCTCGGTCTTTGTCTTCGAAGTCTTAACGCCATTCTTCAAGGTGTCTATCACGTATGTGCGTTCCTCTCCATTCTTGTCACCCTTCTGCACATATTCGCGCTGCTGGATGGTAGAGATTGTTGGAGCATAGGTAGAAGGACGGCCGATGCCCAATTCCTCAAGCTTGTGTACAAGGCTTGCTTCAGTATATCTGGTAGGACCCTGGCTGAATCTTTCTGTAGATGTTATCTCCTCCTGCTGTAGCTCGTCGCCTTCGTTGATAACTGGCAACAAATCTGATTCTTCTGCATTCTGGTTGTCGTCGTCGGTAGACTCTGTGTAAACCTTCAAGAATCCGTCGAATGTAACAACCTCGCCATTAGCAACAAACTTATACGAAGAGTTGTTTACATCGATAGTGATAGTTGTCTTCTCCAACTGCGCATCAGCCATCTGCGAAGCCACCGTGCGCTTCCATATCAAGTTGTAGAGTCTGCGCTCCTGTACAGTTCCCTCTATGGTCTGCTGATCCATAACAGTAGGGCGGATAGCCTCGTGAGCTTCCTGAGCACCCTTAGAACTTGTATGATAGTTGCGTCTTTTTGAGAAGTTGTCGCCATAAAGCTCCTTCACCAAAGCTTCGCTACCGTCGAGAGCCAACTGCGAAAGGTTCACGCTGTCGGTACGCATGTATGTGATGCGTCCGTTCTCATATAGATGCTGAGCCACCATCATGGTTTGGCTAACAGTAAAGCCAAGTTTTCGGGCAGCCTCCTGCTGAAGCGTAGATGTTGTGAAAGGAGGAGCAGGCATACGCTTCAAAGGCTTCTTCTGTATAGAAGCCACGGTGAAGCGAGCATCCTTGCATTGATTCAAGAATTCCACAGCCTCTTCGTGAGTCTTGAATCGAGTGTCGAGTTCTGCCTTTAGCTCGCTCTTTGTGCCATCGGCTCCAGTAACCTGGAATATGGCATTCACTCTGTAGTATGGCTCACTCTTGAAAGCCTGCATCTCGCGCTCACGCTCTACGATGAGTCTTACAGCTACACTCTGCACACGTCCGGCAGAGAGTGATGGCTTAACCTTGCGCCACAATACTGGCGATAGCTTGAAACCTACTATACGGTCGAGCACACGGCGAGCCTGCTGTGCATTTACAAGGTTCATGTCGAGAAGGCGTGGGGTCTCTATAGCCTTAAGAATAGCCGACTTAGTAATTTCGTGGAACACTATTCGCTTAGTCTTCTCCTCGTCCAATCCTAATACTTCGCAAAGGTGCCAGCTGATGGCTTCTCCTTCGCGGTCCTCATCGGATGCCAACCAAATCTGCTTTGCCTTCTTTGCATTGCTCTTCAGTTCAGCAACGAGTTTCTTCTTCTCCTCAGGAATTTCATAGTGAGGCATCATGGTCTTTTCATCGATGCTCAACTCACGTTTCTTGAGGTCACGAATATGTCCGTAGCTCGACATCACCTTGAAGTTGGAGCCTAAAAACTTCTCTATTGTCTTAGCCTTTGCCGGGCTCTCTACAATCACTAGATTTTCTTGCATACTACGAAATGTATAAATTATGGGGCACAAAAGTAATTAAAACTTTTGCTTATACCTTATTATATATCTATATTTTTATTTTTTTTAAGGATTTGTGATGCAAAGATGATACAAAAAACACAAAAACCTATTTTTATTTGGCAGTCTTGATAATATTCGCTATCTTTACGGCAGTTTTATGAATTAAAATATGTTATTTTTGACACTCAAACAGCAGTTTTGTTTAATGTGGCTTCCGTTCTTACTCCTAAGACGAGAAGAATGAAAACCGTCAACGGAAGTCTCAACTCGACATTTACCTTTATTATTGTGCCTATTGACGGAGACGCAATTAACAAATTATCAATTGAAACATGAAGAAATTTACGTATTCGTTTCTTAGCATTTTGATGCTATTGTTAGCTATGCCGCTTGGGGCATTGGCTCGAACTACCGTGACTTTTGATTTCGCTGCTAATCCGTGGGGATTGCCTTTGAGTAGTGGTTCCGACAAGGCAGGTGTTATTGCTAATCCTATAACTCAAGATGGAGTTGTGTTAACAACGGTAAGTAATAACGATCAAAACCCTAATCAATTATTTGGTGGTAATAGTCCAAGCTTACGTGTTTATAATGAAAGCTCATTTACATTTACTGCACCTAAAGGTAAGGTTATAGAGAAAATTGAGTTTGCAGGAACTGTAGCTGCTACAGCTGATGCAGGTACTTGTAAAGGCTCTTCTAAGACCTGGGTCTGGGTACAGCCAAAAGATCAGGTGAACGCCGTGAAGTTTACAGCAACTGCTACAAATAAGATTGAGAAGGCAGTCCTCACAATCGCTGATCCAGGCGAAGAAGCTGAGGTAGTAGTATTGCCAGAGATTACAGACTTCGCATCTCTCAAGGCTTGTGAGAAAGACAAGGCAGTTAAGCTTACTGTTACCAATGGTAAGGTGGTTTATGCTGGAAGCAAAGACTTGATCGTTGAAGATGCAACAGGTGCTATCGACTTCTATAACTGGGGACTTACAGCTACTGCAGGTCAGGTAATCAATGGTACTGTTGAGGCTAAGTATAGTGAATTTATGGGTATGCCACAGGCTGCAAAGACTGCTAATACCGACATCGCAGCTCTTACCATTACTGATGGCGATGCTGTAGCTCCTGTAGCAATGGAATTTGCTGACGCTATGAAGGCTACTTCTTATTTGAAGTATGTCACACTTGCTGACTTTGCTATCGAAGAGGCTGATGGTAAGACATACCTCGTAAATGGCGAAAACAAGATTCAGCTTTACAACAAGTTCAACGTTGAATATACTCTTCCTGAGGCTATTAAGAGCATTAGCGGTATCATCATTCCTTTCGTAGCAAAGGGCTCTACTGATGTTATTGTAGAGATTGCTCCTACAAGCGCTGAGGATATTGTTGCTAAGCCAGAAGGTCCTGCTTATCCAGAGGCTGGCACATATTATATCAAGAATGTTGCTACAGGCAAGTTTATGGCTGCTGGTAGCTCTTGGGGCTCACACGCTATTGTTGACGACCATGGCTTTGATGTAAAACTTGCAACAATGGAAGAGGGTAAGTATACTATCGACACTCAGATTTCTAATGGCGGTGTCAAGAACTTCTTGAATGGAGAATTTACCGATGGTGCTTCATTCACATGGACATTCGTAGCTACAACTGCTACTGATGGTACACCTGCATTCTATATCAATAATGGTGAGAAGAACCTCTCGGCTCAGGAAGGTAATCAGGATGTTGTTCTTCAGACTACTGATAATGACTATGCTAAGTGGGTGTTCGTTACAGAAGCTGAGCGTATTGCTGCCCTCGCTAATGCTACTGCAGAGGCGGGTATGGATGCTACATGGCTTATCAAGGGTCACAACTTCGGACGCAACGATAAACGTAACAATACATGGCAGGGTGGTGTGAAGCCTGGTGGCGACAACACCAATATGAACGCAGAGAAGTATAATACCGACTTCGATGTTAACCAAACTATAAATGTTCCTAATGGAAAGTATGTTTTAGAGGTTCAGGGTTTCTATCGTAATGGTGATAACAAAACTGCTGCACCTGCTCACCTTAATGGTAGCGAAAATCTTTATGCAAAAGTTTACGCAAATACAGTAGAGGCATCATTGCTTTCAGTCTATGCAGATGCAGGCAAGGTAGATGCTGGTTCTACTGCAGAAGGTATCGAAGGCAAGTTCCCAAATAATCAGAGTGATGCAAGTAAATTCTTCTCGGCTGGTGCCTATAATTTGACTCTTGAACCAGTGGTTGTTTCTGACGGAATATTAAAAATTGGTGTTAAGAAGGTTGAGAAGGTGGCTGCCGACTGGGCTTGCTTCGACAATTTCCGTCTTACATACTATGGAGAGGTTAACGATGTAGCTGTATTTAAAGAAGCTTACGAGGCTGCTCTCGCAGCTGCAAAGGCAGCTGTTTCTGATGATACTTATGCAGAAGTTGTTGGCGACGAGCGTACTGCTCTAACCGCTGCTATCGATGCTAACAGCACTGTCGCTGAGGAAACTAAGGATGCTTATGTTGCTGCTACAACATCTCTCAATGAGGCTACCAATACATTCAAAGGTGCTAAGGCTGCTTATGTAGCATTGGCAACAGCCAAAGCTCAGTATAAGGATTTCGATGTTGCTGCTTATAAGTATGCAAGCGAAGAGAAGGCTACTGCACTTGCTGACGCTCTCGTAGCTACAGCTAAGAATGCAGAGGAAGCTACAGCTAAGGCTGCTATCATTGTTACAGCTGCTCGTGCTATCGTAGAGTCTAATGCTTTGGCAGAAGGCGTAGAGGGTGCTACCAACTATACCGAATCAATCAAGAATGCTAATGCAGAGGCTTTGGATGGTTGGACAATAGCTCTTGGCGAAATCAACAAGGGTGCTATTAAAGTCTTGAATAATGAACCATTCACCGATGCAGAAGGTAACTCTACTCACTCTTACTTCGATGGTGGTAGCTGGGGCGATAAGGCTTGGGACGTAACATTCTCTCAGGATGTTACATTGCCTAAGGGTAAGTATTTGCTCACAGCAACATCACGTGCATCTGTAGACCTTGCTTCATTTACTCTCTTTGCAGGTGAGGCTCGCGCAGATATGCAGCATGTTGGTAATGCAGGCGAACTCTTCGATCGCGGTTGGAACGATTGCTCAGTAGAGTTTGAGGTTGCAGAGGATGACGCTACAGTAAACCTTGGTGTACAGGGCGTTGCCGACAAGCAGTATCAGTGGATGTCATTCACCCGCTTCCGTCTTGTTAAGGTTGGTGAAGTTGCGCCAAGCGTAATAGAGGTTGACAACATCGCTGGTCTTAGCAAGGTTGAAGGTGGCGAAATGGAGGATCCAAGCGTTAAGCTCATGTTGAAGAACGCTAAGATTACTTACGTACAGAATGAGGAAGGTGACGTTGATCCTGAATACTCTGTAAAGTATGCATTGCTTGAAGACGAGAGCGGTGCTGTCGAAATCTCTGATCTCGTAGCTAAGGCTAAACTCAACAATTGGTTTGAAGGTGAACTTAAGGAAGGTGTTGCTCTAAATGGTTATGTTCTTGTTGACTATAGCTCATTCTTCCCAAGATTGATAGTTAATGCTGAGACTGCAAAGTCTGAGATTACAATCACTCCTACCGAAATTACTCCTACTGTTGTAACAATTGCTGATGTTCAGAAACCAGAGAACCATCTGCGCATGTTCGAACTTCAGAATGTGGAACTTGTCAAAGAAGATGGATCATACGCATTCAAGCAGGATGGTAATATTATTGCTGCAGTAGATATGTTCAAAAATATGCTTGATGAGATGCCTACTAACATTGAAAGCGTTACAGGTGTATTGTTCCTTGATTTGGAATCATACTGCTTCGTACCAACCTCTTATCTCGATCACCCTTCTCCAGCACCTATCGAGGTTAACAGCATTGCAGAGTTGAACAAGCTTGGTGAAGAGAACGAAGGTGCAACTATTAAGTTGAAGCTTACAGATGCTCAGATTACTGTAGCTGACGCTTCAATGTCTTCTGCAATCATCGAAGATAAGACTGGCGCATTTAATGCTCAGTACTTCTTTGCTGAGGCTGTTGGAACGGAAATGTTGAAAGACGAATTCAAACAGGGTGTAGTTCTCAATGGCTATCTCTATGCAAAATATAGCTATGGTTCTATCGAGGTATGTGAAAACACAGCTAATTCAGATATTACTACTACAGAGGCTCCTGTAGTTGCTACTGAGGCTGACTTCGCTGAGGTATTGAAGGCAGAGAACAACTTCCGTCTCTATGAGTTCAAGAATATTACTGTTAACAAGAATGTGTCTGATAAATTCCAGCTTGTTAAGGGTGATGCTAAGGCTGAAATCGCTGACAGAACTCACTCACTCGACGAGTCTATGATGGCTAATGTAGAGAGCGTAGTTGGCTACTTCCGCATAGCAGGCGATGAAGCTGAATTCACACTTCTCTCTTACAAGACAGCTACTCCTGATGGTATCTCTGCTCTTGAGGTTGCTACTAAGAATGCTGCCGTTTACAACTTGAACGGTGCT
>SAMEA104315436__coassemble_778_pt1 | contig 47013 bp, 30 predicted proteins | sample SAMEA104315436__metabat2_high_PE_045 | metagenome-assembled genome bin SAMEA104315436 (sample SAMEA104315436) | gut metagenome | biome: Monkey gut; feature: monkey-associated habitat; material: faeces | place: China | collected 2013
TCATCAGGGTACTGCTTGGCCTTGGCTTGGTGGATTCTATATGGAAGCATCGCTGAAACTCTATAAGCGCACACGTTTGAGCTTTATCGAGCGTCAGATGGTGGGCTATGAAGATGAGATGTCTTATCATTGCCTCGGCACTATTCCTGAGCTTTTCGATGGCAACCCTCCATTCCATGGACGTGGTGGCATTTCATTTGCTATGAATGTTGGCGAGGTGTTGAGAACACTCGAATTATTGGAGAAATACAAATATTAATAATAGGGAGGACGACAAATGAAAGTTTTAATGTTTGGATGGGAGTATCCTCCTCATGTATATGGCGGTCTTGCTACTGCCAACTTCGGTATTGCCGAAGGTTTGCATGCGCAACCCGATATGGACATCACCCTTTGCTTACCTAAGCCTTGGGGCGATGAGGATAAAACTTTTGCCAAGATTATTGGCATGAACTGTGTGCCTATCGCTTATCGTGATGTCAACTACGACTATGTTAAGGATCGCATTTCGCATATCATGGAACCAGAACTATATTATAAGTTCCGCGACCATATCTATGCCGACTTTAATTATATGAATGTCAACGACCTTGGATGTATGGAGTTTGCTGGTGGTTATCCTTCAAATCTTCATGAAGAGATTAACAACTACTCTATCATCGCAGGTGTTGTTGCACGTAGCATGGACTTCGATATTATCCATGCTCACGACTGGCTAACTTTCCCTGCAGGTATTCATGCTAAGCAGGTTAGTGGTAAGCCTCTCTGCATCCATGTCCATGCTACAGACTTCGACCGTAGTCGCGGTAAGGTAAACCCTACCGTTTACAGCATAGAGAAGAATGGTATGGACAATGCAGACTGTATCATGTGTGTGTCTGAGCTCACTCGTCAGACTGTTATCAATCAGTATCATCAGGATCCTCGCAAGTGCTTCACAGTTCATAATGCTGTTTATCCACTTCGTCAGGAGCTTCAGGACATTCCTCGTCCTGACCATACCGGCAAAGAAAAGGTCGTTACCTTCCTTGGTCGCATCACTATGCAAAAGGGACCAGAATACTTCGTTGAGGCTGCCAATATGGTATTGCATCGCACACGCAACGTGCGTTTCTGTATGGCTGGTTCGGGCGATATGATGGATCAGATGATTTATCTTGCTGCCGAGCGTGGTATTGCTGACAGATTCCATTTCCCAGGCTTTATGCGTGGAAAGCAAGTATATGAATGCTTGAAGAATTCCGACGTTTATGTGATGCCTTCTGTGAGCGAACCTTTCGGTATCTCACCTCTTGAGGCTATGCAATGTGGTACTCCTACTATCATCTCTAAGCAGAGTGGTTGTGCGGAAATCCTCACTAACTGTATGAAGGTAGACTATTGGGATATTCATGCCCTCGCTGATGCCATCTATTCTATCTGCCACAACGAGAGCCTCTTCACTTATCTAAAGGAAGAAGGCAAGCGTGAGGTAGACCAGATAACATGGGAGAAAGTTGGCGCATGGATTAAGGAACTCTACATGCGTACACTTGGCTGGAAATAATACTTAAAATTTAAAGACTACAGACATGAAAACAATATGTTTATATTTTGAGATACATCAGATAATTCATCTCAAACGCTACCGCTTCTTCGATATCGGTACCGACCATTATTATTACGATGACTACGAGAATGAGCGTAGTATCGCTGACATAGCAGAGCGCTCTTATATGCCTGCTCTCAACACCTTGCTCGATATGATCAAGGAGAATGGTGACTTCTTTAAGGTTGCCTTCTCTATCTCAGGTGTTGGTATGGAACAGCTTGAGCTACATGCTCCTCAGGTTATTGAGAAACTCCAGGAACTTAACGCTACAGGTTGTGTAGAATTCCTCGCAGAACCTTATTCTCACGGACTTTCTTCTTTGAAAAATGAAGAATCGTTTGTTGCTGATGTAAAGAAGCAATGTGTTAAGATGAAGGAATACTTTGGCAAGTCGCCAAAGGTATTGCGCAACTCTTCACTTATCTATAGCGACGATATTGGTATGCAGGCTGCACAGATGGGCTTCGTAGGTATGCTTACCGAAGGCGCTAAGCATGTGTTGGGATGGAAGTCTCCTCACTATGTATACAATTGTGCGTTGGCTCCACAGCTCAAGTTGTTGCTTCGCGATGTAAACCTCAGCGATGATATCTCATTGCGCTTCAATAATACTGATTGGCCTGGCTATCCTTTATTTGCCGACAACTATATCAATAATATAGTAGCTCTACCAGCAGAGGAGCAGAATATCAATATCTTCATGGAGCTTTCAGCTATTGGTATTGCTCAGCCATTGTCGAGCAACATTCTCGACTTCATTCGTGCGTTGCCAGCATGTGCTAAGAACCAGGGCATTGGCTTTGCTACTCCAAGCGAGATCTTTGCTAACACCAATAGTGTAGGCACTCTCGATGTTCCTGACACATTGTCTTGGGTAGACGAAGAGCGCGATGTTAGCTGCTGGCTTGGTAATGCTCTTCAGCGTGAGGCTTTCGAAAAGCTATATAGTGTTGCCGACCGTGTACGCATTGCCAACGATCCTCGTATCAATCAGGATTGGGATTACCTGCAGGCAAGCAACAACTTCCGCTTTATGACCACCAAGCCTTCTAACGTAGGTCTTGATCGTGGTATCTATAGCAGTCCATTCGATGCTTTCACCAACTATATGAACATCCTTGGCGACTTTATCACACGTGTAAACAACCTCTATCCAGAGGAAATTGACAACGAGCAGCTTGAATCATTGCTCACCACTATCAAGAACCAAGGCGATGAGATTGAAATGAAGGGTAAGGAGATTACTCGTCTTCAGGCTAAGATAGAAAAGCTTGAAACAGAAGAGGCTAAGCTTCGTGCTAAATATGGTGAGACTCCTAAGGTTGCTGCAAAGAAGCCTGCTGCAAAGAAAACCGCTGCTGCAAAGAAAACCGCTGCTAAGAAGGAAACTGCAGCAAAGAAGAATACTGCAGAATAATTTAACGATGTTAAATCAAATTCCATAATCATTTAAGAGGGTGCTTAAAGATGAGTTTTCTTTAGGCGCCCTTTAATGATTTTAAATTAATACTCCACGCCATAATAATTTGATGAATTACAAACGAGTCATATACATATTATTAATAGGAACGATTACGCTTTTAGCTTCTTGTTCTGATAATCGCCATGATGATAATTCGTGGTTTAAACCTATCGATGATTTTGTGGCAGAACATCAGCAACTTATGCAGAGTCATCCTGATTCGATGGCGATGCTAATCAGAAGATTGCAATGTAACGAACGTCCAGAACTATCAGATCAATGGAAGCGACTTATCATAGCGAAATGCTATTTCTTAAAAGGTGCCGATGCAGAATGTCAGAATCTTATCGATTCTGTAAATGACTTTTGCCGTCAGCATCCTAACTCACAATACTCATATAAGATACAATCCTATGCCGACAACCTTCAGGGTGTGTTGCTTCAGGCTATAGGACAGCGCGATTCTGCTTTGACTTATTATATCAAGGCATATAATGCAATTATGAATCTCTCCAATCATGATGAGGCTATCGATATATGTATCAATGCTGCCGATGCTTCACGCCAGTTAGGTAAGCTTGCTAATGCTTCATCATGGTATCGTAGAGCTAACTTCCTTGCAGACTCTCTGCATATTGATGTAGCACAAAACTGTATATTAGCAGGTTTAGGACAGGTATATAACGATCTGCAAAACTATCAGTTTGCTCATTACTATTTCCGTAAGGCTGAGCAACAGTATCCTCCTAAAACTCCTAAGGATATTCATTTCTTTTATAACAGCTGGGGTAATGTATATAGTAGCCAAGGCAAATCGGCTGAAGCTCTTAAATGTTTCTTGAAATGCCAAAAGGCTACTAATGCTATGGAGTCTCCATTTATGTCGTCTGTGGTTAATTCCAATCTTGGACAGACTTATATGGAACTTAACGAACTCGACTCAGCTCAAAAATATCTGTCATTGGCTTCAGCTTTTTTCCTCGCTAAGCCTGATATGAACAGCGATGTTCAATTCTTTGTAGATGGATTGAATGCTTCTTTGGCATTAAAACAGGATAATCTTGCTAAAGCTACTAAGATATTGAGTAAGCCTTATGTGCTCGACCATATGCCACCAAACTATCTATATCTGCATCATAAGGGATTAGCCGATCTCTATGAGCGCAAGGGTGATTATGCAAAGGCTTTGGAATATCAGAAGTTGACAAATCAGTATGACGACTCTCTGCGTAATGCTATGATGATATCCAATGTTAGCGAAAACGAACTTCGCTTCAAGCAAGATACTGCCATTGTACGTAGAGATATGACGCTAAAGGCTACACAGTCGCAGGCTGAGTTTACCAGAGTTATCATGCTGTTGGTAATAACTTTGCTTATCGTTGGAGTTATCGCATTGGTAATATTCTATAGATATAAGTCTCTGCGCCATGAGCACCAACATCATCAGGAGATGAACAGAATGGTGGCACTGAAAATGGAGAATGTGCGAAACCGATTCTCCCCACATTTCGTATTTAATGTGCTCAATGTCTTTATCTCGAATATTCCGAAGAATGTCAATGTTAGACCTCTGCGATTGTTGATTCAGGTGCTACGTACGAACTTGCTTACATGCGATAAGATAGCAGCAAGTCTTGATGAGGAGTTGCAGATGGTTGTCAACTATGCCAGCCTCCGCCATGAGACTAATCCTTTCCTTCCTTTGCCTGTCTACGATATAGCCAAGGATGTTGACCTATCTTCGATGATACCATCTATGATAATCCAAATTCCGGTAGAGAATGCCTTGAAGCATGCTTTTGTTGGTATGGAAGAAACATCATTAAAGCCATCACTAACAGTAAAGATATGGATAGAAGATGATATGCTTCGCATTGATGTCATTGACAATGGCTCTGGTGGAGTAGGGGCTGCAAATAGCAGAAAGAAGGTAAACTCTGCTGTTAGCACAGGTACAGGTCTAAGAATCCTTAATAGCACCATTGAGATGCTAAATGCAGCAAACAAGCGAAAGATATATTTCGTCATGCATAGTAATAATAATGATACAGATGCAGAAGATGACGCTAACAGAGGTACTATTGTGAGCATTGGTGTGCCATGTAAATATAATTTCGATGTATTCCAATGATGCATATATAAGTAATAAGGTAATATATAAAAAGGTGAAACGTTATTGATAATATGATAGATAATACAAACAAAATAAAGGTTGTGATTGTTGATGATGAACCACAGAGCATTCTTCGTCTGCAAACCGACTTAATGGAGCTTGGCGACTTTGATGTTATTGCCACGTCTTCATCATCAATGTCTGCCAAGACCTTGGTGATGGGAATGTTGCCCGATGTCTTGTTTCTTGATGTAGAGATGCCTGGACAAACTGGATTTGAAGTTTTGCAGTCTATTCGCGAAGAGATGCCTACAGGCATGATAACCGTATTTTATAGTGCTTTCGACAAATATACTATCGATGCCTTACGAGCTTCGGCTTTCGATTTTTTGTTGAAACCATATCAGCGAGAGGAGTTTGAACTTGTGGTAGATCGTATTCGCAATAAAATGAATAATATTGATGCCAACGATGAAGCTGATAACCAAGATAATAGTCAAACATCTCCTTTGGATGATATGTTAGGATTGGAAGGTCTAACAGGCTTAGCTTCTAAGCGTGCTGCTATACAAACAGTCTCTGGCTTGCGGATGGTGAAACCTGATGAGGTGTTTAGTTGCATCTACGATGAAGACACTCGTATATGGAACTTAAAGATGACCAATGGTACAGTGCATAAGCTTAAGAAGCAGACCACTTCCAAGACTCTTCTTTCAATTTCGCCATCTATGGCTCAAGTGCGCCAAGATTGCATCATCAATCTCGACTATCTTATCAGTATTGAGAATACTTCATTACGTTGCGTATTCGTTCCTCCTTTCGATAAAGAAGACATTGTTGTATCTCGTCGTTGTTATAAGGCTGTTAAGGAGCAATTGGAGATATTGTAAACTTATAAAAGATATTTATGCAAATGTCTATATATAAAAATAACCAGTGGAGCAATCACTTGCGCCACTGGTTTTTGCGTTATGAGTATTAGTTCAAAATTACATATCTTACTACTTATTAAAAGGATTCGTTCTTATTTCCTTCACACTCTTTAATCATTGTTTTATACACTATTTCAATTTATTTCAGTATTAGTAGAGTTGTATATTGTCAACTACAGTAGTCTTTTCTTCCTACTTGTAGTATTCTTCTTCTGTTGCAAAGTTAGGTAAAAAAACAATGTACAACAAGAGGCTTTTTCGATAATAGCCTCTTGTTGTACATTATTGGTGTTTATGCGGTCAATATTTGGTGTTAAGTGGTATCATTTTTATTTCTTAGCCTTTGTATACCACCTGTTCCTTTATTTCTTCACAAATTTCTTCTTGTTAATAATGTATATTCCTTTCTTCAGCGTCTTAATGTCGTTTTCTGAAGCATTTGCTTTCACCATAGCTCCATTCATAGAATAAAGGTTACTGGTGTTAGTATCATTGTTGCTTATATTATTGATACCTGATGGCTTCAAACCAGTTGCGTTGCATTGATCGTCTACGGTAGAAGCATACTTCTTTATCCATAGAGTATTGCTACTTGCCTTAATCTTTGAATTGTTCTTGAATACCAAGTTGTCTACGAAACGAATATCTATACCCTTCTTTGCAGAAATCTGCACATTGTCAAGAGTGATATTTTTGATATGGCTCTCTGGTCTACCAATGAGGAAGATAGCATTACCTTCGCATACATCTGTGGTCTTCACATTCTGAAGATAAATGTTGTTGTATGTAGGAGTAGAAGAGTCTACGGCTCTTTGATTAGCCTCGTCAACAGCAGGATCGCTATTATAGTTCTTATCGTAGAATAGGTCGATAGAGAATGGATTCTTCACTTTTGTCATGGTGAAGTTGGTGAAGCGGAAGTCTTCCTCGCCACCACCACGGAGAGAGGTAATATTGCCTGATTTGTCTTTGTTCACTCCGGTCTTCAAGCGGATGCCTGCTGTGGTTCCATTCATAGTGATATTGTCAAACCATACATGCTTTACATTGCTTGTGAAGCTACCAATAGAAGCACCATGACCAGTACCGAAGTAGCAATCCCATACATGTATATATTGTCCGTCAGCATCTACAACCACGTTGTCGTCACCATTGCTAATATTGCAGTTGTATATGTTTACGTATGGGCCCCAGATAGCGACACCGTCAGTATTGTGTGACGCCTTGCCTTTTCCTGCTTCTGATGCAGGCTCGCTAATCTTAACATCATGGATAGTAGCATGACTTGCCTTGCCACTATTGCTGATAGTGATGTTTACACCTGGAGTATTCTGTAATTTGAAGTTGCGAAGCAAGAAGCGAGATCCTTGTTCAAGGCGAATCATTGAACCAGGATTGAAAGTTTCTTTCTGCTCTCTTGCCAGCCACCAACGAGCACCCTGTCCATCGATAATAGATGTCTCACCTTCACCTTCGATAATGATATCGCTTTGCTTTCTATTTTTGCAACCTATAAAGATTGTTTTGTTGTTAGGTGCTTTGCCATATTCTACAAGCTGCAAAGTTGCGCCAGCACATAGGTGGAGTACAGTTTTCGACTTGATGCTAAGAATTTCAGTCTTGCTTGTCATCTCTGCTGTTGTGCCGAAACGCCATGTTCCTGCAGGTACTACTACCATACCTCCAGTTGCAGGTACTGCATCGAGCGCCTTTTGTATAGCTTTGGTATTATCGTCAGCCGAAGTTGTTGCTCCATAGTCGACAATGTTGAATGAATTTTTCTCTGTAATCTCAGGTAGTTGAGGTAGGTCTACCTTCTTCCATCCTTCAGGAGTATTATTTGCCTTAAGTTCTTCTGAAATACCCTTGAAAGTCTGTGCCTGAATATAGTTTGGCATAGCCAATAGAGCTATTAATACAAACGATTTGATAGTTGTTTTATTCATGTTTTAAGAGTTAATTGTTTATTTTTGATTTAGAGCTTGTAAAGATACTACTTTTGTTTTAAATAGCATTGTTTTCTCTAACTATTTTTATAATTTGTTTCTGTCGCTATAACGATGCATGTATAAAATACATAAAATTCTTTGGAATCTATCCAAACATTGGTAAGAGTAAAAAAAATAAAAATGGGAAAAAAGTAAAAGGTGAAATAGGTAAAAGGGTAAAATTGAGGATAATAAAAAAGCTGCAACCAAATAAATATGGCTGCAGCTTTTGTTATTATATATGTTTTTAGGTGATTACCATCTTGGGTCACCAACACCGAGCTTCTTAATACTCTCGTTACCGATAGTGAAGTCGCCCTTAGCGGCATCCTTGTACTCTGGGTCTTCTACCTTACCTGCCTCGTCAGCAAACATGTTAGTCTTACCCTCTACGTCTGCTACATTGAGCTTAGCGCAGTTGAAGTATACGTTGTTCTGGAATGTTGGAACGCCAGTCTTTGACTGGTTAGACCATACAGCACCAGTATTTGAAACGATGTTGTTTGTCCAGTTGATTACGTTGCCTACATAGCGAACATAGAGCAAGCGCTTAGCTTTGTTAGAAGCACCATCGATAGTACACTTGTTTACTGTGATAACAGGAGCGCCACCAAGTGTAGAAGCATCGTCCATACGGATGAAGTCGCGGCTTGCAGCACTATTATAGATTGTAGACTCAAGGAGGTTAAGGTTGTCTATGCGACCCTTACGACAGTCGAACATATCGCCACCATCGCACTCAATGTCGTGAATCAAACAATTCTTGAAAGTAAGCTCGTTAATAGTACAAGCTACGTTAACATAGAATACACCCTTACCAAAGTTCTTGATTTCAGAGTTCTTGATGATAACCTTTCCGTATGTAGCATTGGCTGTCTTGAAGTTGAAAGCCTGGTCGGTAGAAACATTTGCAGAACCATCGAGAACTACGTTGTCGATAGAAACAGAAGCACCATCGTTAATCTCGAAGCGACCCTGAATAACAGGAGCTGCAGTAGGGTAGATACCCTTGATTTCTATGCTCTTAGAGATTGCTACAGCGCTTGTTCCTGTTTCATCCTCAGACATAATCTTGAATGTATCAGGCATCAAAGCGAATACAGAACCTGCCTCAGCATTCTTAATCAATGAAGCGAAGTCGTCGCCAGGACGAACTACGATAGCACCATTAAGGTCGGCAATAGTCTTGAATGTCTTTGTACCACGCTTCTTGCTACCATTGTAGAGGTATACGTCATACTTTGTTTCTGGCTGCAAACCATCTACAATAGCCTTACCAGCTGCAATCTCTGTCTCAGTAAGTTGCTTTGTTGTTATGGTGTCGCCTGTCTCTGAAGCTACAGCATAGATAGTTGTAACTTCTTCGCCTGCAGGCCAGTTCATTACAACGCTGCGGTCGGCGATATCAGAGTTAGAAACTGACTTGAAAATCTGCTGTGCGTTGGTGCGGAATGAAACTTCGCTCCACTTAGAGTTACGAGTAGCATCGTTATCATCAACAGCCATAACACGTGCAGAATATTGTGTATCGTACATCAAACCGCTTACTGCGTAAGGGATGTCATCCTTAGAGATGTTCTTGTATACAAATGTTGGTTCACCACTAAAGTCAAGGTCGCTATCTGCGAAGATTTGTAGCTCGTAGCTTGTTGCACCGCTAACAGCAGTCCAGTGAAACGAAGCACTCTCCTTAGTGATATCTTTAGTTTCAAAGTTAACAGGCGAGAAGTTGCGGCCTACGATAAGGCTTGTAATCTCGTCCATCGGATCGCTACATGCAGTCATCGATAATAAGCCGAGACCAAGAATGCAAGCGTTTATGATTGATTTTTTCATATTGTTCAGTTTATGAATTGTATTTTGTAAAGATTATCTGTTGGCAGATACAGCAGATTGCAATATCTGCCAACTAATAATATTTTAATCAGAGAGCTGACCGTAGTTGCCTTCATTGTTGAGCAAACCATTGCTCTTCTCAATGAATGTCTGCCAGATAGGCCACAAGCAGTTCAAGCTTGGTGTTCCTACATACAAACCATTGATGTAATCTTCGGTCAAGAGGTTGGCATTTGTCTTAGAGTCTACGAACCACTGCTTTGAGTTGTAACCCTCAAGAGCAGCACCCTCTTCATCAGTATCACCATGGTTCAATCCATATACTACGATATTTTCGCCTTCGTTCTTGAAGTAAAGTTTAAGAGGAAGGTCTGCGTAGCTACCTGCGCGGTTAGAAAGGTCTGTAAGCTTCTGCTTAGCTTCTGCCATCTTCTCGTCGATGATTCCCCAACGTACGAGGTCTGCCTTACGAAGCATTTCGCCAGCAAACTCAAATGCACGCTGCTCTACGATACCATTGAAGAAAGCTTCCTGATTAGCTGTATATTTAGTCTTCAAAGCTTCAACCTTGGCTGCAGGAAGAGCACGGTCGAGAACAGGCTTCATATAGTTCCAAGCTGTCTGCTGGTCATTGTCCAAAGCGTTGATAGCCTCTGCTGCCATGAGGTAAACATCTGCCAAACGCATGTACTGCCAGTTTACACCATCATCATTCTTACCAAGGCTAAGAGCACGCTCTGACTTCATCCACTCGTAGCGAAGCTTACCGAAGCACCATTTGTTGATACCACGAAGTTGCTGATATGACTTGCCATCAACAAGCTCCTTGCTCCACTCATAAGGAATACAAGTAATATCGCGACGGATATCATCCTTGTCATAGTCATAATATAGATATGGAAGAGGCCCATTGGCACCACCCTGATTCTGTGATGTATACTGGTCTGCTGCCTGATGCTTGATACCGAAAGTATAAACTACGCGACCACGACCAGAAGCAAATGGAATTTCCCACAACGATTCACCACCTGCAGCTACATTGTCCTGGCAAAGCTTCTTGAAGTTCTCTTCGAAGCTACCAAGAGTGTTGCAATGCTTGTTGATGATGTCGGTACACTCCTGCTTAGCAATAGCATACATCTTGTCAGATGCCAACTCAGGATCTTTGCTCTTGCGATAGCCATCGCCACGAAGACCATAGCCACCTGCATAGAGAGCGATACGAGCACGAAGACCCTTAACGAAGCTCTTGCTTACACGCTCTGTGCTCTTTGTGATAACATTCTCGTTTGGCCAATAGCAGTAGTCTTCTGCTTCCTTAAGGTCTGCGAGCAATACTTTATATATAGAGTCACGGTTGCAACGTGGCATATATACATTGTCTGCATTGTTTGGCTGCAAACGTGCAGGAACATCACCCCAAGCCTTGATAAGGTCGTTGTAGATGAGAGCACGCAATGTCAAAGCCTCACCAAGAAGCTGAGCCATATCGCGGTTGTTCTCGATATTGCCATACTTACGGATGCCCTGGATAGCAAGGTTTGCACGCTCGATACCCTCGTAGAACATTGCATAGGCATTATTATCGGTATTCATCTGACCGTTGGTAGCCAGTGTGTTGTATGCCCAAAGGCTGTTTTTATCGTCGTACGACATAGCCTTTGAATATGAAGGCTGTGTTCCACTACTAGTTTCAAGGTCGCTGTTAAGACCATAGTAAGGTAGGAAACGTCCGCGGTAAGAGTTTGTCTGACCGAATGATACGTGTATAGACATAATCTCTGACTCAGCCAACGAATACTGTGAGAACACAGAACTCTCATCGAGAGTAGACTGTGTTGGGGCGTCCATATCGCATGATGTTACTACACCAGCAAGAGCTATGGACATTATTGAAAGCTTAAATATATTTTTCATTGTTTGGTCTTGTAATGGAAGGTTTAGAAATTCAAGTTCAAACCAAATACATACTGGCGGCTGCGTGGGTAACCAGAGTAGTCACAACCAGGTGTGAGGCTCTCCTGACCAGACTTCTTGATACAGTCAGACTCTGGATCGAAACCATCGTAGCCAGTAATGGTGAACACGTTATACATTGTGCAGTAGAAGCGAAGGCTGTTTATGCCCAACTTCTTAACGAAGCTCTTAGGCAATGTGTAGCCAAGAGACAAGGTGTTCAAACGGAGGAATGAAGCATCCTCGATAGCCCAGTCTGTAAGAATCATCTGCTTTGTATAAGGTGACCAGAGAGTAGTATTCTTGTTCATAGCCTCAAGCTTCACAGGGTCGTTGCAGAGTGTACCATCCTCGTTGAGGTTAGTCCAACGTTTGCCATTGCCCATGATGTCGAGCATGTTACGATACTGATACTTACCGGTCATTGTTCCTTCAATCTTGTTGGCATTGTAGATATCGTTGCCTACGCTGAAGTTGAAGTTTGCGCTGAGGTCGAAGCCATAAGCACGTGCGTTGATAGAGAAACCACCTGTGAAGTCTGGGTTTACATTACCAATGATGCACTTGTCTTCGTCGCCGATAGTACCATTAGCTGTACCATCTTCGCCTGGCATATCCTGAAGTTTCATAGAACCTGGACGGATTGTACCAACTACAGCTGTAGCATCAGCTACACCATCCTTGAGCTCCCAAAGACCTGTCTTCTCGTTGTAGCCCTTGAAGTCGCTAACCTCATAGCGGCCTGCGCTACGATAACCGCGAATCTGACCTACCTGACCGCCTACAGCGATTACGTACTCATTACCGATTTCTGAAGAAGCCCAGCGTGTTTCAGCACCAAACTCCTGCATACCACCGAGCGACTTGATCTTACCCTTGTTGAAACCAATGTTGCCTGAGAAGTCGATGCCCCAATCTTTCTTGTTTACGGCATGCCATGTCAATGTAGCCTCAAGACCCTTGTTTTCTGTCTCACCCATGTTACGATACTGTGAGGTATAACCTGTACCGCTTACAGGGAACTTGATGAGAAGATCCTTAGTGGTGTTGATATATCCTTCAACCGAACCGCTCAACTTACCATCAAATACGGTGAAGTCAAGACCAAGGTTGCGTGTGATAGTAGTTTCCCACTTCAAGTTAGGGTTAGCCATTGTTGAAGATGGTGCCCACATTGTGTTGAAACCATTAACCCAAAGAGTAGGGGAGCCAGTTACAGCCTGATACTCCTGTGTGAGCTGACCCACAGGGATGTTGTTGTTACCTGCAGTACCGAAAGATACACGGAGCTTCAAGTCGTCGAGCCACTTCTTGGTGCCCTTCATGAAAGGCTCAGAAGAAATACGCCATGCTGCAGCTGCTGATGGGAAGTAACCCCAACGGTTGTCCTTAGAGAACTTAGAAGAAGCATCGGCACGGAATGTGAAGCTCAACAAATACTTATCCTCGTAGTTGTAGTTAGCACGAGTGAAGAAAGACAAAAGCTTGTCGTCTGCTGAGTAGATATCGTTAACCTTTACTGGGTGGCCCTGACCTGTAAGCTTCCAAGCTGTGTTTGCATCGAAGTCTGTTGGGAAACCGTGAATCTCATCTGAGTGAGTACGCTTCTTGGTAATGATATACTCATGACCAACCATCATGTTGAGGCTGTGCTTCTTGCTCTTCAAGAGCTTCTTGAAGTCGTAGCTAACAGTATTGGTGTTACGGAACTTGTGGCGGTTGGTATCCTCAAGGGTGATACCAGGCATGCCAGGGTAGTCAGAGAAGCTGTTACGAGCTTGATAAGTAGTCTTACCATAGTAACGCTGATCATACTGATTGTAGTCATCGTAGCCAAATTCTACCTTAGCCTTCAAATTCTTGATGATTTCCCAACCGAAAGCACCAGCAAAGTTCAACTGCTTACGCTCCTTTACACGGTCGTTGTCATACTGAGCAACAACAGGGTGGATAAGGTTGCCAAGTTCATCATCATCGTTACCTACGCTCTCGTCGAGGTTAGAGAGAGGCATTGGATAATAATAAAGGGCATACTTCAAACGACGGTCGGTATCCATAGAACCTGTAGCATCGTTAGCACCACCACCACGGATATCGGTGTCGCTATAGCGAACCTGGAAGTCGAGGGTAGTGTTCTTGGTTGGCTTAGTGTTCAATTTCAAGCTGAAGTTGTCGCGCTTGAAGTTAGAACCAATCTGGATAGCCTTGTCGTTCATGTGGGCATAGCTGAATGCATACTTAATGGTCTCAGAACCGCCATTGATGTTCAAGTTCTGATTGAAGGTGTGACCTGTGCGACCATAAACGATGTCCTGCCAATCGTTTGCAGCTACATCTTTATACATGTCCATGTCCTGATAGTTACCTAAGAAATCTGTGTAAGAAGTAATATCCTTCTGATTCTTAAGCAAAGCAAGTTCATACTGCCACTTAGCATAATCATAAGGAGTGAGCAAATCCATAGTCTTTGCAATCTTCTTTACGCTATAGTAAGCGTTGTAGCTAACGTTTACCTTACCGCTCTTACCGCTCTTAGTGGTAACGAGGATAACACCATTAGCACCACGGCTACCGTAGATAGCTGTAGAAGAAGCATCCTTCAAGACTGTGATGTCCTCGATGTCGGTAGCAGGGATGTCACCAATACCATCTACAGGGAAACCATCTACAATATAAAGAGGATCGTTGCTCTGGGTGATAGAACCACCACCGCGAACGCGAATCTTTACTTCTGCATCAGGTGAACCCTCGGATGTTGTGACCTGCACACCAGCCATCTTACCTGTCAAAGCTTCTGAGGCTGAAGCTACAGGAACCTCTGCCAAAGCCTTGCTGCTTACTGTGGCAACAGAACCTGTAAGGTCCTTTTTCTTGACAGAACCATAACCGATAACGACAACGTCGTTGAGGCTTGTGGCTTCGTCTTCGAGCTTAACAGCTACTTGACTCTTGCCTTTAACTTCTACAACCTGAGTCTTCATACCTACATATGATATACTCAGCTTGTGGCTCTTGCCTTTCAGCTTAATTGTGAAATTACCGTCAATATCGGTTACAGTACCGTTATTTGATGCGCCCTGTTCTATAACAGTAGCACCAATTACGGGTTCACCGGTATTGTCTTTAACCGAACCATTGATGGTTTGCGCCGAGATAGTCCCTGTCAAGAAAAGACAGAAGAAGGACAATAGCGCCATTCGAATGTTATTCAAATAACCAGACATACGTGAAATTAATTAGATTAGTACAATTAGTTTACAGCGCAAAATTAATAAAAAGATATTAAATTGCTCTAAAAATATTAGCATTATTTTATGAAAAATTATCAAACCCTTGAATATCAACTTGTTAAGACTGTGCTTATTGATAATTATTTGCATATACTAAGTCGCAATTTAGATAGTGTTTCTATCTAATATTTGTTCATTTCTCCTCCTTTATATAATTTATTATATATATAAGCCTTCTTATTTCAATTAATAAATCATATTTTTAGCTCTATCACTTCGTAAAACGAAATATAGATCGTCTGTTTTTGAGAACTACTCTTGTCAACTATCATTACGACTTATCTTATTTGTTTTTCATATTTAGTAATGCAGAGCCTTAAAATAATAGTCGTTTGATAATTTTTCATGTTTTTATGATGATAATTATTCATGTTGTTGGCAATCAATAAGTATCTTTGCAAAAGATAAAAGCAAAAGGCATTGCATTCAAATGTGTTTGATGTTTTGCGCTCTTTTGTATTATCATGAATCAGAAAATAAATCTACTTTAAAATATAAACTTAATACAAATTATTATTATGAAGAAATTTTTTACTCTTATCGCAGCTGTAGCTTTTGCTGCTTCTGCTTCCGCACAGGTTCTATCATTTGATACAAATTATGATGCTGGTAAAGTTCCTGCATCATTTAGCAATGGCGACCTTGTATTGTCAGTTACTGATACAGCTGGTAAGCTTGTAGTTGATGATAACACTCAATATTTTGGCACAGCTGACTCTTACGTTTCTTTCACCAAGAGATTGAAGTCGGGTGGTAAGTCATCATCAAAGAATAATTTGACTCTTACATTGCCTGTTGATGGTACTCTTAAGGTTTATGCTCGTACTGGTAGTAGTGGTGCAACTGATCGTAATGTTATATTGACACAGAACGAAACTGAGTTGGCAAACAAGATTGTTTTGGAGTCAGAGGCTGTTAAGGCTACTATTGATGGTGTAGAGAAGAACGTTTATCCTGTTATCACTGTTGAGGCAAAGAAGGGTGATGTAGCTATCACATACCCTGTTGGTTCTATGAACTTCTACGCTTTCGAACTTGTAAATGCAGCTGGCGTTTCTACAATCCTTACTCCTAAGGCTGATAGTAAGACTTACAACCTCGCAGGCGTTCAGGTTTCGGAGAACGCTAAGGGCTTGAAGATTAAGAATGGTAAGAAGTTCGTTAAGTAATTCACCTATATTCTTAATAGCTCAAAATAACTATTTTAGATAGTTCGAGTAAACTATTATATTGCTTTTTATAGTATTGCTTGGCTGATCACATCAAGTGTGAATGCCAAGCAATATTTTTTTACCACCTATCTATATTAATCTCGATAAAGACTATAATAGATTACCTCTTGCGTTCAACAGCTGTTGAATGGTCGTAGAAGCTAACTTACTTTGCCATCGTAACTAACTTACTTTATCGTTCAACAGTGGGCTGAACGGATGTAGAAGCTTAATAACTTTGGAAAGTAATATAATTAACTCCTTCGTTCAGCCTGGGTTGAACGAAGGAGTCAATAAAATAAAGGCTGGCATCACCAATATTGTGATGCCAGCCTTATATGTATTACTTGTAGTTAGTAATCAGCTGAAGAAGATATTACTTGTTGAAGTACTTCTTGCCGTTCTTTACTACTACACCCTTGTAGTTGTTGCTTACACGCTGACCTGCAAGATTGTAGAGAGGAGCGTTTGTCTTGTCAAGAGTGATTGCGTTTACGCCAGCAGCTGTCGCCTTAACAACCTTCACGTTCTTGATTTCCCATGTACCTGCATTCTTGTCAGTACTTACATACTTGAAACCAACCTTAATCTCCTTACCAATATACTTCTTAAGATCTATGTCCTGAACATCAAGCCAAGAAGAGAAGTTCTTATTTGCTTCAAAGGTAGGGTATGTGATAGCAATCTGCTCCCATTCACCACCAACAACTTGAATCCAAAGTGTAGCCTCTTCGCTAACTGTGCCGAAGAATTTGCTGATGCAATGAGAGAAATTCAAATATGCTTCAGTTTCGTTCTTAAGATCGATAGTTGGAGAAACCAACCAGCTCTCACTTGGAATGTTCTTTTGGTTAACAAATGCAGAAGCCTTCATATATTTGTGAGAATCATCGTGTCTCCAAACATTTTTAAGACCTTCGCCAAGTTTTACATCGTTTATAACGAATGAACCAATACCTGTAGCAAATTCTTCAACGTAAGGAAGTGTAACGAGATCCTTAACAGGTTCGGTAACAGCAAGAGAGTAGCTTACTAAACCTGCATAATAGTCTGCGTTTTCTTTAGTTTCTGCCTTAATGGTTGTATTGCCTGCAGCAACCAATGTTATTTCACCTGTTGCTTCGTCGATTGTAGCAACCTTAGTGTTTGTAGAAGTATACTTTACTGCAGCATTTGTAGCCTTTGTAAGAGTAGGAGCTGTAAACTTCTCTCCCAAAACAGCTGTTGCTTTTGTTTCTGAGAAAGCAAGACCTGCAGACTTCTTAGTTGCTGCAGCTTCTGATTGATACTTAACGGTGATAGTGTAGATAGTTACGGTTTTTTGAGCTGTATATTTAACAGACTTAGCAGAACCTTTCCATACACCATTTGCACATCCACCATCTACAGTAAATTTCTCTACATCTTTACCAGTCATGGTAATTTCTGTGATGTACTTATCACCTGCGGTGAAAGTTAAAGTTCCATCCGTATAAATGCGGAAATCAATTTTCTTTGTAGTGCCTTGGAAGATACGAGTGTCGGTCTTGTCTTTTGCTGTAGTTGCCGCTATAGTAACTCCACCAGAAGTCATTGACTCTACTTTTGTACCACTTCCTGGGGCTGGAACTTCCAAACCTAAAGCCTTAACACCAGCTTCTGTGTTGAGGGTAAATGTAGCCTCATCAGCAAACGAAACATTAAACACCATAGCAAGGACTGCTATGAAAGATAAGCGTAAAATTTTGTTCATAACTGTTCGTATTAATTTAGTTAATATTTAGATTATAAGAATTTATAGGCCTTTATGAGAACACATGATTCTGCAATAGTTTTACATTCATTGCAAAGATAGATATATTTATTAATATAAACCGAATATTAATATTAAAATTTTATTAAACAACTAAAATTCTTTAGTATGGGTTGGTAAATATCACCAATTTATTATAAATGAAAGAAGGATAGCACATACTATGATGCACTATCCTTCTTTGGGATGATTATATAAATATAGTTTAGTATATTCTTTTCTTTATGGTCTTACCTTTTTTCTCGATTACGATGCCACGAGTAGGTTTGTTTACCTTCATACCCTGAAGGTTGTAGTACTCGTTGGTGTTGTTGTCGTTGTAGTCGATATCTGCGATGAGGGTAGGGTTGCTGTTGCCACTATTATAATAAGGTATACCGTCAACCTTGATAGTCTCTGGATAGTATTCGTCTACGCTCTCGATGGCGTCGGCGTTACCTGCCTTCATCAAGTCTTCTACCAATGCGTTGCAATAAACTTCGATATTGGTATAGTAGCCTTTCTTGTCTATAGTGTAAGCAGCAGCGTCGTTAGCATCTTTAGGATTCAAGCCGTGTGCAGTCTCCCAGATATCTGGCATACCATCGTTATCAGAGTCGAGAAGCTTTTCTGTAGAATTCAATGTAGGCCATCCGCCAACATCATTCTGTGAGTCTATGATACCTGCAAGCTTTGTTACGCTTCCCTTATAGGTGGCAGTACCATTCTTTGCTTCCTCTGCATAGCGAGCATCTACAGCGTCGCGCTTGTATGAAGCTCCTGCATATGCAAGTACCTTTTCGAAGGTTTTCTGAGCAGAGTGGGTTGTTACTACGCCTGGATTTACTGGCTCTTTAAGCTCGATGGTGTCTCTAACAGTAGTGTTACCATCGTCGATGATTACGCCCTTCCAATCGTAGTTCTCACCTTTGTCTCTAACGTATTTACCATCGATATATATGTCACCAGAGATATTCTTTGGAATTACTTCGCCTGATGCACCTGATGTGTGACCGCATTGGAACACGCGGTATTTATTCTTTGTAGCAGGGCCATACTTATAGTAGTTGTTAACTATATTGTGGTAGCCACCCATACCTGCGTAGGCTCCGTTGCCTTTGCCCCAGTTGTACATCACATTGTTGCGCAAGTCTACCTGTTCAGCCTCTATGCTGCTTGCATAGTTGTCGGCAGAAGAGCCTCCCCATCCATAGCGGGCACCATTGAGTCGTGGACAACGATTGGTATGATGTGCCAAGAGATTGTGGTGAAATGAAGCACCTTTACCGCCCCATATACCTCCATATCCATGAGCACCCTTGTCGTGACCTGCGTTGTTGAGACTCTCTGCTATGGTACACCATTGCATGGTGAAGTTCTTATTGTCGTAGAACGAAGCAGTCTCGTCGATACTCCAACTCATAGAGCAATGGTCGATGATGATGTTGTTGCGATTGCGTCCCCAAAAAGAATCTGCACCGTCGTTAACATCTACGGCATTGCCACGGCGAACGCGTATGAAACGAATGATTACGTTGTTTGCCTTGTTCTCTAATGTGTAGTCGCGGAGTGTGATACCATCACCAGGGGCTGTTTGACCTTCTATCGTAACATCACCATTCTTAATGGTGAGGTTGCTCTTCAATGCTATTGTACCAGAAACATCAAATACGATAATTCTTTTACCCGATGTGTTCTGCAAAGCTTGACGGAGTGATCCTGTACCAGAGTCGTTGAGGTTAGTGACATGAATCACCTTACCTCCACGTCCACCAGTAGTAGTGTATCGTGCAAAACCTTCAGCACCAGGAAATGCAGGAGCCTGTGCCATTGCTGCTGACATAGAAAGTGTTGCAGCGGCAGCCATTATAATTCTTTTCATAGAATTCCTTTGAATGTCTGATCTATTAGATTCTTCACTCTTCACTTTTCGTTCTTCACTTTCCCTGTGGAAGCTGTTCCTTCTCCAATGAAGCCCAGATGAAAGGACCAATGCCCTTAGCATCGTTGTCGCGGATAGGCTCGCTCATATAATAATTGAAGCTGCCATCACGCTTGAAGTTAGGCTTTTTTACGTATGGACCAGGAGCAGGGCCAAGGCCTGATACTGAACAGCAGTTGGTGAGAGAGATAGTCTTGTCGGCGTTAACCTTGATGAAGTTGTTGATGATGCCGTTGTATGCCTTGATACCAGCTGCGCGGAATGACTCAGGAAGGTAGCCTGTTCTTGCACCCTTGAGCAATACGTAAGCAAACATAGAAGAGGCTGTAGACTCAAGATAGTTGCGGCTGTCCTTAACATCGAGCACGTCGTACCATACACCTGTCTTCTTGTCCTGATAGTCTACTACCGACTGCATAGTCTTCTGCAACAAAGCTACAACCTTGTCGCGGTTAGGATAGTCTGCAGGCAATACGTCGAGCACCTCGGTGATAGCCATAACATACCATCCCAAAGCTCTTGCCCATGTGTGCTGGCTGAGTCCTGTCTCCTTGTCTGCCCAGAAAGCTGTGTGGGTTTCGTCCCAAGCATGCTTCCAAAGGTTTGTCTTAGCATCGTATGTGCGAAGGTCGGTCTTTAGAATCTGGTCTACTGCATCCTTCCAGTATTTCTTCTGAGCCTTCTTCATACCCTTGATGCTTGGAGCAGCGAGAGTGTAGTAGGGAAGACCCATGAAGATGCCGTCGAGCCATACCTGGTTCGCATAGATAGCCTTGTGCCACCACACACCTTCCTTGGTGCGTGGCTGCTTCTCTAACTGAGAGAATAATGTGGCAAGAGCCTTCTTCTGATTTTCTGCTGGGAACAACTCGTTCATACGATAGATGAACTTTGCTGTGCGTACGTTGTCGAGATTATAGTCTTCGAGCTTGTAGCCTGTGATATTGCCTTGAGCATCTATCATTTTTGCAGGATATTCCTTGAGGTATTCTGCGATAGCCTCGTCCTTATATCTATAATAGGTGTCGAGCATTCCTTCCATTTCGATACCCATCACGTAGCTCCACTTTGGCTTCTTTGCGAAGTCGAGCATATAGCTCTTTGGAGTACGCTTCATCTCTGACCATGTCATCCATTGTGAATAGTTCTGATATGGCTTATCAGCATCCTGAAGAATGAGGTTGCCGTTTATCATGAGGTTGTCAAACTTCACGTTGCGTGTCTTACCAGTCATCTTTACAGGCTGCTTAACAACGCCAGTGAAGTTACAGTCTTTAACAGTAACGTCGTAAACATTTTCAATTTCGTTCAAGCCGATGATCAATACGCCATAGTTACTCTTCTGACAGGTTACATTCTCCATGTATACCTTGCGAACAGTAGGCTGGAAGCCACGATAGCAGATTTCCTTAGCCTCGTAGTCGAGGTTGATCTTCAATACAGCCTCACGACATTGACCAACAGTAACGTTGCGCATGTTGATGTTCTCAATCAAACCACCACGGCAGTTGTTAGTCTTGATTCTTAATACCCGCTCAAGGTCAGGAGAGTCCATGTGGCAGTTCTCTGCATATACATTCTGGCATCCTCCAGAAATCTCAGAACCGATAACTACACCACCATGACCATCTTCCATCTTACAGTTACGGATGATGATGTTTTTGCTTGGAGTGTTCCAAAGACGTCCGTCGTTGTTGCGTCCGCTCTTGATAGCGATACAGTCGTCGCCAGTGTGGAAAGTACAGTTCTGAATAAGAACGTTCTCACAAGCCTCTGGGTCGCAACCGTCACCATTAGGACCTTCGTTCCAGATGTATACACCATCTACGGTGATGTTCTTAGAGAGCAATGGGTGGATAACCCAGAAAGGAGAGTTGGTGAGCTTTACATCCTTGATGAGGATTCCATCGCAACGATTGAAGTTTACGAGCTGTGGACGCAAGCCTTGTCCCTTACCAAAACGTCTTTCATCCTCAGGTACACCATCCTCAGCATATTTCAGCAGACGTGCACGGCTACCCAAGTTTTGTGCTTCCTTGGTAACACCTTTTTGAAAGTTGAACTTCTTGGCTCCACACCAAGGCCACCAAGTTTCACGGCTACCATTACCATCGATGGTTCCCTTACCGGTGATAGCAAGATCGGTCTCACCGTAGGCATAAATACATGGAGAATAGTTCCAGCATCCTAAGCCTTCCCATGAGGTTTTTACCAAAGGATAAAGCTCTGGCTGGAAAGCGAAGAGAAGAGTAGCACCTTCCTCAACCTTTAGGTTTACGTGGCTCTTCATTCTGATAGCACCTGTGTTCCATGTACCTTTAGGCACAACGACTGTTCCACCACCCTTAGCAGAGCAAGTGGCAATAGCTTTGTTAATGGCCTTTTGGTTTGCAGCTGCAGAAGCCTTTACCTTAGCGCCAAACTGTGTGATGACGAAAGTACGATCTGGGAACTGAGGAGTTCTGATGTTACTCTCGATTTGTTTGTACTCGCTTTCGTTCCAACCCTGTGCAAAAGAGCATAGTGGTAACGATAGCAACATGATTAATGTTGTCAGTAATTGTTTCATTATATGATTGTTGATTAGTTCCTGTATTGTGTGATTGTTGGAGGGTTCCTTTTGAAAGGTTTCCAGTATCTTGTGATTTTGATTAGTTTCTTGTAGCTATTAGTGCTATTAGCATAATCTTTTTGCAAAGATATAAAAATAATATTTATATCCTTTAGAATTTTCATCTATTTTATGTGACTTTTTGTTAAAGAGTTGATATATAGGAAAATAGGTGTTTGGTATGGTAGGGGTAAAACTTGATGTTTAATAGATGGTAGAGTAAAACTTATGTTAAATATTTCATTTTCTTTAGGGAAAATTTGGAAATGTCATTAATAAGGTCTATATTTGCGAAAGTTTTTATGGATTTCGAGTTTTTTTCGAAATCATCCCTCGAGGTTGGTAGCATCCTGCACCAACCTCTTTTTTTGTTTTTGGCTTAAAGCTATAGATGAACTAGAAGCTCTAGATAAAACTAGAAGTTCTAGAAGCTCTAGATAATCTAGAATCTAGATAATCTAGAAAATCTATCTATCTTTCTTTAGCTTCTCTATTTCTGCTTGCTGCTCATAATAAGCTTTCAAAGCCCTCTGTTTGAGGTCTTCGTAAGCTGCTTGCCATTTTGTTGCTAAAGATAAAGCATCTTCAAGTTGCTCCTTAAGCTCCAATATTTGCTTTATGAGCCTTGGATTTTCTTCTTCGAGTTGCTTTAATCTTTCGTCTTGCTTTTGGCGATATCCAGTGCGGGTTTTGTACATACGCTCTTTGATGCCACCTTCTGTGACGAACTCCCTGTCTAATTTTGCTAAGAATGACATTAGCATCTTATCGACCATATGGCAGAGGGTGATGGCGCAGTTGCACATCTCTTCATCGCTCCATTTAGAGAAGAATGGCTCGTAGTCTTCAAGCTTATTGTGATAACGGCAGTAGCTGAGCATCTTGTCGTATCTGTCTTCTCCTTTGCGATAGAAGAGTAAATGGCGCGATTTTATATAGTCTTCAAAGTCTTCGCGAGTTTCTTTTAATGATGCACGGGCTACATTCAATAGCTTAAGTTGCATTTCGGTTGATGTAACTCCGTCTGCTAATCCTTCTACGATATTCTGCTTGCATGAGCGTGCTGCTTGAATCTCTTGATCACGAGTGCGGTCTTTATAAAGGTGGATAAAGCGGTCGCAGAAGGCAAATGTGAGCTGATATATCACATCCGACTTCTGATAAAAGAACAATGCATCCCAGTTGGCTTGCTGCTTGAGTACACTCGGTACTTTATCCTGCTCAAGCTTATCGTTACCACTCGGAATTTTATCTTGCTCAAGCTCTTTTCTATTTTGCTTTAGGGCTTTTTCTTCTTGCTTATTTTTTATTTTATCTTGTTCTGATTTATCTTCCATAGTTTTGGTAGTTTGATTTTATAGATTGGACTAATAATAAATGACAACGTAGAAGTTGTTAAATTATTGCTGAATTTACATTATTTCACAGAAATATTTGTTGTTTTGGAAAATAATAACTACCTTTGCCAATACAAAACAATAATTAATAACAAAACGACACGCCTATAGGAAATACATTTACTTAATAATAAAAAGATTAAGAAATGAAGAAACTCTCAGAATTTACTGACGAGGAGTTGGCATTAGCTTATGCCAACGGAGATAACAAGGCGTTCGATTTGCTATTGTCACGCAATCAGACTAAATTGTTTTCCTATATCCTTTTCGTGGTTCGTGACCGCGAAAAGGCAGAGGATATATTCCAAGAAACCTTCGTCAAAGTAATATCAAGGTTGCAGCAGCGACGCTATGTTACAAGCGGTAAGTTTGGCGCTTGGCTGATTCGTATTGCTCACAATATAATTATGGATTCTTATCGTGAGCGAAGAATAGAGAATGTTATTGAGACTCCTGAAGATAACAATCTTACTAATATCAGTAGCGACAATTTGTTGGAGTTGAATATTGAAAATCAATATGTTAACGACCAAGTGCTTGAGGATGTGAAGAAGATTATGAATCTCTTACCTGATACACAGCGCGAAGTTGTCTATATGCGATATTATCAGCAGCTATCATTTAAGGAAATTGCTGAATGTACCAATGTCAGCATCAATACAGCTTTGGGGCGTATGCGCTATGCTATATTGAATATGCGTCGTATGGCTCGCACACAAGAACTTGACTTGGAGCTATATTAAAAAGTAACTATATACTGAGATAATATTAAGAATAGGCTTATAATAAAAAATGGGGCTACACATTAGAAAGATATAATAATATCGCATCTTAATGTATAGCCCCATAAATATTCTATAGAGTTTTTATAGATTCTTCAGCCAGCTAATAGTAGCCAATGGGTTTTCTGCTTTGAATACATAACTGCCACTTACCAGCACATCGGCTCCTGCTTCAACGAGGCGTGGTGCAGTATCTTGTTGCACTCCACCATCAATCTCTATCAAGGCTTTGCTACCACTACGAGCTATTAGCTCCTTTAGTCTACCGACTTTTTCTATAGTATGCTCGATAAACTTCTGACCACCGAAGCCTGGGTTAACGCTCATCAATAACACCATATCGACATCATTGATGATATCTTCGAGCACAGATACAGGGGTTGAAGGGTTAAGAGTAACGCCAGCTCTCATGCCTGCTTCGTGAATTTCTTGTATTGTGCGATGCAGATGTCGGCATGCCTCATAGTGTACGTTCATCATCATGGCGCCAGTCTTGGCAGTCTGTATGATATAACGTTCAGGCTGTTCTATCATGAAGTGAACATCCAAAGGTTTCTTGCAGACTTTAGCTACAGCCTCAATGACAGGGAATCCGAATGAGATGTTTGGGACGAACATGCCATCCATGACATCAAGGTGAAGCCAGTCGGCTTCGCTCTTGTTTATCATTTCCATCTCTCTTTGTAGGTTGAGGAAGTTAGCCGCCAACAAAGAAGGTGAAATCAATGTTTTCATTTTGCTTATCAATTTAGACAAAAGTTTAAAGTTTTGCCGTTGTTTTTAGATACTCTATATGTATGGGCAATCTTGCGAATTATTTCTAATGTCATTTCTGATGGAGCAGATTCTTCAAGTGTAAAATATTTCATAGGCAATCTTAAATTTGGTTCTGTATATTAAACGTACCACTTTCAAATTTATTACATGGAAATGAAAAAATAGTTGCACTTTTAATCTAAATCAATTTAATTATCGATAAGAGTCCAATGCTTTTTCTATTTTCTGAATATACAAACCTCATGTTGTTAAATAATAATGCGCTATTTATTCTATGATTAAACTATATATAATAAGGTAAATAGTACAATTTGTTATCAATCTGAAATATTTTTGCTCAAAAAGTTTGGGGATTAAAAGAAAAAGTGTAATTTTGCAAACGAACAATAGTTCTAATCAAATATTAAAAACCAAAGCAATAAAGACTATGATCAATATAGTATCTCTTACATGGTGGTGGCGTATCTCAAGATTTCAATAAAGTCGTGAGTCGAGTAAGCCGTGTGGATACTTTAATAAGATATCAATGGGCCTGTCGTTCTTACGACAGGCCTTTTTAAATAAATTTCAATCAAATACAGAGACAACAAGATATGATACCTTAGTCCTCTGCGAACAACCAAACAAATAGGAGACAAATTTATGGAGATGAAAGAAGTTTTGAACAAGATGCTGAACCACGATGAGCTCTCGCGCACCGAAACTCGTGATATCATTGTTGGTATTACTAAAGATGAATTTCCAACCGAGCAGATAACAGCGCTACTTACAGGTTTGCAGATGCGAGGTGTCACTGTTGACGAGTTGTTGGGTTTCCGTGATGGCATTTTGGCAACAGGAGTGAAAGCCATACTGGATTGCGATAAGTATATCGATGTAGTAGGTACTGGCGGTGACAGAAAGAATACTTTCAATATCTCTACAACTTCTTGTTTCGTTATTGCTGGAGCTGGATATAAGGTTGCTAAACATGGCAACTATGCTGCAACATCTGTTAGCGGTGCATCAAACGTGATTCATCACCATGGTGTGAAGTTTACTGCCGATATCGACAAATTGAATCGCAGCATCAACGAAGCAGGTATCGTATATCTCCATGCGCAGCTCTTTGCAAGTGCAATGAAGTTTGTTGGTCCTATCCGTAAGGCTTTGCAGTTCCCAACGGTTTTCAACCTTCTTGGTCCGTTGGTTAATCCATCCCAGCCAAAGGCTCAGCTCCTTGGTGTTGCCAACCTTGATCAGATGCGCCTTTATCGTCAGGTATATCAGAAGTTGGGTATCGACTATGGCATCGTTAATAGCATAGACGGATACGATGAGATCAGTCTTACTGGCGACTTCAAGGTCGCTACCAACAATTATGAACGAGTATTCTCGCCTGCCGACCTTGGTTTTGTTCCTGCTACACCAGAAGAACTTGTTGGAGGAGCCAACGAAGATGAGGCTGCAGAAATCTTTGATGCTGTATTAGAGAATAGGGCTTTGCCTGCACAGAAGAATGTAGTATTGGCAAATGCAGCCTTTGGTATACAGGTTATGGAGAAGGGAAAGAAGAGCATAGAAGAATGTGTGGAAATAGCTCGCGAATCTATAGATAGCGGTAAGGCACTCGCCACATTCCGTAAGTTTGCAGAGATAAACTCTTAGTTATCCATAACGATTACTCTAAGTTCTCTTTAATAATCTCGCCCAAGAAATAAAATTTTCACCATTCCAAATTCAATATAAAATGAAGGATATCCTTGAAGAAATAGTTGCCCATAAGCATCAAGAACTCGAGGCATTCAAGCAGTTCTTGCCACCACGTCAGCTATACTCGTTAGTAGAGGCTGATATGGCAAAGCGTGATGCAGAAGGTGTACCATCGATGCGTGAAGCGTTGCTGGCTTCAGATACGGGCATAATAGCAGAGTTTAAACGCAAGTCGCCTTCTAAAGGATGGATAAACAAAGATGCTAAGGCTGATGTAGTGCCATTGCAATACCAAGAGAATGGAGCTGCAGCATTGAGTATACTCACAGACACAAATTATTTTGGAGGGTATGATGAATATATAATGTACGCGCGAGAGAGTGGGGTTACATTACCTATATTATATAAGAACTTCGTTATCGACGAATATCAACTCTTGCAAGCTGTACATAGCGGAGCCTCGGCAGTATTACTCATAGCTGCATGCTTAGAGAAAGATAGATGTCAGCAACTGATACAAGCTGCCCATCAGCTGAAGCTTGAAGTGCTGTTGGAGATGCACAACGACCGCGACTTCGAATATGCAGAACTTGAACCTGATATGTATGGTATCAACAATAGAAATCTTGGAACCTTCGTCACTCAGGTAGAGAATAGCTTTAGATTGGCTGAGAGGTTGCCAGAAGGAGTATGCAAGGTTAGCGAAAGTGGCTTGTCTAATGCTGCAACAATACAGGACTTGCGAAAAGTTGGTTTCCGTGGTTTCCTTATGGGCGAACATTTCATGAAGACCGACAACCCAGGACTTGCTTTAAAGACACTCATTGATACCATCAAAACAACATAATTGCCAAAACTGCGTTATTATCTTAGATGATCTAAACAACTTAATAAAAGAAATAAGATATGATAATAAAGGTTTGTGGCATGCGCGATGCCGACAATATTCGTGCAGTTGTAGATGCTGGAGCAGATATGATAGGATTGATTTTCTATCCAAAGAGTCCACGTTGTGTTACCATGATAGACTCTCGTAGCGGACTAATCCCTGATCATGCAGATAGTGACTTTACGAAAGTTGCAACTAATGATAAAGTGTCTTCTATAAATGTTAGACCACAGCTGGTAGGAGTATTCGTTGATGATCTTCCACAGAATATCGTTACAAGAATATACAACTACGACTTAGACTATGTGCAGTTGCATGGCGACGAGAGCCATGTAATGATAGAGAATCTTAAGGCTACTGTTGTGCCAGATATCCGAAAAGAACTAAAGGTGATTAAGGCAATAAGCATAGCTAACAAGGAAGACCTACAGAAATGCCAACAATATGAAGGCTTGGTAGATATGTTCCTCTTCGATACCAAATGCGCGAGTGTAGGCGGTAGTGGCAAGAAGTTTGATTGGCAGATGCTACAAGCTTACAATGGCAATACTCCTTTCCTGCTTAGTGGCGGCATTTCACCCGATGATGCTGAAAGCATTAAAGACTTTCATCATCCTATGTTTGCTGGTGTCGACCTCAATAGTAAGTTTGAGATAGAACCTGGTTTCAAAGATGTTGAGAAAGTGAAGACTTTCATATCTGAAATGAAATAAACAACGCAAACATCAAAAGCAACACAAACATAATAAACGACATCACAAACACCCACAACACAAACATTATCAACATAAACACCAACGATTATGAACAAGATAAACAAACTATTCTCAGAGAATAAGGAGCGCAAGCTCTTGTCGCTATATTTCTGTGCTGGCTGTCCAACACTTGAAGGTACAGCCGATGTCATCCTTACCATGCAGAAACGTGGTATTGATATGATAGAAGTTGGTATTCCTTTCAGCGACCCATTGGCAGATGGTCCTGTTATCCAAAGTGCAGGCACCGTGGCTTTGAAGAATGGAATGACATTAAAGCATCTGTTCTCTCAGTTGAAGCCTATTAAAGACCAAGTGCAGATACCACTCGTTATGATGGGTTATCTAAATGTCGTCATGCACTATGGCATAGAGAAGTTCTGTCAGAGTTGTGTGGAATGCGGAGTTAGTGGAATGATAATTCCCGACCTTCCTTTCACCGATTATATGGATGTAGTGAAACCTATTGCCGACAAATATGGTCTGAGAGTGATAATGATGATCACTCCAGAGACGAGCGAAGAGCGTATCCGCTTTATCGATGATCATACCGATGGCTTTATATATATGGTTAGTTCGGCAAGCATCACAGGAGCTCAGCAGAGTTTTGATGATGCCAAGCAAGAGTATTTCCGCAGGATAAACGCCATGAACCTAAAGAATCCGAGAATGATAGGTTTTGGCATTAGCAACAAGCAAACCCTTGAGAGTGCACAGGCTAATGCTGCTGGTGCCATCATTGGTAGTAAGTTTGTTACTTTGCTCAATCAGTATAAAGATGCCAACAAGGCTATGGATGAACTATATGCAGCATTAGAGAAATAAAAGTTTATCCATTCATTTCTCACCAACAAAAACAAACATAAACATGAATTACAAAGTAGACGAAAACGGATTTTTTGGCAAGTTTGGCGGTGCCTACGTGCCTGAGATATTATATAAATGTGTAACTGATTTGCAGAAAGCATACCTCCCAATAATGGAGAGTGAGGAGTTTAAGACTGAGTATCGTGCTCTGTTGCGCGACTATGTTGGTCGACCTTCACCTCTATACTATGCTAAGCGAATGAGCGAAAAGTATGGTTGCCAGCTCTATCTTAAGCGTGAAGACTTGAATCATACAGGTGCACATAAGATTAACAATACTGTTGGTCAGATACTCATGGCAAAGAAGATGGGAAAGACTCGTATCATCGCCGAAACAGGTGCTGGTCAGCATGGTGTTGCTACAGCTACAGTCTGCGCGCTTATGAATATGGAATGTGAGATATTTATGGGTAAGACAGATGTAGAGCGCCAACATACCAATGTGGAGCGTATGAAGATGCTTGGTGCAAAGGTTCATCCCGTTACCACTGGTAATATGACTCTTAGCGATGCATGCTCAGAAGCTATCCGCGACTGGTGTTGCCATCCTAAAGAGACTTTCTATATCGTTGGCTCTACCATGGGTCCTCACCCTTATCCTGATATCGTGGCTCGTATGCAGAGTATAATATCAGAGGAGATAAAGTGGCAGTTGGAAGAAAAGATAGGAAGAGATTATCCCGACTATCTTATTGCTTGCGTAGGTGGCGGTTCAAATGCTGCAGGCACCATATATCATTATATCGACGATGAACGTGTGAAAATGTATCTTGCCGAGGCAGGAGGTCATGGTGTTGATACCGACTATACTGCCGCAACCATGCAATGTGGTACTGAAGGTATCATTCATGGTGCTCGCACCCTCGTTATGCAGACCGATGATGGTCAGATAAAAGAAGCCTTTACCATAAGTGCAGGTCTCGACTATCCAGGTATTGGTCCTATGCATGCGCAGTTGGCTACCGAAGGTCGCACTCACGTACTTGCGATCAACGATGATGAAGCTATCTATGCAGGCTACGAACTTACTCGCATGGAGGGTATCATCCCTGCCATCGAGAGCGCCCATGCTATTGCGGCATTGAAGAAGATGACATTCAAGAAAGATGATGTTGTGGTATTGACAGTAAGTGGACGTGGCGATAAGGACGTAGAAACATATCTTAGCCATAAGGAAATGGCTAAGGAGTATGGAAACTTTTAAGGGTAAAAAAGTAAAAGGGTAAAAGAGTAAAAAGGTAAAAAAGTAAAAAGGTAAACGGAGGGATAAGTAATTACTTTAATTGAAAGGCAACAATGAACAATGCAAAATACAAATATATAACCAAGGCAAAGACCATACTTGCCGACCTATATACTCCTGTTGGCGTATATATGCACTTGCGCGATATATATCCGCAGAGTGCATTGCTTGAGAGTTCCGACTATCATGGCAACGACAACAGTCGCTCGTTTATAGGTATCTGTCCGATAGCAAACATCAAGGTTGGACACGGAAAGATCGATATGACTTTCCCTGATGGCACACGTCTGCAATCAGATGTAGACATGTCGCAAAAGGGTAGGGCTAAGGTGTCGGTAGCTAAGGCTATCAACGAATTCATCCATTATTTCAATGTCGAGGGCGAAGGCTCCAACTATTGCGGACTCTATGGCTATACATCCTTCAATGCAGTCCGCTATTTCGAGGATATTCCTGTCAAGGATGCCACAATGGATAAGAACGATGCACCAGATATAATGTATATACTGTATCGCGACATCTTGGTGTTCGACCATTTCAATAATACTTTGACTCTAATCTCATTATGCCATGATGAGGCTGCGGGCGAAGCAAATATCGATGAAATAATAAAAGCCATCAACAAGCAAAATATAAATCCTTATGGATTTCATGCTATTGGTGAACCTGCATCTACACTCACCGACGAAGAGCACAAGGCAAACATTCGCAAATGTATAAAGCATTGTCTGCGTGGTGATGTGTTCCAAATAGTGATTAGTCGTAGGTTTGTGCAGAAATATGAAGGTGATGATTTCAGATTGTATCGTTCTCTAAGGAGCATCAATCCAAGTCCTTATCTCTTCTATTTCGACTTTGGTGGCTTCCGTATTATTGGTTCAAGTCCGGAGACACACAACAAAATAGAGGGCAATAAAGCATATATCGACCCTATTGCCGGTACTACCAAGCGTACAGGAAATATAGAGCAAGACAAACGAAATGCAGAATTCTTGCGCAACGACCCTAAGGAGAATGCAGAACATGTGATGCTTGTAGACCTTGCACGTAATGACCTTAGTCGCAACTGCCATGATGTGCATGTAGATTTCTATAAAGATATGCAATTCTATAGCCATGTTATTCATCTTGTTAGTCGTGTGTCGGGAACCCTCGATGATAATGCTGACAAGATTAGTGCCTTTATCGATACCTTCCCTGCAGGTACTCTTAGCGGTGCGCCAAAGGTTAGGGCTATGCAGATAATAAGCGAACTCGAACCTCACAACCGTGGTGCTTATGGAGGTTGTATAGGTTTTATTGGCTTGAATGGCGACCTAAACCAAGCTATTGTCATACGAACCTTCATCAGCCGTAATGGTGAGTTGTGGTTTCAAGCTGGTAGTGGTGTTGTGTCAAAGAGCAACGACCAATATGAACTTGAAGAATGTAACAATAAACTTGGTGCATTGGTCAAAGCTATAAAGCAGACCGACGCCATTAACTCTTAATCTATAATTCTAATAAAATTAAATTCTTGGATATGATCAAGATTGTAATCATAGACAACTACGACTCGTTCACCTACAACCTTTCACATCTTGTGAAGGAGCTTGGTGCTGATGTCACAGTATATCGCAACGACCAGTTTAAGCTCCCAGAGCTTGAGGCTTTCGATAAGATAATACTCAGTCCTGGTCCTGGCATCCCTTCTGAAGCAGGATTGTTGCTTGATGTAATAAAGGCCTATGCAGGCAAAAAGCCTATGCTCGGTGTATGTCTTGGACATCAAGCTATAGCCGAAGCCTTTGGTGGACAGCTCGAAAACCTATCAGAAGTTTATCATGGTGTGGCTACCGACTGCATACAAACTGCCAACGACGAAGTCTTTGCTGGTTTGCCAAACCGCTTCACCATTGGTCGCTATCATAGTTGGGTGGTTTCAAAGAATGGCTTCCCTGTCTGTTTGGAGGTAACAGCAGAGAGCGATGATGGTCAGATAATGGCTCTTCGCCATCGACAATATGATATCCATGGCATACAGTTCCATCCCGAGAGTGTGCTTACTCCTGATGGAAAGAAGATGATTGGCAACTGGCTTGCATTATAACATAAAAGACCGAACGTAAAATATATACGTTCGGTCTTTTATGTTTTTATAAGTATACGATTATTCTTATTGGAAAATGAATAATCTTATTGGCATACAAACTTATATGACTTTGTTCCTGCGCCAGTCTTTACAGAAATGAGATAAACACCCTTTTGTAATGATGTCATAGGAATGTTTACAGTCTCGCCTGCATTTCTGCTTCCAAGGTCCTTATATATAATAAGGTGTCCCGACATATTTGCTACTGATACTGCTGCACGAGTGTCGCGAGGGAAACTGATAGCAATATTGTTGTTAGCCACCTTGATGCTACCATCAAATGGATATTCAATGTTTTCGCATCCTGCAGTCTGCATCTCTATGCACTTCTTTAGTCCGTCCATGGCATTAATCTTGCCATATCCCCAGTTGTTATCAGCAACGGTAGAAGTGAAGCTATCTTTGCGAGCTGTTGAGGCTACAATTTCGTGAAGCTGTTCTGGAGTAAGCTCTGGATAAGCCTGCAGCCATGTTGCTACTATACCTGCTACAAAAGGTGAAGCCATAGATGTACCCTGCATATAGCCATAGATATTTGTGTGGCCATACTTGTCGTACCAACCTTGGTCTACATACATGGCATTGCCAGATTCATCATTTGTAGAAACTGCAGAGATGATGAAACATCCAGGAGCTGTTATCTCTGGTTTCATTCGTCCATCGGCAGTAGGACCATAGCTTGAGAACGAGCTTATAGCACCAATAGTCTCTTCGAGAGTTCCTGAGGCAGTATTTGTCTTGTATGTGTTTCGTGTGGTGTAGGCGCCAACGGTAAGTATGCGCTTACCTGTACCACCAATCTCAGCCAAGGTTGATGATTTCTCGTCAGGACCGATAAAGCCATCAATATCTTTTGAACTTAAACCTACGTAGGTGTCATCTGCCCAAATATTCACTCTTCCGCTATTCTTTGGAGTAATGGTGATGGCTATCTCATAGTTGTTGCGCATGTTGGTGAGCGCTGAAGTCAATACAACATGAGGTTTGCCGTTTAGTGGGCTAATCTCTGAAGCCACCTTCCATGTTCCTGTAGCATATCTTCCAAATGAAGCTTCGGTTACGCCTTCTGCTGGATATACAGTTGTTGAAACCATTTCTTTCTTGTTGAAAGTGTTATAAGCAGCGAGGTCTACAGTAAACTCTGAACCAACTTCGCCCCATATCTCTATGTTGCCACCGCAACTTGTCAACGATGGTCCAAGTTTATAGTCAACAAATGTTTTCAATGGAGCATCATCTGTAGAAGCAAAGCTATGGTCGATATGGAACTTATCTGTACGATGGTTTCCTGCAGCACCAACGATAAGTCGTCCTGGTCCCTGCATCTTGTCGGTCATAGTGTCGAAAGTAGTTGTTCCGTCATGAGGTCCCTCGTGGTTGCCAAGACTAAGGTTTACTACACATGGCTTTCCAACTTCGTCGGCATAGTCGAAGATGTATTTCACACCATTGCAGATATCTGCATTCGTACAAGTATTAAGATCTAATGCCACCAACACAATGTCGGCATCAGGAGCGTTGCCCACATAGGCTCCATCTTGGAAGCTATCGCTACCAGCAGCAATACCAGCAACGTGGGTGCCATGTGAATTTACCTTGCTATCACCTTGCGACTCCATGATAAGCTCAGGAGTGTTTAGCTCAATACCATAGCCATATTTCTCTGGTGCTTTAGCACCTTCGAGCTTTGTGGTTCCTTGTTCCCATATCTTCTTGATGCGGAATGTGCCATCTTCAGGGTTACGGAATGCTGCATGCAAATAGTCGAAGCCTGCATCAACAATACCAACTACCACACCCTTGCCTGTATATGGCTGTGGCAACGATGTACCCTTATGAATATCATCAGTTCCTGCTTCTTTGCGAGCCACGTCAAGCATCTGCTGTACGCCCGATGAGAGCTGAATATATTCCACTCCCTCTTTATTTGCCAACGCCTTTAGTTCGTTTAATGATAGTCTGACGGTAGCGGTATTGCCATCTTCTGCTATAGGCATCAAGCCAAGCTCTTGCCACGAGGTGATGTTGTCGTTTATGGTTACGTAGGCGCTTACCTTTTTATTGTCCACGCCTTGCGCCTTAGCCTTCTTCATGCCATTGCCACTTATGGTAATGGCAGCCTTAGGTGACAAAGTCCCTTGTCCCCACATAGTGGTGGGAACGAGGGACATTGCTATACCTATTATATATATATATGATTTTCTCATGTTGTTATTATCTTACCAAAATCTTCTTTGTCATTTGCTTGTTGCCTGCAACAACCTTAATGATATAAGCACCCTTGCTGAGAGTAGAGTTTGCATCTACCATACCGCCTGTAATGCTGTAAACATATAGTTTGTCGTATTTACCGTCGACCATAACTTTACCATTTCTTACATATACGTTGGCAACGTTATTGTTTTCAATGGTCTCTACACCTGTTGTTGGTCCGAAGCCTGCCTGAGTGTGAGTAGTACCGAGCTTAGCCTCTGTACAGTTGTATATAACATTCTTTGCGCTATTGGTAGTGTTGTATTCAGAAACATATGCCACTACCGACATGTCGTCAATCACAGTCTTGATGTTTGTTTGTTCAACCTTGTATTTACCGCTATACCAAGCCTCCTTTACAGTTTCTCCATTCACAACCTTGTCAGTATATGTTATCATATCATCTGTCCAATAGCTTGAATGTATGCTCTCAGGAATGGTGATAGTCTTTTCCCATGTAGAAACCTTACCTGGAGTTAGATCTGTAAGTAAGATACCCCAGCTATTGCCAGTAACAGTTCCACGGAACACATGGTGGTGAATATATTCAGAGCCACCATTTGATTGTGGACCTTGAATGTTGTCTTGTGTTAGGAACACGTTGAACAACACAGAGTCAGCAGTAATCTGCTCGTGAGGTTTAATCTGCAATTTAATCTTTAACTCACGTTTAGCATCGTCAAACTTTGTATCAAGGTTCAATGATACATAAGGCTTAGATTCTGCAGCATTAGTAATCAATGTTTTTAGATTCTTACTGTCAATTTCAATAACAGGAGCTGATGAAATATCCTGGTCAGCTTTTCTGTTCACCATTACTGCAGGAGCAAAAGTGCTTGATGGATTTGGGTAGTAGAACATGTATGCCAAATCTTCCATCATAGTGTACATGTCAGGGTAGTAACCAGCATGATGGCTCACTTCTACAATGTTCTCATTTGAATTCTCAATTACAGAGTTCATTGTCAAGTGACCAGCAGGACAGTTAGAGCAATCCTGTCCTGTGAATCCTTCTACCAATATAGAACTCTCCATATTGTTAGGATAGAAGAAAATTCTACCAGATATAGTATTATCAGAAGTATCGATATCGTTGTCACCACCATTCACGTTGATAATCTCTACATCAACATTCTTCTCACCTTCAGAGTCTGTACTAATATCGTTTAGAGTTACGCTATGTACACCCTTTGGCTGTATGTTCAAGTTGTCGAAGTGTTGAGTTGATTCTTTGCCATCAATATTTATTCTTGCATCAAAACTTGTAATGGCTGTTGTACCTTCATTTATGAATCTTGCAGCAAAACTATAGTTGTTGCCAGCTTTGAAATATCCTGCAAAGCTTGTGCGGCCCATTATAACATCGGTATAATTAACTTCGCCATCAACATTGAAGCTAATCACAGCGCTACCTTTGTTTAAACCATAGGTATTAACCCATTCGCCATCTTTATATGCAAAATTATAACCATCAATATCGTATGAACCATCGCTAAAGAGTAATTTATAAGAGGTTGCGATATTTGCTGTATATCCAATATATAGGTTTTCTTCTTCACCTGTAATGGTGTATGGTTTATCAAGAGTCCATTTGCATGCCTTGAATGCTCTTGTTAGGTCTACAGTACCTTCGGCAATAGGTGTGGCATCAAGCGAAGTAGTGAGGAAAACGTGCAGTTTCTTGTCGTTGGTGTTAGCAGAACCTACTACAAACTCTGCAAAGTCAATAGTCTTGCCCTTCAGCGCTTGTAGTTTTGCTTTAGGAATTCTGATGGCTTGACCTTGTTTCTCTGTGTCGCCAAGCCTAAAAATGTTGGATCTAATAATTTTAGAATTAGAATAACCAATGCTTGTAGCATTCACATTACCTGCCAACAGAAGGAAAGCAGATAGGCTAAGGAAAATCTTTCTCATACGCGCTTTTATATTTATATATGTATATTTTTATATTTAATATGTGTATTCAGTACAATTACTGTAATTGACAGATTGTAAGATTAACTATCTTTCGAGTGCAAAATTACTACTTTTTATGCATATCTACAAAATAAATATGAATTTTTCGTTTATTTATGCTTATATTTTAAAATCTTTGTTTACCTTTGCAGCGGATGAGATATAATTATAGTTAAACTTTAAAAAACAATTCTTATGAAAAAGTATCTACTTAGTTCATTATTGGTGTTGGGTTTAGCGCTTTATTCATCAGTTGCAGCTTGGGCTGAAAATGTAGTTTATGGTCTTATGCCATCAAACACATATGGTGCTCGTACTACATCTTTTGATATTGATGCACTTGGCGCTACAGCTTTAAAGATTACACCAGAGTTTGCGTTTGAAAATGCAGAGGAATTTTACTGTGGTACATCTGTAGGTGATAAGTATTACGCTTTCGTTGTCAATCGTGGCGTTGACGCTCCTGCTTTTGTTACTCTCAACTTTACCACTGGTAAAATGGTTGTTGTTAATGACAAGTCTTTTACTTATGGTAAACCAGGCTTCGGTGCCAATGGTATGGCTTATGATGAGGCTAATGAAAAACTTTATGCCATCGAAGGTGTGTATGATGAATCTTTAGACGCTACTGCTACTAAGCTTTACTCTGTAGATACTACAAATGGTACTCTTACCGAAGTCGCAACATTGAATGATAGCTATGAAGCTATTGCTTCTGACCATAAGGGTGGTTTCTATTTGGTTAAGGTCGTAACCGAAGGCAGAAAGAACTATCCTGTTCTTTATAAGGTTTCGGCTGATTTTAAGGTTACTGAGGCTGTAGCTAACACTACTGTTACCTGCTCTTATTCTACATTTAATAGTCTTGTAGCATCAAAGGATGGCAAAACTGTTTATTATGCTGCAGGCAAGAGCATTTATGCTTTCGATGTAACTGCTGGTACTGTAGAAATGAAGGGCAATTTGAATTTGAATATTGCTGGTATTACATTCTATAAGTCTTCTGCTGACGGTGCAGTTGCAGAGAATATTCCTGATGCTAAGCCTGCTAAGCGCTTCTTGGTGATGAAGAGAACCTATGGTTCTGCTATGGGTGATGTTCCTGATGACGTTGACTCTAAGCGTACATACTATTACTATAATGTAGATGGTAAGGAAGTTGGTTATGCTAACTATGGTCGTTCGTACACAGATTTTGGTACTTCTGAAACATTCAACGTTGTTGATATTGCTAAGCCTGTATTTGATGAGAATGGCAACATCGTAGCAAGAAACACTTATCAGTGGGGGTCATACGACTTCTTGGATTATACATTCAAGAAGACTCCTAACTGCGAGACTTACGAATACAACGAGGCTGGTCAGCTTGTTTCAGATACCACATCTGTTTACTATCATGAATATACATACAATGAGGATGGTACTTTGGCAACATTGAATACATACAATAAGCTCACAAAGAAACTTTCTCAGTCTATTCAGTATGTAGCTTACGACGAAAAGGGCAACGTTATCTCGTATGTTTCTGATGGAAATTGGGATAGCCAGAAGTATAATGGCGAAATCGAGTATGATGACAATGGTAACAAGGTATTAGAATTCCAGTACCAGGTCGTTGACGATCCTACTATGCCAGGCGAAACCATGAATAAGCCAAAGCAAATTGAAAAATGGGAATACGTAAATAACGCTCTTGCTTTGTATCAGCGATTCAGATATGATGGTAATGGTGATGAAGTTCCAGACTATAAGACCGTATATGAGCCTGTGGTAGAAGGTGACTACAATGATGTATATGCTCGCGACTCTACATACTTCGACAATGGCAAGAATTCAAAATGGACGGGTAAGAGTACATATAGCCGCTACACTTATGCTGACTTCACAGATATGGAAAAGGATACATATATGGAGCTTACTGCTGAAGTAGATGCAAAAGCATATAATACAGTAAACTTGAAGTTCACTATGCCACAGCTTGGTGGTATTCAGAATTGCAAGTTCGTTATCTACCGTGATTGCACTCCTATCGACACTCTTTCTTTCGATGATTTTGTTGCGAATGCAGATCCCGAAACAGGTCTTTGCACATATCAGGACAAGCTCTTGAAGAATGGTACATACGATTACTTCATTCAGCCTTTGTTCTCAGCATATAGTGACGATATGATGGCTGCCGACATCGATGAACCAGGTATCGACGATGGTGGTGTTGTTACTCCAGAGGAGAATCCTGAAGCAGAGTGGATTGGTTACTATTCAACAACCCCTGTACAGGTAACTGTATATACAGAGCTTCCTGCTGTAACAGATCTTGCTTTGACAGGTGGTGAGATTAAGACTTCTGGTAATGTTGCTAACTTACATAAGACATACTACGCAGGTCTTTCATGGAAGAATCCAGAGAATATTACAGACTATGGCTTCAAGAAGAATAGTATATACCTCGGAATGGAAGGTCAGGCTTTGGCAGAAATTACCAAGGCTGATTCTACAAAGGCAAGCGTAGAACTTGCATTCGAAGAGGATACAGAGGCTTATGTTGTTACAAGCTATGCTTTGGGTTATGCTATTTCTGATACAATTACTGTTAAGATTAAAGATATCGATGCTTTTGCTACAGGTGTAGAAGGTGTAACTGTTGATGGTGCTGTAAAGGCTACATTCGCTAATAATACTATAACTCTTAGCGACAATGCAACAGTTTCTGTATTCGCAGCTAATGGTCAGAAGGTATATGAGGAGAATAATGTAACAAGCGTTTCGCTCAACAATCTTCCAGCTGCTGCATACATAGTATGTGTAGAAAAGAATGGCAACGTTAATGCTTACAAATATCGTGTTAAATAACATATGATACATCTATAATATAAGTAGGTAGACTGTTGGACTATTCACCAATAGTCTATCTACTAATTTTCAATTTTGACTAATATTAAACTTAATGAGATATACAATGAAAATTCAAACTCTTTTAGCTTCGCTTCTTGTTAGTGGTACTGCTATGGCGCAGACTCCTACAATGAAGCCTATCGTGATGAAGACACCTAACGAGTTCTACATCCTTGCTGCATCAGGCAATGGTAAGTGGGCTTGCGGTACTTATTCCGACATGGCTAATGTGCAGTATGGTTTCCTATGGAATTTGGAAACAGGTGAAATCGAGATGCTCGATTCTTCGAAGCCTTCTGTTGCATGGTCAGTATCTGATGACGGTCTTGTAGTAGGTCAGTATGAAGACACTTCTTACAAGAGCAATGGTGCTGCAGTACAGCTTGCTGGCTATTGGGCTAATGGCAAGTGGAAAAGATTTGAGATGCCTTCTGAAGATGTAACATTTTCTGATGCTTTAAGCATTTCTCCAGACGGACATTATGTAACAGGTGATGTTCAAGAATCTGGAATCTATACAGGTTATATTTGGAAAGATGGTAAGATAGTAAAGGAATTGCCAAATACTAATTGTTCGAAGCCTTACGCTATAGCTCCTGATGGACAATCGGCTGCAGGATGGATAGAGAGAAAGAATCGTACTGCTTGTATTTGGGAAGCTGATGACGAGGTTACATTCCTTTCAGAATATCAGTCACCATGGAGCTCAGCTCGTAAATATACTCATGATGGCAAGCACCTTCTTTATTGGGGAGGTTGGGATAGTATGGAAGCTGAAAAAGCATCAGTTTATGCTATATATAATCTTGAAACAAAGACTAAGACTGCTATCCCTCCAATTGATGATGGAGGCAATTTCGACTTCTTTGATATAAGCGACAATCTTACTATCGTAGGTGAGAATGGAGCTCTTGGATATATATATAAAGGTGGTAAGACTTATTATGCAACAGATTTCTTAACTGCTAATGGTGTAGATCTCTCTAAACAGCATATCTTCATGGCACCTGAAACTGATTTTTATCAGGTTTATCGTGCAAGCACAGTTTCGGCTGATGATAATGTGATGAGCTTCCTTATCTATAATGATGATAAGAACGAAGAAGGCAATTATTCTGTATCTACTCAGACAATGGTTGTTAAGTTTAATCAACCTACTACTGGTCTTTGCCCATTGAGCGTAAAGGCTAAGCAGTTCTCTGGTTTGAACAGCGTAAATGTTTCCTGGAAACCAAATGTTGCAGCCGAAGGTATCAAGGGATACAACGTATACCGCGATGGCGAAAAGCTCAATAAGGAATTGGTAACAGCAGAGAATTATCTCGATGCTAATGTTGCTTATGGCGATCATAAGTACACAATTACTGCTGTATATGGTGATGCAGAGTCGGCTAAGAGTGCTGAGGCTAACGTTGCTGTAGCTAAGCAAGCTTTGTCTACTCCTACTTCTTTGTTTGCACAGCAGCATGGTTATGGTTCTGCATACATGGAGTGGAATAAGCCTGTATCTAATTTTGGCTCGCTTACATACTTCGATGTAGACCATGCTAGTCAAGAGGGCTTTGGTATGAATGCTAAGGGTACGAGCTATGAAACAGCCATCCTTATGGATTCTGTAGCTACAGCTGCATATAAGGGTCAGAAGATTTCTTCTGTAGGTTTCTATCCTCTGTCAGAGCAGGGATCATGGAAGGTAAATCTCTATACCTATGATGCAAATGGTGCACTTAAGCTTCTTTATTCTCAGCCTATAAGTCAGACTCTCAAATATGGTGAGCGTAATGTCGTTACTTTGACAACTCCTCAGAATGTTCCTGATGGTGAGTTGCTCATTGCTATCGAAGTTGCTGTTACTACTCCTGCAGCAGAAATCACAGGTCTAGACTATGGTCACTCTAACAAGGGTTATACCGACTTGGTACGTCTTACAACTGAGAATGACTTCTATTCTATCGGTGAATTGATGGAAAGTAATGGTTATCTTTATCCTGCAACATGGGCTATCGATGCAACTGTTGCTCCTGAGAGTGCTGACTTGAGCAAGGATGTTGTTGATCACTTTAATGTATATGTAGATGGTACAGTTGTTGGTTCGGCAAATACTGCTAACTATACTATTCCTACACTTGCTGAGGGTGCTCATACTATTGGTGTAAGCTCTGTATATGGTAATGGCGAAGAGTCAGCTGTTTGCTCAACATCATTGAATATTGCTCACAACGCATCTCAGCTCACAGCTGTTGACAACGTTGTTGTAACTCCAAATGGAAACTCTGCAATTACAGCTAAGTGGCAGGCTCCTGTTGATAAGGATAAGGTAACATTGGCATATTGCGAGGGTAAGGCTGCAAGTAATGCTCCTATTGCTCCTGCAGAGAATAACTATGGTATTATGGTAGGTTCTATTTATACCCCTGCAATGTTGAAGGGTCGCAACGGATATGAGATTAAGTCTGTAAACTTCTATCCTTTGAACGATGCTACATTTACTGTTCTTATCTACAAGGATGATGTACAAATCAACGAAACTGAGATTAACGATTATGAGCTAAAGCAGTGGAATACAGTTCAGCTCTCTGAGCCTATTGTTATTGATTCTAAGTCTTCTTACAAGCTTGTTATCGATTGCTATGACGTTACTCCAAAATGTCCAGCAATGGCTCTTGACCAGAATATGCCTGTAAAGAACTATTCTGATATCTATTCTCTTGATGGTGAAAGCTGGAATCCTGTATCAAGTGCTTCTATTTATGGTAACTGGATGATTGGTATGAATATCGAGAATCCTAATGGAGTATCATTGCCAGCTGTTGGCTACGATGTAAATGTCGATGGCGTGAAGAAGAATACTGCTATGCTTACATCGCCTGCATTCAGCTACGACTTCGGTTCTGAGGATGCTAAGCAGCATACTATTAGCGTAGATACTTACTACAAGGTAAATGGTACAAGCGTTAAGGGTGGTGCTACTACCTTCTTCATTGGCGCAGCAGGTATTGCTGACAACACTATCGGTCGTATCGAGGTTGCTCAGGGTGATAACAATATCACCGTTACTGGTGCTAACGTTTCTTCTGTAGAGGTTGTTTCTGCTGCTGGTGCTACCGTAGCATCTGCTAAGGGCAACACCGTTGCTATCAATGGTCTTGCAACTGGTGTATATGTTGTTAAGGCGGTAGTTGATGGTGAAACTATTGCAAGAAAGATTCAGATTGTGAAGTAATAAGAAACAATAATTTGAATCCATAAATAATAAAGGCAGCTATGACTTTTGTGTCGTAGCTGCCTTTTTTAGCATCGTATATTTCTTATTAAGAGTTATATTTTAACCCAAATCGGTTATTAGACCGAAATGGGTGAGTTATTATGATTTTATGGATTCTTTCCAACTCTTGTCAGCGTTTCTTTCGGCATCTTGCTTCCATTCGCATTTCGCCATAGCCCGCTATGGCTTCAATGCGAATGTCGCAACCTGTTCGAAACAAACACTAACAAGAATTGAAATCTAATGACCGATTTGGGTTTAATAGAAGCCTACAGAATCCCAAAGCATGAGGTCTTGACGAATATAACCTATTTTGCCATCTATCTCTGTCTTATACCACATGAAGGTTTTATCTTCGTCGGTGGTTTCTACTAATCCTAAGCATGGAAATACGTCAGGTATTTCATATTGATGATAGCTGATGGTTGTGATGACCGAACTTTTTGTTGTTGGCTTTTCCCTTACGTTGGCTTGTTTAGCTATATCGTCGTTTATTATGAGAACACCTTGACCATTTTCTGCGCTATAATCCTCTATATGTGATTCGCTTTTCTTTACCAAACCATAATCCTGTGCAATTACTAAATAGCTGTCGCCACTGTCTGCACAATATTGCGATATATCTCCATTTTTCTCTATCACAACTTTGCCAGAGGTATTCCACCTGCGAGAATTGCTTGTTCTCTCCCACATAGGCGAAGATATACACATGCCTTGTTTAGGAGCAAAGTTTTTGCATTGCCATCTTATGGTATCACCCCTCAATATACTTGCAAATAGTTTATGCTGGTCATCATAGTCGGTAATGTAGTATATAGGCATATTTCTTGTAGAAGTGAAAGGAGCATCGCGGAATATGCTGTCTGCAAGACAAAAGTCTGTCCCCTCATCGCATGTGATGTTGAGAGTGAAGTCGTCTATCTTATGGTTTGCCCATCTTGTGGCAGGTGGTAGGCTATAAGGAATCTCGAATGTCTGTAAAACGTTATAGCTCATGCGATAGCGGTAAGTATGGTGTACTATGTTTTTGCCTTTTTTGAAAGGAGCATCGAAATAGTAGGCATAACCAAAATTGATAAAGCTATCAAGCTCTGCATTATATAATGCATTGTCTACTGGAACTATGGAGTCGTAAGCTTCTTCACCTTTCCATTTATTCAAGTCGAGTGGTGTGAAGTCTACTTCCTCATTCCCATCTTGGTAGTGTAAGGCTACAACGGCATTGCGATAGTTTAGTTGCTTACCATTCATTGTTACCGTAAAGTCTTTGATATGTGGATGAATACCTTTGTGGCTTAGAGGTGAGTAGTCGTTATATGGTGCAGTTGCTTCAAACGCCATCGTTATGTTTTTAGCTTTACCATTGTTCATAAACTCGTAGTATACATCTACTGTAGCAAAGCTATCTTTGTCTATGCTAATAGTAAGAATCTCTTTAGCAACAGAAATATTCGTCTCCTTGATAGGTTGCAAGAAGTTGCCACTGGTGAAATATACTCCATCGTTGGCAGGCAAAGAGTTCATACTTAATAATGTCAATAGAACTGAAAGATTAAAACGTTTCATGTTTTAGTTTATTTGATTAGAATAGTTTTTTTAGCCAATTCTTTATATGTGTGATAATATTTTTAGATCTTTTAGAATCTTGAAGAATATCATTATTCCACATATAACAATTATCACTTAATAACCAATCAATAACTTCTGGCGCAGACTTTTTAAGTTTTATAATAGGGTCTATAAAATAAAGTACCCCATTCTCATCTTTAAGAACATTATCGCTCTCAGAACTTATATCTGTAATAGCAAGATATTCATTACCGAAATAATAGTTGTTCTCTTTATTAAGACCTAGTGCTTTAAGATGAGCTGTTATTTCTTCATCTGTAGGTATTAGTGATGCTTCGCAAAATGATTGGCTTAATATGATTCTAACATCTTCGTGAATAGATGATATTCCCAAAAATGTGTAATTCTATATACAGATTATTCTCTTTAGCTATTGAGATAAGTCGTTTGCTCTCATTCTCCTCCGTAGTTCTCGAATAGCGCTCCCAAGTTCCATTCTGTTTATTTGTGTTTTGTTTCGTAAACACAGATATACGGCTTCTGTCGCTATTTGCCTGTCGTCTACGGGTAGACTGGCAATCCAAAGGCTTACAGGTAAATTGCCTCCGGCCATCATTATTTGATCTAAATTCTTTTCCATTGTTCATCTTTCTTTTTATTTCTTTTTGCAAAGATACATTATTTATGTGATAAATCAAAGTATTTTAAAAAAAACGCCATAAGCAAAACGAATGCTTATGGCGATTATGTTGATAGCTAATGATATAGCTAAAGGGATGACTAAGGGATATATAGTCTTAGAATTCAGACGTGAAATGGAACTTGATGTCCTCGAAATCTTGCTGAGCCATGCTGAGCACATAACCAGAGTCGGCGAGGAATACATCGCGACCCTCGATATCTTTTGCCATGTACTGATACTTACGCTTCTTGAACTGATCAAGCTGCTCGGCATTGTCGCTCTCTATCCAGCAAGCCTTATGGAGGTGAACAGGCTCCCAACGACACTTGGCATTATATTCGTTTTCAAGTCGATACTGGATAACCTCAAACTGGAGTTGACCAACTGTTCCTACTACACGGCGACCATTGAACTGGTTGATAAACAACTGGGCAACACCCTCGTTCATAAGCTGCTCCAATCCCTTTTGGAACTGCTTGCTCTTCATAGGGTCGTCGTTCTCAATATATTTAAACATCTCTGGCGAGAATGATGGCAAACCACGGAAGTGGAGCAGTTCACCCTCGGTGAGAGTATCACCAATCTTGAAGATTCCATTATCTGGCAAACCTACGATGTCGCCAGGATAAGCTTCGTCGATAGTGCTCTTGCGCTGAGCCATAAACTGAGTAGGCGAAGAGAAACGTACTGTTTTGCCCAAGCGAATATGCTGGTAAGGCTGATTGCGTACGAACTTGCCAGAGCAAACCTTGCAGAAGGCGATACAGCTACGGTGGTTAGGGTCGATATTGGCAGTAATCTTGAAGATGAAACCTGTGAACTTAGGTTCCTCAGGACTTACCATACGCTCTTCTGCCTTTGTAGGACGAGGTGATGGAGCTATCTCAACGAAGCAGTTGAGGAGTTCCTGTACACCGAAGTTGTTGAGGGCAGAACCGAAGAATACTGGTGCTACCTCTGCTGAGCGATAGCTTTCTACTTCAAACTCAGGATATACACCATTTACGAGCTCAAGGTCGTCGCGTAACTGTTGTGCCTCACGTTCGCCTACATGCTGGTCGAGTTCGGCAGAGTCGATATCTACGCTCACTTTCTCAGTAACTCGCTGTTTGTTAGGAGTGAAAAGATTGAGCTGCTTCTCGTAGATATTGTAAACA
>SAMEA104315436__coassemble_842_pt1 | contig 36381 bp, 33 predicted proteins | sample SAMEA104315436__metabat2_high_PE_045 | metagenome-assembled genome bin SAMEA104315436 (sample SAMEA104315436) | gut metagenome | biome: Monkey gut; feature: monkey-associated habitat; material: faeces | place: China | collected 2013
TGTCTGTGCGATTGTTCTGTACCAGAACTTTCGAGAGGGCTGCTATCGAGCGGTAGTCGCCAGCTCGACGTGCTGCAGCAATATCTTGCTCAATAGATTTGTTAATCTTCCATCTCATAAAATCCTTGCTTGTTTGCTGCAGGTTGCCAAGCAGAACCTTTACGAGATGCAGATCCTCGTAGGCAAGCGACTTCGACACCTTGAACTGATTGATATCATATAGCACCAGGTCATTGTCCAGCTTCGATGGGAACTGCAACCAGTAGGCATATAGCCCACGCAATCGATGAAGGCGCTGCAGCACACCCTCAGCGACACGAAGCTCGCGAAGTTCCGAGTCGTCGAGAGTGACATAATGAGCATATTGGTCAAGGTTTATCGGTAGAGCCATAATTATAATTTGATATATAAACATCAGCACGCCCAGTCTGCTGCAGTATCCATCCGAGCAGACCGAGCGTGTGTAAGCCAGTACCGAGGTGGTACTGATAGGGAGCATCACTCAGCGGACGGAATAGACAGTCCAGCTTCATTGAGTTTAGCTTTCAGATCATCGCCTATAGGAGCATTGTTGGCAGTAAGAATAGCGACACGCTCCTGAACCTTAGCAAGTAGCTTGTTGTAGTCAGCAAGCTCCTTGGTGTTTTCGTCAGACTCCAACGACTTCTGGCGAAGCTCTATGAGCTTGCCAATATTCTTGGTGATGTAAGAGCGAGCGTTGGTGATATCCTTGGCAATGTCTACAGGGGTATCGCCTTCAGCATTTGTTTTTGCTTCAGCATCATCGGCAACATAGTTGTCGTAGCGCTCAAGCTCACTCTTATACTTATACCATAGCTCTTTGAGCTGCTTGAGATACTCGTAGCGGTCGCAAGGCTTATCAATGGTAAGCAGAGTATTGTAGAGCTGCTTGATGCGGAACCAGCGTTCACGGTTGTCTTTCCATACCGAAGCTACATCTTCAGGCAGAGTGTCGTGGTCGGCACGTATACCAGATGCTGCAGGCAGGAATTTTGCCTGAGCCTCTTCATCCTCAGCATTCTCGGCAATAAACTTAGCCTCTTCATCGATGGCAACCTTGACCTTAGGAGTAAGCTCTGCGCTCAGTTCCTTGACATCTTGGATTGTCATCTCGTCAAGTCGCATACGCAGGAACTTATTGAGCTCGTATCTGATTTTATTCTCGAAGTATTTAGGTCTTCGCATTATGGTCTGATACATAGCTCTGTTGCGAGTGAGGCGCAGCACCATCTCAGCACCTGCTACAAGAGAGTCGTGGTCGTGAGTCTCAGCAGCGAGCCACGTCTGCATATCTTCTGTGAATTTTTTGTCTATCATAATTAGAAATAATTAAAGGGCGGTCTTACGACCTTTGCATCGCATGACCGCCCAGGTAATATATATTGAGCCTATTGGTGAGGATTACCAGCAACAACGATTGGTAGACCTGTTGCACCAGAGATGTCGCCATCCTCTGTCTCGATCTTGCCAGGATAGAATGGTGCTGGATACTCGTCGTCGGCAACAGCTGAAATTGTAGTAGAGTTGGCATCTGTTGTTGCCTTGCCTGTACCCTGCGAAAGCGAAAGCTCAGGAGTGAATGCTTCAGAACCTACCATGCGAGCCTTGCCATTGCGCTGAATGAAGAGATATACCATCTCATCGTTGTTAGCTTGAGCAATGTAGCCGGAAACTTCCTCTTCGGTACCAGGGATTACCGCAGTGCCTGTAACCTTAAAGGTCTTAGAGCCGAATGATCCCTGCGATTCAGCCTGGAGTTCAGATTCGTTAGGAATAAGTCCTATCTTATGCCACTTTTTATCAGTTGCGAGTACGAAGTCGCCTGCATATTTAGCTACGTCGGCAAGAGTCTTCGGAGCTTCAGCGCCAATGGTTGGCCATGTCATAATATCACGCTTGGCAATACCATACACATAACCTCTGACACCTGGTAGAGATTTCTTACCTGGTGAGAAACAAATATCGCCGTATATAGAATCAGCAGAAGTACATTTAGTCATATCTTTATTGTTTTATGAGTTAATGATATGCAGACAGACGAGCAACGTGGCTCGCCTATCTGCTTGAGTTTACGCCTTCTTACGCCAGTAGCGGAGAACCTCAGGAGAAACACTCTCAAACTGAGTACCGAAGAAGTAGTTCATAATGAAGTCAACGTCGTAGTGGTTGGTGAGCGATGGCTTAACCAAGAACTTCTCATCTTCTGTCTGCTGGTTAAAGAGGAGATAGATGTTATTCTTAGGTGTGAGGAGGAGGAAGTCCTTAGGCACGTTTGCCAATGGAACAAGCTCGACATTGCTTGCTCCTTCAAGAGTGCGCTTGTCGTAGCTCTGATTGTATGGCAACGAACCATGGTTGACCTGATATGCTTCGGTATACATATGATAGGTCTGGTCGGCCATAAAGAGTTTTAGCTGCTGTGAGCGAAGCTTAGCTGCAGCTGCAGCATCGCCTGCCTCTGACCAGTAGAAGCCCTTGATGACTTCCTCGGCATTCTCCTTGGTGATTGACTCTGTTCCCTCAACGAGGTTGCCAAGAGCTTCAGAGATGAGAACCTTAGCAAGTTCGTTGGTACCTGCAGCGTCAGCATCGAGGATAGTCTTGAAGCCGTTGAACCACTTTGCAGTCTTCGAGGTGTCGGTACCATCATGCTTAGCGGTGAAGGCATTCATAAACATGTTTTCGCCAATCTTCTTAACGAGATAAGCGCATACCTGATTAACAATAGGCACACTCTTCAGACCATCGCCCTTGGTGATGTTGCTACCCCAAATAGACTGATAGATGGCGTTAGGGTCAATACCCTGAACGATATTGCCAAAGAATGTTTCGAATACACGAGGGTCGATGTTTACTGTAGCATCCTCGTGCTTAGTTTTCGAGTAGTTGCCAATTTCTGCATTTGCTGACATCTGAGAGACTATCTCTCTATATCGAATACCTGTGCGCACGTTGCAATGCTTGGCAAGAGCTGCCATGGCAAGGAATGGCATAAGAATGAAATCCTTGCGGTAGGTCTGAAAGGTCTTCGAGAGCTCGGAAGCTCCATATGTTACATTTCCAATTTTAATTACTGCCATAGTTTACACGTCTTTAATGCTGTTATACATATCCTGTGCGGTGAAGCTGTTCTCTTCATTCGCAGGATTCTCGGTTGTAGTGTCGCCTGCAGAACCTTTAAGATTCTGAATCTGCTCATCCTTCTCCTTTGACTCTTTCTGAGCCTGAGAGAGCTGAGCTTTGAGGTTGCTGATGGTATCGTCTTTATCCTTGACGGCTTGAGAGTTGGTTTTCTCCTTCTCCTCAAGATCCTTCAAACGATCATCGATACTCTTCAGCTGCTCCTGAGTGAGAGTGATATTGCCCTCATCATTAGTCTGAAAACCGTCAATGGCAAGCAACGCCATGACTGAAGCAAAGATTTTAATCATTTTATGAGGTTGTTTTGGTGCGTGTTGGTTACGGAAGAGGTTCTTAAGCTGCTCACACGTCTTCTCGAGAAAGCTCGCGGTTGGATTGCCATTGCCATCAACGACTGATGAGATGCTTGGAGTAGCATCTTCTTGCAGAGTAGAAGGTAGTGGCGGTATACCTGCATCCTTGAATATGTTAGAATATGAGTTGACAAACTGATTGGTGTGCTCGACTGCAGCTTTCTCGGTTTCCTTGTCTTCGCGTATGCTGTCAACAAGTCCGAAGTCTTTAGCCTGCTGAGCGCTAAGCCAATTGCCTTTCTTCATCTGAGCAAGACACTCGTCGATGGTTTTACCTGTCTTGTCGGCATACATCGATGCCAGAACATCGTCGAAGGTCTTGAGCGATTCACGCTGAGCCTTGAGCTTCGCAATGTAGCTATCTATCTGTTCCTTGTTGTTCTGCTCATACTTATCGATGAGGACAGAAACATTATGAATAAGGAAGAAACTGCCTTTTACGATATCGATAGTCTTGCAGCCAAGCATGGCAATGGTAGATATCGAAGCATTCATACCAAAAGCATGAGCATGAACGTTGCCATGGTCCTTGAATGCCTGGTTTATCTCTAAGCCATCTTTCACAAACCCACCCAGAGAGCAGAAGCCGACATGTACTTCCTTGCCTTTGTTCTGATTGAGCACATAGCGAACATAGTCAGCAGAGCAGCTACCCCACCAACTACCAATTGTGCCAGATATTACGAGATTATATTCCATTTGACTAATTTTCTCGCAAAGTTAACAGCTCGATTAAGCTATCGAAAATACTGCTATTCCAATATATAATAAGGAAAATGACTGCTTTTATAGCTGATTCCAATCTCGTTTAGCTGATTATCTTTGACTGATTCAGGGCAGCTCTTCGTAATCTCTACAGTTGTATATGGTCTGCCTTTGAAGCCGACGAGTAGTTTAGTACCATCAATTAACGTAACCTTGAAGCCGAGTTGTTTAGGATATTGAGGAAGATTATCAGCCGTATACAACTTGATAGTCGTAGACACAACCATGTTGTTATCTTCTATTTTCGACTCAGATACCAGCGAAGGATGACTTTTGACACAGATTTCTTGCCACTTAATATCTTGTGGTAGTCTTACATGATCATTTGGACAGACAATAGCACCAAGAATTTGATTAGAGTCGGTATAAGCTATCGACTTGACAATTTTGCTATACTTCATATTATATATAATGTTAGATGGTTAGACAATTATATCGAACGGTGGCGAACACCACGGCATACTTTGTCCGCACGAATTATAGATTAATTAACGCTTTTTTTCTTGCGTGCGAGATTTCCTGCGCAAGTCGATACCTGCAGGGAGGTACGCTCTGCGCATACGCTGATATCTCATCTTGAGTGTATAATCATAATCGGTACTGATACCATTCGCCTCACACCAAGCACGAACAGCTGTCAACAAGGTACATTGACTAAACTCCTTTGCCGACAAATCGCTCCATAGCTGCAGGCGAAAAGTATTTTCGATAAATTCTGCCAACAGTTTGCAGCCATGGTGGGAGAGATAGTTGTATGTAACTACAGGCTTCTGCTTAGAGTCTGGTATACAGATGGCAACCTCGTTGCCACGTCGCAGAACTGGAGTAGCAGTAGGCTGAGGAATAAGGAGACGACGGATGCAAGCATTCTCTGCAGATTGAGCAGGGAAGACTACAGGATTGCCATAATGGTAATGAAGCCATTGCGCCAAGAATGGTTTCATCTCAAGATAAACGAGGTATTTAGACATGTGGTGAGGTTTAGAATAGATTGTGTTCGTAAGTTCCTTGCAAAGATAGGGGATTTATATTAAATAACCTACTTTATAAGGATATTTCTTATTTTATTAGTCTTCTATTCCTCTCTCTGTTTCTCTCTTCTCTGAGTCTGATATGATTTGCTACGAAAAGTTTGTGAGAATGTGAGAATGGGGAAAACCGCTCAAAACCTTAGTGTTTATGCGACTTTGGGAGAATTGCAACTTACTAATCACATTTTGTGATAGCAAAAAAAGTTTGTGATAAACTATATAGAAGGAGGGCGTCGAGCAGCTTATCACAACTTTGAAATTTTTGTGATAGGTTTGTGATGCAAGTTTGTGATAAGTTTGTGAGCGCTGAAACCCCTTTATTTACTATGTTTTTTGTGTTTTTCAAACTCCTTGTTACAAAATCACAAAGTTTTTGTAGTAAAAATGAAAGGGGGAAGGGGGATGACAAAGACGGCATGCCGTGGTAAAGTATGCTTTGTCAATAAAAGTGACTTCGGATATTTTATCGGCTGTTTGTGGTAATGAAAAAAAACGGTGCTGCAGATATTACTCCACAACACCGCACATTTGCGAATATGAATATGATTATGACTAGAATGGTTCTTCAGAATCTCTTTGACTTTCGAGATACTTGGCTTGCTCTGCAGCCTCTGTAGCTTCTGCAGCTTTGGTTGACTTCAGATATATCATATCCTTGGTCTTCTTATTACCTGGAGTAATCTCGATGCTGTGCTGGATGCGTCCAGAGCTATTGCATAGTTCTTCAGGGTTTAATGCCTCTATCCATGGACAGAGACTGGCGAAGGCCTTAAGCTTACGAGAGAAGCTCTGCATGGTTATCTTATTAGTGTTGGCAAAGCTACGATATTCGTCGAATACCTTGTCACGCTGAAGAAAGGTATCCAGGTTTTCGCTATCCTTAGCGAAATAACCATAAGCCCAGTCTTCGAAGTTCGTTCCCATCTCTGCCTTGAATTTACGCTTAACGATATTAGACATTGGTGGCATGAGCTTGATAGGCTCGTTGCTTATAGATAGGTAGAAGCGACAACATTGAAGCCAGAAGTTGATGTCGTCCATCCATTCGGCTTCGCTATATTCCTTCGTATAGAGAGGCTTGTTGAAGTCGTCGCGAATGGTGCGAGTCTCGAGATAGTCGTTGTCTTCAGTTTTCTGATGATAATAATCAGAGAATACCATATATATTAGACGAGCTTCAGAAGATGGGTCGAAATCAGAAGGCACATAATTAGTCGTAAAAGCCAACTTCGGACTGTCCTCAAATGGAATAGTGAACGATTGATTGTTTTTAGGATTCACAGTCATATCGCTCGTGATGTTATCGTAAAATAGACCCGTATTGAGGTATCTATCGCAGTCATCGAGGAGGAGTAATTGCGTATGCTGGTTTACCTGATCGAAGACGTGAGGATTGTCCATAAGCTTTGGATTACGACCTGAGAGCTTGACAGTCTTCATTAGTATAGATAGAACCTTGAAGAAAAACGACTTACCACTTCGTCCATTACACTCGTTTTCTTCACCTATCTTATTATCCATAGCCATAGGCGCCCAAGCTCGCTCAGGAGACTTGAAATGGTGCATCATATAGCCGAATGTAAATATCTTATTAATAAGGTTTGCTTTTTGTTCCTTAATCTCTTCAGGTGTAAGACTTACGCCCTCGATATCGAAAGGATGCTGCGCATGATATTTACTCATGGCATCGAGATTGCCATCGAAAGCATATTCCATTTCCTTACGCCAGTAGATACGACTGGTATTAATGAGATATCCGAAGAAGTGGCTTTTTACATTTTTGATTTTGATATCGAAGATGTCTTTGCCTTTGTCATCTTTGGCTCGGATAATTTCGAATGCGTCTTCTCCTTTCTTGTATTCATGTTGGATTACATTATTCTCCCATACGTAGTTATGCAGGTCGTCAGAACCTGGTGTGTACTCTCGTATGCCATCATCATCAGGTGATGTTGGCTTGGTAATCTCGATAGTCTTGTTAGGAAAAAAGAAAAGTTGGCTCTTAGCTGTATGAGACGTAAAGTCGAGGTCAATCTCTTGTAATGATTCGAGACTGGCAGGAGAGAATTTTGGAGAGTTGAGAATTAAGTTAAGAACCTCAAGATCTTCGTATCTCTCACGAACCCACGAAGCTGCAAATTCTCTGATATCCTTAACGGTGATACGCTTCACAATATTACCTTCAAGACGAACATATTGAGTAATGGTTGAATTCTCGTCATGCAGAGCACAGAAACCATTCAGCTGAAGGAAATTGTAGAGATATACAGTGTTAATCTCGTGCTTCAGCTTTCCGTCCTTGTTACGATAGCTAACCCAAAATTTAGCAGGCATAGCCACCTTGAGCAGATTGTTGAAATCTTTTTTGTCACGACGAATCTCCATCCAGTCGCGAAGATCCTTGCGCGCGCGACCTCGGTTGTCTTTGTATGTGCTGAGCCAAGAAGGTAGCCATACTGTACGGATATCGATGAAGCGAAGTGCTAACTCTTTACCTTTGCGTCTACCTGTATCATCGATGTCTGGTATATTGTACAATACTTCTACATACTTCATTATCTCTTTATATTCCTCTACAGATAGTTTGTAGGTCTCTGAATTAAACCATAGAGGATAATATCCCATGGAACGGCAGCAGAGGGAGTCACGCTCACCTGAACATATAACAGCTTCAGGAAGTTTCTGCTCTCGATATGGCTGCTCATCGCCATGTGTGCTCTGCCATTCTTGCGCAGCCTCTCTATTGAACTTATGATAAGCATCCTTAAGTTCTGAGAGACCATTGATATAGAGACGTGGCTTTTTACCTGCCGGAGTGTATGAAAAGCGGAAACCTTTATCGCAATTAAAAGGTTCATACACCTTATAGAATTTTTCCTCAGGTTTGTCTCCTTCAGCTTTCTTGACAAGGCATTCGCGGATAAATATTGGATAATGGTCGTTGGAGTATTTGATAGTAGCCTTGCGGTCTTTAACGTTGCTTATCCATTTAACAGAATGCCAATGAAGAGCATCGACATCAGCTTGCGTTACCTTCGGACCAAGCGTCTTGAGTTCAAAATCCGTAAACTTTTCATTGAGCTCGAAGTTACGAGAACCATCCGCTTCGTCTTGGTTAGCGTCACGCTGCCTGATATCTGGGCGGTTTACACTACGGTCAAGTTCGTCGCGAACACCATATTCGGCAGCGAGCTTGAGTATAGCTGCACCGAAGTCAGATCTGTCGTAGTTGTTCTCACGCATATATATATCGATAGCGTTTTCAGCGTGCCCTGAGTCTCCAAAATCAGTTACTTGCCATATTGTGCCATATTTAGCTGAGTTGTGTTGACGTAGGGATGCTGAAGGCGTCTTCTCGTTCTCTCGTATGGCGAAGTGCTTATTCTTATTCTCTACACACTTCTTAGCTTGTGGGTAGATGTTTAGAATAATATCCAAACCACCATTCGTAGCGTTCAATATCTGTTCAACTGTTAGCATAATCAAATTCTTTTGTGCAAAATTAGTACGGCATTGTATATCACAGAAACACAAGGTCACGAACCTGCGGTTTTATCTGTTGTAGTCGCTTTGTGATACACTTCTACTGTATCACAGATAAGTTTAGCAAACTCTTTATCTTTACACATTATTGATACAAAAGCGCTGATTATATTACTTCGTTTACCTCCTATCCAAAAATTAATCGAACCAGCCTCGTCTCTGCCAGATATTAAAGCTAAATATAGGCGACTCTCGTTTCTACATTCGTCTATTAGTCCATCAAATAATATCTCAGTAAACTTATTGGGATATTTTATACATGAGGGAAGATTCATTTCTGGATATGGAACTTTCTTGGTTACTTTAGTAATTTTTGCTTCATGCTCACCAATTTCTACATTAGAGCTCCAATTTTCTACAAGTTTATATGCATATCCCTGTTCGTCCCAAAAGATGTAGTCACCGATATAGCAGGCTGTATCATCGAACTGATTGGTTTTGCCATTAACGCCAAGCAAACAACCATTGCTGTATTGTTTTATAGTGAAGTCTGGAGACAGGCTACCATTCTCTTTCATCTCTTCTGTAAACTGTATATATTCGTCAATTGTAATCATATTCGTAATGTTTTAATTAGTTATAACCAACTTTTATTAGTATAGATTGCTCTCTGCATATATTTAGCAGAGGCTTTCTTAGATGCTTTTCTAAGTATCTTGCCTTCTCGATTACTAAACTTAATGATTATTGTGAAACCAAAACGGCGACAAAATTGTTTATTTCTTTTTCTGTAGCTCATAGTTTTATTCTTTTAAATATTTAGCGCTGCCACCAATCCCCACAGACATTTTCTGTGGGGGCATCATTTGATTATGAGCAGTTCTAAACAACGTTAATTCTTATCTTATCTCTCTTGCTTGATTAAAAATCTCTTTGAAATGTTTTTCATCTTCCGCATTATACGTCATCTGTATACATCTAAAACCATGTATTGTTTTATGCATAATTTCCAGATCGTAAGGTTTCTCCTCGTCTTCAAGAATGTCATAAAGATATTCTACTCCTTTTGGGAGCAAGTAGAATAATGTACAGATGAATTTAGTCCCAAATTTCGTTTCCATATTTTTAGTAATTAAGTTCGTGAAGACATTTAATTATGCTTCTACAGTCTTTAACTCCAAGTTTCTGCTTGATGCGGAAGAGCTGCACCTTGATTGTATTAAGACTCTTTCCTAATTTCTTTGCTATTTCCTTACACGTATACCCGTCGACGTATAGCTTAGCGGCTCTTGTCTCTTCTGGAGATAAATTGACCACGCTTTTAGGTTTACAAATCACATTTTCATCAGGACAAAAACCTCCACGTAGAGGACATTTTACTTCTTCAAAGTGTAGCTTTCTGCCTTCAATATCTGCAGTAAGCAAATCATGCTCACCAAAGTTGCAGCGTATGAAGCGTTCGAGCATCTTGAAGAATCGGTCATTCATCGCCCCTTTATTCTTGCTTGCCTGGTATAATTTTGCCAGGCGAGCGTAACAAACAGGGTAACGTTCTTCTACAATGGAGAGTAGGGGATGAATCTCTGTGCTGAACTTGGTTAACTTTCGTTCATCACCTCCATTTACACTATAATACACCTTACCATTTGGTGAGGTACGGAACTCTATCTCTTCCATAAGCCTTCTTCTATTACCACTTGGATCGTGACTTCCTCGAGCTTGTTTAATTTGCTGTTTGGCTTTTTTGCCAGTTTTCTGCTAATAGTGTTTGCTTTCATACCGTATCTTGTTGATAAATATAAAAGGAACTGGCTTTTCTCTTTTTTAGAGAGATTCTGATAATAAACCATAGGGGTTACATTTTCGGATTTTCCCATTTTTCTCTTGTTTACGTCAAATGTTATTGTTAACTTTGCGACAAAGATAAACATAAATAACCAAACAATCCTACTTTATTAGGAGAAAACTTTCCTAACAAAGAAGGATTTAACCTTTATTAAATATGCGTTACGAAAACAACATTATTAAAAGCGCGAGGGTTAAAGAACTTCTGCTTAAGACAGGAATGAGCATTACTGATTTCAGTAAAAGCTTGTGGGGAGCAAAGAGTCATAATAGTTTGAGCTATTTCGATGCCAGACCAGACGTTAAGGTTTCAACATTGGTTAGGATGGCAGAAATCTTAGAATGCTCGATAGAAGATATCCTTATTAAGAAGGACGGTAGCTCGGACGCTCCGACAGTAAACGGATATCACAACATCATTAATGATAACTATGTAAATACAGATGTTACTACATTGAGGGCTGAAATAAAAGCACTAAAAATGGTCATCGAAGAGAAGAATCAGCGTATAGAAGACTTAAAAAATACTAATGAAGCTCTCGATAAAAGACTTGATATGGTGCTCCAGCTTGGACAAGCGAGAGACGGAAAATAATTAATAACCTGTGATGAAGTCAAACAATGCTATTTCTAAAATTTGCAAAGTTGGAAAATTTATACATTTTTTCCCAATCCTGCCTCCGCAACTATAAAGTCCGAAAGCTAATGTAGATAAGCTTTCGGACGTTTTTGTTTATATACTCGGACGCAATTAGGACCTCGATATTTTATTTTGGCTCATCCGACAATACTGCTATTTTATATTAACGACAATATATACAATTATAGACAATACTTTGCTTATGTCTGCTTTGTAGTTGATTATTAGCATATTTACAGGCAATAATAGTTAAATATTTGCAATATTATTGATTTTCTTTATCAAAAGTGTTGAGTATATGAAACAGATTTTGTTGCAGAAAAACAAGGTAGTACTGTTTATATCCAGGTGTGCTATATGCTTGCCTCGCAAGAAACTGTAGACCGTGAATTTGGAAATCTGCAAATGATTAAAGATAGCCATCCTAAGTATATTGTATCTTTAGATCGCATGTATGGCGATACTAATATTGATGGTATTAGGCATCTGCATCTTAGAGAATTTCTAAAGTCTAAATCGCTATAAATCGAATTATAAATACAGATTGAAGTATAGTTATATCGGAGGTTAGCACCATGGATTATTATTAAATAAGGAATTGTTTGTATTGTCGTTGATAATCTAAAATCATAAAAGTCTGGGTTGTTGCCATATAAAAAAGTGCTATATTTGGTTTATGAGCCAAATGTAGCACTTCTGTTTATGCAAACAAAATACAAAATCAATGTCTGCATTCTGTATAATAGAAGAAATCTTTTCCCATAGACATATATAAATCATGATATTTTTCTTGTTTGTCTACGGCTGCAAAATATTCTGGAGAATCTTTTATTGATTTTATCCTATCGTAGTATCCTTCACACATCTTCACCCTTACACTCTCGCGCTCCTCTAAATATGCTTTTTCAAAGTCTTCGCGAACTTTTTTCAATTCTTCAGAGCCAGGAGTAAGAGTTTTCTCATATTCAATTTGTCGCTTGCATCTTTGAGCAAAAGAGTTGTCATCCTCAGGTTTCTTGCTCTCATCTTTTGCTGTATCAACCTTAGGCTCGCTCTTGACGATTGGCTGTGGCTTTTCTTTAGGCACACCATAAGTGTTAGCTATCTTGTTCATCTTTTTGCCTACCGACTGTAAGCCTTGAAACAAGATAAGCAATACGAAGAACACCGCTGACAAAAGAAAGTAAGTATCCATAATAGTATTGTTTTAGTTATTCTATCGCAAATATATATTATGCCTTATGCAACGATTTATCTTAAATATCGTCGCATAATTTGCGACAAAGATAGTGCTTTTTTGTCGCATCAACAAGAAAATGGGGAATAATTGCGATATCTCGATGATTAACGACAATATATACAATTATAGTGAGTGAAATCAGGGGAAAAAAAGTATCTTATGATACTTGGCAAAGTATCACGTGATACTTTGCAAAGTAATACGTGATACTTTGCCAAGTATCACGTATTACTTTTTTAGCTATCTTTTTTGCTATTATTTTGTCATATCATAGACAACATCCATGAGCTTTTTGCCAAGTTCGTCGGCTTTGTCCATGGTGTTAGCCTCGCTGTATACACGGATGATAGGCTCGGTGTTGCTCTTGCGAAGGTGTACCCAAGAGTCAGGGAAGTCGATCTTTACTCCGTCGATATCGTTGACTGTTGCTGTAGGGTCAGAAGCAAACATCTCCTTAACCTTTACAAGAATAGCGTCAACATCGGTAGATGCTGTGAGGTCGATGCGATTTTTTGCTATAGAATACTCAGGGAAAGAAGCTCTGAGCTCGCTAACCTTGCAACCCTTGTGAGCAAGACTTGAGAGGAAGAGGGCGATACCAACCAAGGCATCACGACCATAGTGGCTCTCTGGATAGATAACTCCACCATTGCCTTCACCACCGATAACGGCACCAACTTCCTTCATCTTAGTTGTTACGTTGACCTCGCCAACTGCTGCTGCAGAGTATACGCCACCATGCTTCTCGGTGACATCACGCAGAGCGCGAGTAGAACTGAGGTTTGAAACGGTGTTGCCAGGAGTGTGTGACAATACATAGTCGGCTACGCTAACCAAGGTGTATTCCTCGCCAAACATCTTACCGTCTTCGCATATGAAAGCCAAGCGGTCTACATCAGGGTCTACTACGATACCCATGTCGTAGCCGCCCTTAGCGATGAGATCCATGATGCCAGTGAGGTTCTTTGCCAATGGCTCTGGGTTGTGGGCGAAGTCGCCGTTTGCCTCACCATTGAGGAATGTATATTCTACGCCAAGTTTGTCGAGAAGTTTTGGAAGAATAACGCCACCAACGCTGTTGATAGAGTCGACAGCCACCTTGAAGTGTGCATTCTTGATAGCCTCTACATCAACGAGCTGCAATGCCAAAACGCTATCTATATGCTTCTGGTCGAAGCTGTTGTCTTCTGTATATTTGCCTACATGGTCAACGTCAGCATAGTCGAAATCTTCGCTATCGGCAATTGCCAATACCTCGTTTCCTGCTGCCTTGTTGAGAAATTCACCCTTGTTGTTGAGAAGCTTCAAAGCATTCCACTGACGAGGATTATGGCTTGCGGTGATGATGATACCGCCGTCGGCATTGCTCATTGTTACAGCAAGCTCGGTGGTAGGAGTGGTAGCAAGACCGATGTTAACAACATCATAGCCCATACCCATGAGGGTTCCGCAAACGATGTTGCAAACCATCTGACCGCTGATACGAGCGTCGCGACCAACAACAATCTTGTTGCTGCCATTAGTGGTGTTGCGACGTATGTAGGTAGCGTAAGCAGTTGTGAACTTTACAATATCCAAAGGGTTGAGTGTATCACCAGGCTGTCCGCCAATGGTGCCACGAATACCGGAAATAGATTTAATCAGTGTCATAGTAATATATATAATTAATGTGTCGTTTGTTTATCTACCGCGCTCGTAGGTGATAGTGTAGAAGCAAGGGTAAACGCTTGAAGTGGCGTTGCTATGACCCATATCGTGAGGCACGATGAGCTTGACCTTTGCTATCTCGTCGGTTATGGCAGTTGGTCTACCGATATTAATATAAGGCAGAGGAACGAGCCAGCCAGACAATACAGAAGTGTTGGTAGAGCTACCATTCTGTGCCAACATAAGGCTTTCGCCATTGATGAACGAGGCAGTGAATGTGCCGCTATTGTTGGTTACGTTCATCTTATCAACGATAGAACCATAATAGAGAATATCGTTGGTTAGCTGAACAGAGTCGGTGAGGATGTTCTTTTCGGTGAAGCGGCAAAGAACAGTGGCTGTCTCGCCATCCTTTATCTTTTCGCCACAACCATTACGGATAATCTGCATGTAAACACCCTTGGATGTGAACAATACATATTCGTTTTTAGAAACATCAGTCTTATAGCCATTGGCAGCAAACTGCTCTTCGCTGATGACATGGATAGCCGAGTCGGCAACGAATTTAGCAATGGCAGTACGTTCACGCTTCTTCTGGTCGGCATAAGTCATGTCGTCGTTGCATGAAGCCGCCACGATAACTCCTATGAGGAGCAACATCAAGTATGTTAGTTTTCTCATTTTCTGTTTATTACTAATTTAGTTGCAAAGGTAAATAAAAAAGTTGGTTTTACCTTTCCTTTTTCACCTTTTTTACCTTTTTTGGATAAGCGACGCAGCCGAGCTGCGCCGAACGCAACCCCAAACCAACTTTCGCTCTTTTACCTTTTTACCCTTTTACTTTTTTACCTTTTTACCTTTTTAATAATTCTTGGGAATAGCTTACGGAAGCGAACAAGGTGTTTGGTGATGCCACCGCCAGCAACAACAATGGTTACGGCAACGATAATGAGTATCAGACCGAGGGTGCTGCGCATGGTGAGTTGCTCGCCAAAAACTGTTACACCAAAGAATACGGCTGTTACCGGTTCCAAGGCTCCAAGAATGGCGGTAGGAGTGGAACCTATGTACTGAATAGCACCAGTTGTGCAGAGTAGGGATATTGCAGTAGGCATCACAGCCAATGCAATGAGATTGCCCCATAGCCACCAGTCGTTAGATTGAGGTACCTGTAGTTCGCCAGAGATAAGGGTGCGACCAGCAAAAAGGAACCAACCAAAGAGCACTACATAGAATGTAACCTTTAGAGTTACCATATCGTGGAGACGAGTTTGGTTGATGGCTACGATATAGATGGCATAAGAGAGTGATGAGAGAAATACTATCATTGTGCCAACAAAGGAGAGAGTGGCACCATCTTCGTTTTGATATAGCAAGCCGATACCGCCAATAGCCATAAGCAGACAGAGCTTGGTTTGGATGGTGAGTCTCTCGTGGAAGAACATAGCCATGATGACAGCCACCATGATAGGATAAACGAAAAGAATGGTTGAGGCTATGCCGGCATCCATATAGTTGTAGCTCAGGAAAAGGCTTAGCGAAGACAAGGCAAAGATTAATCCGAGTATCACCAATGGCACGAGGTCGGCACGAGAGATACGGAAAGAGTGTCCACGCCACTTAAGCATGAATGCCAATATAGGAAGTGCAAAAAGATAACGGAAAAACAATACCGAGTCGGGACTGAAGCCTTTGGCATATAGCGGAAGAGCAAACAGAGGGTTGGTACCATAAGAGGCTGCAGCAACAGCGCCAAGCAGATATCCTTTTACTTTGTTGTTCATAATCTGATTATTGGGTTATAGGATGATAATTACACCTCAGGCAGTTTGCCAAGGAGTAGGATCGAGAAGTTTGCCTTGTAGACTTCCACCATCTTGTCGTGACCAGCCTTTTCGAAGTTTTGCTTGAAGACCTCGGTCATGGCAAAGGCTGGATATATCTCTTCAAAGTGGTTTACTAATGCTTGCTTCACTTCGCGCGGACTATTTGGGTCGGCATGCTCCATAGTAAGAATGCGAAGAGCGAAGTCGCGAAAGAATGTTGCTATTTCTTTTTCCATTTTTTTTAGTTAAATATTTAAGCTTGTATGCTATGCGTTGTTTTTATCGTTGGCTTTTGTTATTGCTCTGATGTTGCGCATGATGCCATCATATTTAGCTCTCTTGGCAGCACAGCCCTTGAAGAGTCGGCGATAGTCGTCTTCTGTGAGAGATTGCCATTTCTCCCAAGTCATATCGAGCAACTCAGGTTTTGGCTGTAGCTCAGGAATATCGGTGGCAGTGGCAAACCTATTCCAAGGACATGCCTGCTGACAACGGTCGCAACCATAGAAGGTGTCGCCCATGATGTGGGCAATATCATCAGATATCTCTGCCTCTTTGCTTTCGATGGTGATATACGACAGACATCGAGAAGAACAGAAGGTACCATCTGGATTAAGTGCTTTGGTGGGGCAGGCATCAATACATTTGCTGCAGTTGCCACAATGGTTTTCCATAGGCTTGTCGTAATGATCAACCTCGGCAGCTATGATGAGTTCGCCAAGGAAGAACATGGTGCCAGCATGCGGAATGATGAGCTGATGGCTTCTGCCTTGCCACCCAATGCCAGCTTTCTGAGCCCAATAGCGCTCGAGGATGGGAGCAGTGTCTACGCATACTCGAAACTCTTGTTTCTCAGGCTCCTTGATGCTTTTATCATAGTTGAGCCCAAGGTTCTGAGCCAAAGCGTAGAGCTTTTTGCGTACTATATCATGATAGTCGAGACCATAGGAATATGCCGCCATCTGCGGTTGACCATCGGGCATAGGTGTCTTGGGAGCATAGTTCATAGCCACGGAGACTATGATTTTTGCACCATTGAGAAGTAGGCGAGGGTCGAGGCGAATGTCGGTATGGTTTGCCATATATTCCATGTTGGCATAGTTGCCTTCAGCAATCCATCGGTTAAGACATCTTTCTTCCGCTTCGTCTACACGCTCAGCCTTTGCTATGCCACATGCAAAAAAGCCGAGACGTTTGGCCTCGGCTTTTATGATGTCATTATTCAAAAGTCTTGAATTCATATCCTTGTTCCTTTAGCCATGTAAGAGCTTCGGGAAGTGCGGTGTGCAACTTGTCGATGCTCTTCAGTGAGTCGTGGAAAGTGATGATGGAACCATTGCGTGTGTAGCGTTTCACATTGTTGACAACATCTTTGGCAGTAAGCCATTTAGAGTAGTCGCGTGTTACGAGGTCCCACATGATGATACGGTATTTCTTAGATAGCCACCAGTTGACGCTATGGCGCATCCATCCATGAGGCGGACGGAACAAGTGGGCATGGATAATGTCGTTGGCTTGGGTTACATTGAAAATATATGTTACAGCCCAATGCTTGTAAGCACCGATATGGTTGAAGGTGTGGTTGCCCACCTGATGACCTTCGGCAATGATTTGATTGTAGAGGTCGTGGTGTCGCAACACATTTTCGCCAACCATAAAGAAGGTAGCCTTGACATTATGTTCGCGAAGAGTTTTCAGTATGAAGGGGGTCGACTCGGGGATAGGACCATCATCGAACGTTATGTAAACCGAACGTTCGTTAGGATCCATTCTCCAAGTCGCCCTGGGATAAAGCCAGCGCAACCATTTTGCAGGTTGTTCTATAAGCATTATTCTTCTACTTTTACTTCTTGATTGTTATTCCTGTGCGTCAGCGTGGCCACCCTTGCCTACATACATACGATATAGAGCATCGAGGGTTTGACCAGCCTTTGCAGCCTTTGTCTTGTCGAGCATAGCGTAAACCTCGCAAGCCTGATTCATGATAGAAAGCTGAATCATGCAGTCGCGCTGGCTCTGCGAGAAGCGTGAGCCTTCGAGCTGGAGGTAATACTGTGCATACTGCACGGCATTGTGCCATACCTTGTCGAGGATATTTGAAGCCTCTGCCTTTTTGCCGAGGATGGCGTAAGCCTTGGCAAAGTCGAGACCGCCACTCATATAGTTGTAAGGTACGGTATAGTCAGGCATCACCTTATCAGCCTTCTGCAATACCTTCAGTGCCTTATCGTTCTTCTGTTCAGAGATGAGAGCGAGGGCAAGCTGAGCAAACAGACGACGATGGGTGTAGCACATGCGCATCACGGTTTCGTCGATATACAGACCTTTTTGGTCAAGACCACCATAGCGATAGCGATTCATCATGTTGTTATAGGTCTTCTCGGTATCGAAGTTCTTGGCACCAGGCTTGTTGGTGGTGAAAGGACTGATACGGTTGGCAAGACCTTCCTGGATGAAGTTGTCGCCAAGGTTCATATAGTTTTCTGCACCAACGGTGAGAGCAACATATATAGGACGAGTCCAATTGCAGTTAGCTATCATCTCGAGCATCATGAGGTCGCCCTTATAGAGAGCGCTCTTGCCAGCAAGCGAGATAACCATCTTGTCAGGGATAGAGTCGCTTGCCATCATCATACCGCTCTTCTTGACAGCATCCTTATCGATGGTGACATATACGGTATCTGTAGGGATGACATGCATATCGCCCTTGCCACCACGTACCCAATACTTGATGATGTTCTTGAGTTCGAATGGTTCGTCACCGAAATCCTGTTTTGCTTCCTCAGGGTTTGTCTTGTAGTATTCAAGAATCTGAGATTTCAACGAAGGATTAATCTGAACATATTCGTTTGTGCCTGTGCAATACTCCAATCGTGGCCAGTTGATAGGCACAGAAGGAGAGTCGTAGGCAGGACGACGCATCTGGTCGATATACCAGTCGGTTTGCAGATAGCTGAGGTTGCAGACTCTTGCGTCTGTTCTCACACCCTCTGTCTCCTGGTTGTACCACAATGGGAAGGTATCATTATCACCATTGGTGAAGATGATAGGGTTGCCCTTGTCTTGAAGCGTCATGAGATAGTTCTGACCGAAGTCGCGGCAGGTGTAGCGACCAGAACGGTCGTGATCATCCCAAGTCTGACTTGCCATCTGGATAGGAACGAGCAGACATGCCAAAGATACTACGGAAGTAACGGCAAGGCTGTCGAGCTTGAGATGTTTCTTTATCAAGTCGATGATAGCAGCAACACCGATACCACACCAGATAGCGAAAGCATAGAACGAACCTGCATAAGCATAGTCGCGCTCACGTGGCTGTGCTGGATTCTGGTTGAGGTAGAGCACGATGGCAAGACCTGTCATGAAGAACAGGAAGAAAACTACCCAGAACTGACGAACACCACGACGTCCGCGGAATGTTTGCCAGAACAAACCTATAAGACCAAGGATGAGAGGCAAGCAATAGAATACGTTGTGTCCCTTGTTGGTCTTCAAATCATCAGGCAGCTTGCTTTGGTCGCCCAAACGAGCATTGTCGATAAATGGAATACCAGTAATCCAGTTGCCATGCTCAAGTTCGCCATTGCCCTGGATATCGTTCTGGCGTCCGGCAAAGTTCCACATGAAGTAGCGCCAGTACATGAAGTTGCACTGATAAGAGAGGAAGAAACGAATGTTCTCCATCTGTGTAGGCATCTTCACAGTCATTGCCTCACCACAACGGTCGTAAGGAACCTCTGTGCCGTCAACGCCACCCATCCACTGTTCGTAGAGAGATGCACGACCGCTATCCCACATACGAGGGAAGAGCATGTTTTGAGCATAGATATATTTATTCTTGTGGCTTACCACGAAGTAGCGGTCTGGTTCGTCGGCAGACTTCTTCTCTACACGTGAGTAGATAGGAGCACCCTCTTTGATACGAGGTTTACACATGTTGCCGTCAACATCGAGAGCCACCTGAGAGGTATAAGCCTGACCATAGAGTAGAGGGCTATCGCCATACTGGTCGCGGCTGAGGTAGCTACCAAGAGTGAAGATATCCTCAGGCGAGTTCTGGTCCATAGGAGGGTTGGCAGCTGAGCGGATTACGATAACGGCATATGTAGAATAGCCAATCATAAGCATCAGCATGCAGAGCAATACTGTGTTCTTCAGACGTGAAGAGATAGTATATACAGCCTTCTTGTTGACAACCTTCTTGTGGTTGAGAACAAACCAAAGAGCAATGAGGATAACAGCACCAATGCCTACTGCCGACCATCCGTAGCCTACGAATGGTACACCAAGCATACCGAAAGCAATGAGGAACGAGATGTTCTCAAGCTTTGTGTTGCGAGCGGTATAGCTCTCGTAGATAGCCCAGATAACAGCAGATACGAGAAGTATGATGTAGACAATCTCGCCAGAGTTGAATGGCATGCCGAGAGTGTTGACAAAGAACAACTCGAACCATCCACCTACAGTGATGATGCCTGGCACAACGCCATAGAGAACTGCCGCAACGAGAACAAACGAGATGACGAGAGCTATCAATGAGCCTTTGGTCTCGATGTTAGGGAATTTGCGATAGCAGTAAACCAATACTATGGCTGGTATACAAAGCAAGTTGAGCAAGTGGACACCGATGCTAAGACCGGTCATATACATGATAAGTACAAGCCAACGGTCGGAATGAGGCTCGTCGGCATGGTCTTCCCACTTCAATATCAGCCAGAACACAATAGCTGTGAATGCAGAAGAGTAGGCATAAACCTCGCCTTCTACAGCCGAGAACCAGAAGGTGTCGCTGAAGGTGTAGATGAGAGCACCAACAAGACCACTCGCCTGGATAGCGATGAGCTTGGATGTAGTGAGTTCTGACCAATCTTTAAGGATGAGCTTCCTTGTGAGGTGGGTGATAGTCCAGAACAAGAACAAGATGGTGGTTGCACTAAGCAACGCACTCATGGTGTTTACCATGCGTGCCACCTGAGTTGCATCACTTGCAAACTGTGAGAACAAGTTTGCGGTGAGCATAAAGAAAGGTGCGCCAGGTGGGTGACCAATTTCAAGCTTATAGCCTGTGGTGATAAACTCCGGACAGTCCCAGAAGCTGGCTGTCGGTTCAATGGTGGAGCAATATACAAAGGCAGCGATCAAGAACGCTACCCATCCCATGATATTGTCCACTAATCTGTATTGCTTCATTTTTTTATATGTAAATGATATTTAATTCGAATACTTGCTTACTTATTCGCTTGTTTATTTTATGCAGAATAGAATTTAACCTTGCAAAGATAGTACTTTTGTGTCATATAATGAGAATAACAGCCTAAGAATTTAGTTATTTTCATATATGCTATCTGTTTTGCGGTTCATATTCAGGAAGTGCTCTTCGAGTTTTTCTTTTGGCATATTGGCTGCAGAATGATAGTGCATGGTGTGGTTTACGCAAGCTATATGCTTTGTATATTGCAATATCTCGGCAATGTCGTGGCTTACCACCATCACGGCACATTGATTGTTTGCCACTTCCAACATCTGATACATCTGCTCCTTAAACCTTATATCTATATATGTGTTAGGCTCGTCGAGGATTATGATGTCGGGTTTTGATACTATCGCCCTTGCCAACAATACTCTCTGTAGCTGACCACCACTCAGTTCGCCGATATTCTTCTTAGCAAAAGATGTTAGCTCCATACGCTCTAAGGTGTCGGCAACATGCTGATGTTGAGTTTTGGTATATGGGCGGAAGAAATGCCTGGTGGTCTTTAGTCCTGAGAGTACAACATCGTAGACAGATATTGGAAACTTGCGGTCGATGAGAGTATACTGCGGTAGATACCCCATCTTTATCTTTTCCACTTTCTCGCCATTGCGGTAGAAGGATATGTTGCCACAGTCGGGCTTTTTGAGTCCGAGAATCACCTTTACGAGGGTAGTCTTGCCACCGCCGTTAGGTCCTATGATGCCAAGATAGTCGTCGTCGTAGATGGTGAGTGATATATTGTCGAGCACCTTCTTGCCGTCAAAGCTTGCCGAGACGCCTTCTACTGTTATAAGTGGTTTCATTTCAAGATGTTTGCTATCTTTATCATTTCCTCGTCCCATTGGTATGCCAAAGGGTCGATAGTCTTTATCTCCGCTCCCAAACCCTTAGCCACGATGTTTGCATTAGATGTTGAGAACTCTTGCTGTACCAATACTGTCTTTACACCAAGTTTCTTGCCCTGCTTGATGATGTCTTGCAGTTGCGATGCCGAAGGCTCTCGTCCTTCTTCCTCAATAGGCAATTGTCGGAACATATAGTCGCGAGCATAGTAGGTGAGTGCAGGATGGTAGATGACGAAAGCACGAGTGGCATTGTTGTCGAGATGCTTTCGTATCTCAGAGTCGACAGTTTCTATGCGTGAGAGCAATACTTCAAGATTCTTTTTGAAGTATGTGCTGTCTGCATTGTCAATGGCTATCATATATCTGCAGATATTCTTTGCTATGATAGCGGCATTGGCTGTGCTCATCCATGTGTGAGGATCAGGAATGCCGTTGGCAGAGTTGACCTCAGATATTCCGTCGCTTGCAGAGTTGATGATGGTATGAGGAGCATTCTTCATGATGCGCTTAAGCCATGTCTGTTCAAAACCAAGGTTGCCCACCTTGATATACATGCAGCATTTTGATAGTTCAGCTATCTGTTCTGCTGTAGGTTCATAGGTTTCGGGCGAAGAGCCATGGCGAACCAATGACTTTACATTAAACTTATCGCCACCTATCTGCTCGGCAAAATATCTTAGCGGTTCTATGCTCACATAGATGGTGTTGCCAAGATTTGCGTCTTTTTTCTCCGAACAACTTATGATAGTTGCCAATAATATAATAAGGTATAGATATTTTCTCATTACTAATTATTTATTATCGTGTTATCCACGAGTGATGATTATACTATGAGTTCTTTTCCCTCCACCAGCACGTAGGCTAAGATGACATATCTGATTAACTTGCCCAATGTGATACTCGTTATAGAGATAGGGATGTTTGACCTCATTAGACCTAAGCAGATGGTGATGGCGCTACCCAATATAGGGACAAAAGCAAAGAAACCCATCCATGCTCCGTGTCCACCCATAAAGCGTGTGGCTTTGTCGAGACTCTCTTTCTTTACATGTAGATATTTCTCTATCCAGTCAAGACGACCTAATCTGCCTACACCATAGTTGAACATACCACCAGCCACATTGCCTATAGTGGCATATATTGTAAGCTCTACTGGTTGAAGTCCGGCTGCAAACAAGGCTGCAAATACAGCTTCGCTGCTGAAAGGAAAGAAGCTGCCTGCCAAGAATGCTGCCACGAGCATGCCCCTGTAGCCATATTCTATCAGCAAGTTTATTATTATGTCCATAAGTTGAGAGCTGTGATGACCAATGCGATAGCCATGAAAGTCAATGATGCTATATTTGTTATTTTTGTTGATGTCAAAGCAAGGAAATGTCCTATCAGCGGTGCTGTAGATATGATGAGCATATGCGTAGCGATGTTGGCATGCTGTGGTTGTAAGATTATCAATACCATAGTTGCTATTGTCATGGTGATGAACATTTCGTAGATCATTCTTGTGCGTATCTTGTCCATGTAGCTGGTACGCAAGAAATGGATAGAACCCGTTATTGCCAACAAAGCTATGAAGCCAAGAGGCAGGATGTCGTTGATGCTACAGTTGTAGAATTCGAAAGGTTGTCCAAACTCTGCTATTGCTACTACGTGATTTACTAATGGAGTGATGTCGCCCATGTAAATGTAGTAGGCAGAGATAAACCAGTAGGGAAGTAGTATTCCCATTATTGAGGCAACGAAAGTGCGCAGGCTTAGAGCAAGGATGTTGGTTCCTGTGAGCACCCATAGCACAGGCACAAACAACAATATCTGTATCCATACTGTGCTTGCTATGCCAATGGCGGTAAATGCCCAAAGCACATATCCTGTTGCCTTCTTGTCTTGATAGGCATGAAACAAAGCAAGGTAGAAAGCCACGAAACACACGCTGACGATGCATCCATCTGTGGATTCTATCTTGTGAGGTGTCATCATCGTTAGTACAAGAAACGAACAAGACACCATTCGGCTATATATACGTATTAACGAATTGCGATTGTTGAGCTCAACCATCAATAAGGTTGCAATAGCCGTTAGTGCCAGTTGCACCCAGATGCCTTCAACAAACAATCCGCTGATAATACATATTAATAAGGTATAAGCCGCGCAGATGGGGAGCGCCCATCTGCTTTCGGCTATTCTGTTTTGTGTTCTTTTAATCATTACAAATCCTGTCCGATATCTCTTCTGAAGTATTTATCGGTGAACTGAAGTTTCTGTGCTTCCTCGAAGCTCTTCTGCAGAGCCTCTGCTTTATCCTTACCATATGAGCTAACGGCAATAACACGTCCGCCGTTGGTGACAACCTTACCATCTTTCAAAGCTGTACCGCTATGGAAAACGATGCTGCCATCAATATCCTCGATACCTGTAATCTCGTAGCCCTTCTTGTATTCCTCAGGATAACCGCCACTAACAAGCATCACGCAGACAGCTGCACGCTCATCGAACTCAACCTTCTTCTCAGCAATATTGCCATTGGCAACACCCTCGAACAAGTCTACGATGTCGCTCTTCAAGCGAAGCATCACGCTCTCTGTCTCAGGGTCGCCCATACGGCAGTTGTATTCGATAACCATTGGCTCGCCCTCTACATTGATAAGACCGAAGAAGATGAAACCCTTGTAGTCGATATTCTCTTCAGCCAAACCATCAACAGTAGGACGGATAATGCGGTCTTCAACCTTCTGCATCCACTCCTTAGTAGCGAAAGGAACAGGAGTTACGCTACCCATACCACCAGTATTCAAGCCTGTGTCGTGTTCGCCTATACGCTTATAGTCCTTAGCCTCAGGAAGAATCTGATAGTTCTTGCCATCAGTAAGTACGAATACAGAGCACTCGATACCACTCAAGAATTCCTCTATCACTACACGAGCAGAAGCGTTGCCGAACATACCTCCGAGCATCTCCTTGAATTCCTTCTTAGCCTCTTCGAGAGTAGGAAGAATGAGAACACCCTTGCCTGCGCATAGACCATCAGCCTTCAATACGTAAGGAGCCTTAAGAGTTTCGAGGAATTTCAAGCCCTCTTCAATAGTTGTGCCATCGAAAGTCTCATATTTAGCTGTAGGAATATTGTGGCGCTTCATAAACTGCTTGGCAAAATCCTTGCTACCTTCCAATACGGCACCAGCCTTAGAAGGACCGATAACAGGAATATTCTTTGTGCGCTCGTCGTTCTTGAAGTCGTCGTATACACCCTTTACCAATGGATCTTCTGGTCCAACTACAACCATGTCGACACCATTCTCTACTGCGAAGTCTTTGAGTTTATCAAACTCGTTGACTCCTATGGCTACGTTTTCTCCACAGTTGCTTGTACCTGCATTGCCAGGAGCAATAAAGAGTTTCTTTACTTTCTCGCTCTGAGCGATTTTCCATGCCAAGGCGTGCTCACGGCCACCGCCTCCTAACAATAAAATTTTCATTTGCTGTAAGTTATTGTTTTGTTATTTCAAATAGTCGTCAAAATACTGGCTGATGCGATCGTGCAAGTGAACGCTCTGATGACCTCTCATGTTGTGAGGTTCGCCAGGGTATACGAAGAAGTCAGGCTGAGTGCCAGCTGCGATACAAGCCTTGAGGAATGTAAGGCAATGCTGAGGCACAACAGTAACGTCGTTCAATCCTTGAATAATCTGAAGCTTACCCTTTAGGTTCTTAGCCTGGTAGAGCAACGAAGTCTTCTTGTATCCCTCAGGGTTTGTCTGAGGAGTATCCATATAGCGTTCGCCATACATCACCTCATACCAATGCCAGTCGATAACAGGACCGCCTGCAACACCAACCTTGAAAACATCAGGATAGTTTGTCATAAGCGAGATAGTCATATATCCGCCATAGCTCCAACCATGAACGCCAAGACGGTTGGCATCTACATAAGGCAAGCTCTTAAGATATTCCACACCCTTCATCTGGTCTTTCATCTCTTCCTGACCAAGCTGACGGAATGTAACCTGCTCGAAAGCCTTTCCGCGGTTTTCGCTACCACGGTTGTCGAGGATAAAGAGCAGATAGCCCTTCTGAGCCATGTAAGTTTCCCAACCACGGCTGCTATAGTTCCAACGAGCATCCACGTTGTGAGCATGCGGACCACCATATACATATATAATGGTAGGATACTTCTTGTTAGGGTCGAAGTCTACAGGCTTTACCATACGCCAATATAGATCAGTTTCGCCATCAGCAGCCTTGATAGTTCCGCAGCTATATTCTGGCACCTTATAATCCTTCCAAGGATTCTCAGCTGTGAAATATGGTAGGCGGTCGCCAATCTCCATATTCACGATAGCAATCTTGCGAGGCACGGTAGGAGTAGAGTAGTTATCATAGAGATACTTGCCACTCTCGCTGATTACGCCATTATGCCATCCTTCGCCATTAGCATCTATCAGCGTGCGCTTACCAGTCTCTACATCCACCATAGAGATGTTGCGCTGAATAGGCGAGTATTCGTTGCTTGCTATGATGATATTCTTATGCTTTGGATAGAAGCCCAAAACTTCCATTACCTCCCATTTGCCACTTGTGAGCTGCTTAATCTCGAGCGACTCGGTGTTGCTTGCCATACGGCTGCCATGCTTTCCGAGAGTGCAGAGATACAGATGGTTGTAGCCATCCTTGCGGCTCTGCATGATAAATGAATTGCTATCCCAAGGCAAGAACATGATAGGGTGGAGAGGTTCCACATATTTCTCATCTACCTCGCGATATAGTTCGCCAGTCTTCTCGCCAGTCTCAGCATCATAAGCACATAGGCGACAATCGTTCTGGTCGCGGTTAAGCTCGAACATATAAATCTTCTTGCAGTCTGGGCTCCAAGCTATATTTGTAAAATAGCGGTCGGTAGGGTCGCCAGCCTTCAGATATATTACCTTGTCGGCCTTAACATCATATACGCCTACAGTCACCTTATGAGATGTTTCGCCTGTCATAGGATATTTATCAGGAGCTGCCTTTGCTATGCAGCTCTCTGTCTCAGGATGGTTGAAGCCAACCTCAGGGATGTCTACCTGAGGATAGTCAGTCACCATGTTCTGGTCCATACGATAGAAAGCAAGCTTTTCGCCGTTAGGACTCCAGAAAGTACCCTTCGAGATACCAAACTCATCGCGATGAACACTCTGACCATATACTATCTCTCGACTACCATCATTTGAAAGCTGTGAAAACTTGCGATTTATGTATCCATCCTTAATAGGTTCGCTGATGCGCACATACAGGTTGTTGTCCTTCAGATAAGCAAAAGCTGTCTGCAGGGCATTAGCCTCGAGGAAAGTCTCACCATCGTCCCAGTCTTGTTCATTGACCAGCTTGTGCTTTTTGAAGTCGACCATATAAGTCTTGCTTCCGTTGTTGAGCACAACGATGCTCTTGCCAGCGAAGGGGAACAATGCATTGTACAAGGCTCTTACCTTGATGTCTTTGGTAGGAGCAATCCACTTGTTGATATCATCGATGCCGAAGAGCTTTGTCTCTTTGCCATTCTTCTTGTTTACAAGATAGCAGGCATCAATATCCTGGCGTACAAGCTCGTCGCCCCACCATGTGCACCAACGGTTCTGTGCCACCATGTTGCGATAGTTGGTGCCTCCGTAGTTGAGGTCTTCCAGGGTGAATGATTTCTGCTGTGCAGATGCGCTTATTGGAATCATTGCTATAAACAATAATGATGCAATCTGTGAAAACAGTTTATTCTTTATGTTCATGATAATCAATTTCGTTTATTCATCGTAGTTGAAATCCTTGCTGAAGTTCTTCTTGCCGAACTTGCTTCCGCCCTTACGGTCGAAGCGCTTGTCGTCTCTTGAACCACGACGGTCGCCCTTGTCGAACTTACCACCAAACTTACGGTCGCCCTTGCCACCAAACTTGCGGTCGTCCTTATCGCCATATTTGCGGTCGCCCTTGCCAAACGATTTACCATCGCCCTTACGATCAAAGCGTTTGCCTTCTCTGCGGTCGTCGCCATCGTTGTCTCTGCCACGACGTGCGAAGCGAGGCTTATCGCCATCCTTATCAAACTTCTTATCCAAAGAGTGGAACTTGAATGAACGAATATCGCCCTCGTCGTTCTCCTCAGTAGCTGTGATACGCTCCTTGAACTCACGGTTCTTCTTGAAACGATGCTTCTGAGCCATCTCAGCCTTTTCACGGTCGGTCTTTACTACACCACCTTCAGCACGGAACTCCTTGAACTTACCATCGAAGATAGAATACTTTCTGAACTCGCACTCCAAGCTTCCGTTGTAAACAGGAATCTTGATAGAAGGCTTCAAGCCAATCTGCTCAAAGCATTCTTCGCGGTAGCTCAATATCCAAGCCTCGTTGCCACAGAAAGCATGCTTTAGGCGTTCGCCAATCATCTTGTATGTAGCAAGAAGGTTAGGAGTAGAGATACGCTCGCCGTAAGGAGGGTTGGTAATCATGATAGCCTTCTCTTTTGGCTGGGTGAAGTCCTTGAAATCCTGCTGCTCAATAGTGATATCCTTGCTTAATCCTGCTGCACGAGCATTCAGGCGTGCTGTGTTAACAGCCTTCATGTCGATATCGTAGCCATAGATGTGATGCTCAAACTCACGTTCCTGAGAGTCGTCGTTGTAGATAGTGTCGAAAAGGTCCTGGTCGAAGTCAGGCCACTTCTCGAAAGCAAACTCCTTGCGGAACACACCCGGAGAGATGTTGCGTGCGATGAGGGCTGCCTCGATGACGAGAGTACCCGAACCACACATAGGGTCGATGAAGTCGGTATCGCCCTTCCAACCAGACATCAGAATCATACCAGCTGCCAATACCTCGTTCAAAGGAGCCTCTACGCTCTCCTGACGATAGCCACGACGATGCAAGCTTTCGCCACTTGAGTCGAGACAGAGAGTAGCCTTGTCTTCTGCGATGTGGATATGCAGGCGGATATCAGGGTTAGAGATTGAAATGTTAGGACGTGTGCCAGTCTTCTCACGGAACTGGTCAACGATAGCGTCCTTAACCTTGTATGTTACGAAGCGGGAGTTGCGGAACTCCTCAGAATATACTACCGAGTCGACAGAGAAAGTCTTTCCATCAGGAATATACAAGCTCCAGTCTATTTTCTGAATTTCGTTGTACACATCTTCGGCAGATTGTGCCTTGAAGTGTTTGATAGGCTTAAGGATGCGGATGGCTGTGTGCAACTGGAAGTTAGCACGGTACATCATTTCCTTGTCACCTGTGAAAGATACCATTCTGCGACCTATCTGTACGTCGTTGGCACCTAATTGTGTAAGCTCCTGTGCCAATACTGGCTCCAATCCCATGAAGGTTTTGGCGATGAGTTCGAATTCCATTTTTTCTATTTTGTTTTATATGTTTTGTTCTTATATGATGTTATTTCTTGTTTACTTTCTTAGTCTGAGGCTCCATATCCTCAGTCACCCATACGTTGGCACCAACTATGCAACCTTCACCGATGGTGATGCGACCAAGGATGGTAGCGTTGGCATAAACCACCACATTATCTTCCAAGATAGGGTGGCGAGCAATACCCTTGATAGGGTTGCCATTCTCGTCGAGCGAGAAACTCTTTGCTCCTAACGTTACACCCTGGTACAGCTTCACGTTGTTGCCAATGATACATGTGGCACCTATCACCACACCTGTGCCATGGTCGATAGTGAAGTAATTACCTATAGAAGCCTGTGGATGAATATCGATACCAGTCTCAGAATGCGCCATCTCTGTGATGATGCGAGGTATCAATGGCACTCCGAGCAGATAAAGCTCGTGAGCTATGCGATAATTGGTCAATGCCTTTATCACAGGATAGCAAGCAATGATTTCGGCATTGCTCTCTGCTGCAGGGTCGCCACAATAAGCTGCGTAGACATCAGTAGCCAGTATGCGCCTAATCTCGGGTAGTCGTGCCACGAGTTTCGCCGATAGCTCGTTGGCTTTCTCTCTAAGCTCCGGATGATATACGTCAGGAGTCTCCTCGTTGTTCTCTCCGAAATAAAGGCCTGCTAATATCTGTTCAGCGAGAAGACGATGAAGTCGCTCCACGTTGACACCAATCTGATATTTAATGGTTTTAAGATTTACCGACGACTTTCCATAATATCCAGGGAACAATATAGCCCTTGCCAATTCAATAATATCTTCAAGCTTCTTGCCTGAAGGAAGTGGGTCGCCGTCGGTATGCTGATGAAAAAGACCTTTCAGCGATTGCTCTTCCGAAAGGTTATCGACGGTTTGTGTCAGAATGTGAGTAATCTGTTGTGTGCTCATTTGCTTGCTACTTCCCCGCAGAAGATACGGGGGTACTAAAAACAACCTATTTATTTCGCGTACAAAATTAATAATAAAAACTGGAATACCGAAAAATCCTATACCTATTTTAATAGAAAGAAACAAAAAAATAGGTGTAACATCATTGTAACATGTGCTTAAACTCGGTGTAACATATGTGTTTTACCTTTGCACCACACAAAACAAGAAATATGGAAACAATTTATTTGCTAATCGTGGTCTTTCTGCTTTGTTTGGCAGTTTTCGACCTTTTCGTAGGTGTCAGCAATGATGCCGTAAACTTCTTGCAGTCAGCGATTGGAGCTAAGGTCGCTACTTTCAAGGTTGTGTTGATAGTGGCATCATTGGGTGTACTTCTTGGAGCCACCATGTCGTCGGGAATGATGGATGTTACAAGACATGGTATTATGTTGCCATCCCACTTCTCTTACCATGAAGTGATGATAGTGTTCTTGGCAGTAATGGTGACGGATGTTATTGTGCTTGACATGTTTAACAGTCTTGGAATGCCAACATCAACAACCGTTTCGTTGGTATTCGAGTTGCTTGGTGGAGCCTTTGTTCTTGCCTTGTTGAAGATGCATGCCGACCCTTCTTTAGCATTCTCCGACCTTCTGAATACCGATAAGGCGCTATCCGTGATTATAGCCATCTTTGTTTCGGTAGCCGTGGCATTTTTCTTTGGTGTTATAGTTCAATGGATTTCGCGTGTAATCTTCACCTTCAACTATTCTCGCGTTTCACACATCGCAACAGCTTTGTTTGGTGGTGTAGCCTTTACCGCTTTGTCATATTTTATTTTCCTTAAAGGATTAGGTAAGTCGCCATATATTTCAGCAGATATACGCGATTTTATGGATGCAAATATTACTTGGCTATTGTGTGCTACATTCATTGTTAGTTCAATAGCTATGCTGCTTGTACAACTTGTTAAGGTCAACGTCTTTAAGTTCGTAGTGCTGATGGGTACTTTCGCTTTGGCTATGGCATTTGCAGGCAACGACCTTGTAAACTTTATTGGTGTGCCTTTGGCAGGACTTGATTCTTATCTCGACTTCACTACAAATGCTCAAGGCGTATCAGCAGATTCTTATCTTATGACCTCTCTTATGGAGAGCGCCAAGACTCCTCCTTTCTATCTTTTGCTTGCAGGTGTGATAATGATTGTTGCCATGGCAACATCTAAGAAAGCGCAGAATGTTATCAAGACAAGCGTAGACCTCAGCCGTCAGGACGAAGGCGACGAGATGTTTGGTAGTAGCCTTGCTGCTCGTAGCATCGTAAGATTCTGCCAGGAGACAGCCGACAGGTGTTCTTCGGTAGCTTCTCATGTGCCAGTATTAGGTAAGGTGGCTGTTTGGGTAGACAGCAGATTTAATAAGCAGGCAGTTGCCTTGGATAATGGAGCCGCCTTCGATGTGGTTCGTGCAGCCGTAAACTTGGTTCTCGCCTCATTACTTATTACTGTAGGAACCAACCTTAAGCTGCCATTGTCAACCACATACGTAACCTTTATGGTTGCCATGGGTTCAAGTCTTGCCGATAGAGCTTGGAGTCGTGAGAGTGCCGTGTTCCGTGTAACTGGTGTTATCTCGGTTATTGGTGGATGGTTTATTACTGCTGGTGTAGCCTTTGCCGCATGTGGCATTGTAGCTTTGGCAATGTCGTTCGGAGGTTTGGCAGTTCAGTTTGCCTTTATCGCCTTGGTAGTATTCCTCTTGTTCCGCTCTAACAAGGCTTCTAAGAAGAGTGCCGAAGCAGGTGCAAACGAAGATGTATTCCGTTTGATGATGCGTTCACGCGACCCAGAGATAGTATGGGATTTGTTGAGCAAGAATGTTGCCGAAGTACAGGCAAGTATGGCTCAGTTTGCAGATTCTTGCTTCCAGGGCATAGAAGAAGGTTTGGTAGACAATCGTCCAAGTTTGCTTCGCCACGTTAGACGTGACTTGAGCAAGAAGCGTGATATGCTCAAGAAGATTCGTCGCCGTCAGATATTGGCACTTCGCAAGTTGCCTGCCGACATCGTGATAGAGCGCAATACCTGGTTCCATGTAGGTATCAACGCCTCTATGCAGTATATCTACTGTCTCACTCGTATGCTCGAGCCTGTGAAGGAGCATGTAGACAACAACTTCACTCCGCTCTCTAAGGAGATGGTCGACGAGTTTAAGCCTGTGAAGGAGAAAATTGAAGCTTTGCTCAAGACTACTGCCGATAGCATTTCGCAACGTAGCTTCGACAATTATCGTCAGACTCTCAAGGAAGCCGATAAACTTAAGGATGAGCTCTCGGTAGTTCGAAAACGCCACATCGACCGTATGCAGACCTCTAATACTCAGAATTTGCAGGCAGGATTGGTTTACCTCAACCTCTTGCAGGAGAGTCAGCAGCTTCTTAGCAACATGCGTCATCAGCTCAGAGCTGTGAAGAAGTTTGAAGAGAACTAATGTTGGGTTTTATATAATAAGTAGGTGTTCAAAATTAATTTAAATGATTTTATGCCATATTTTGGTCCGTATGTTCAGCTCCGAAGAGGGAGTGTAGCGGGCTACATGACCGATGAGAGCTGGGCATACGGGCTAAAAGAGGGCGTAAAGGCATTTGAAAGCATAACCTTTTTATAAGATTCATATATGCGATTAATTTTGAACACCTACTTATCATTAGGTGGATTATAATTATTGCCAGCCACGGGTGGAATGCCTTGTGGCTGGCTTTTTTTATGCGACTAATCGTATTTGCCAATGCGAATAGCCTCATAAGCCTAAGCGAGTAGTCGCATTGGCTATTGCGACTACTCGCATGAGCTAACGAGGTTAGTCGCATTTTTTATGTGATTAATCAAAAAAAATATGCGATGCTTGCAACAAATCTTCGCTAATCAACGTCTAAACAAATAGAGACCGATAAAAACAACTGGTATACATCATTAAAAAACATTTTATATGCATAACAATCAATACAATACGACTATGAAGCGATTTTTCTCTATTATGATGACGGTAGCGTTGATGTTAGCCTTTACCGCATGTAATTCAAGTAATGCCAAGGAGAATGCAGATAGTAAGAATGACAATTCTTTAACTTATGATGGTCGCAAGGTTACCAAGCAGCTAAAGAGTCTGCCTTATTTCAATAAGGTTGTGCTTGACGGTGCACTCGATGTTGAATTCTCGCAGGCTTCACGTGGAGGAGTTGCTATCAAAGGACGCAAGAGCATCGTGGAGAATGTAAAGGTAAAGGTGAAAAACCAAACCTTATATCTTTCGTTAGACGAGAAAGACTGGTTTCGCGTGGACCACTCAGAGAAGGCTGATATCTATGTATCTTCGCCCGACTTGATTTCTGTTGTCATGCGTGGAGCTGGCGACTTTGAAGCCAAGAATCTCCTTGATACCGATACTCTAAAAGTAGAGCTAAATGGTGCAGGCAATATAGATTTTGATAGAATTGTGTGTGATGAGGCTTACCTTGTTGTAAAAGGTGCTGGCAACTTGGAAGTTGATAAGCTGACAGCCAATCGTACTAAGATAGCTATGCTTGGTGTAGGCAATGCCGATGTAGAATTTAAGAATGCAGGACACGTAGACTGTCTGCTGAGCGGAGTAGGCAATATCGACCTCGAAGGAACTGTTAAATCGTTGAGTGAGAACGTAAGAGGCACAGGCAATATAGATACTACCGAACTTATGGTTCGTGGCAGTAGGAAGTAAGGTTTAGAAAACTAAAAAACTTATAAAAAGTTTTCTTAATCCGTGAAATATTACTACCTTTGCAGGCGTAATTCAAGACTATATAGATAATGAAATATGCCATTATAGCAGCAGGCGAAGGTTCACGACTTGCGTCTGAAGGTATCGCAGCACCAAAACCACTTGTCAAGGTGCATGGCGAATGTCTGATAGATCGACTTGTAAGGGTATTTGCAAGCAATGCAGCTGATGAGATCTTTGTGATATGCAATGAGCAGGCTACTGCCGTAGCTCAGCATCTGACTCAACTTGAGACAGAGGGCTACGAGGGAAAGAAGCTTCCGCTCCGACATATCGTGAAGTCTACACCAAGTTCTATGCATAGCTTTTATGAATTAAGTCGACTGGTAGGAGAGGACCCTGTGGTGCTCACTACCGTCGACACTATTTTCCGAGAGCAGGAGTTTTCTGCCTATGTAGAAAATTTTGAAAAAGCATTGGCTCAGGGTTACGACTGCATGATGGGTGTAACCGATTATATCGACGACGAGAAACCTTTGTATGTAGCTACCGATGCTGCTGATGATATTACCGGCTTCTACGATAAGTATGAAGACGGTATTCGTTATATCTCAGGCGGTATCTATGGTCTTACTGCCCCTTGCATTCGCATACTCGAAGAGTGTATGCAGAATGGGGTTAGCCGTATGCGCAACTTCCAGCGTGCCTTGGTGGCCGGAGGATTGAAGCTAAAGGCTTATCCTTTCAGCAAGGTGTTGGATGTGGATCATGCTACGGATGTAGAAAAGGCAGAACAGTTTCTTGAGTCGGGAAAGTGATGAAGGTATTGGCTGTTATGCGTGATGTGGTGTTTTCGCCCAATAGCGTTGATAAGGATAGAGCCATACTGCTGGCTGCAGCAAATTGTTTGAGTAGCGATGTGGTAGTGGTCGACGAGAATAATATCCCCGACGATGTTGCCGACTTCGATATTTGTCTAAGTATGGCACGCCAAACCTTCAATCTCGACAAATTGGCTTTGCTTGCTACCCAGGGGCTTAAAGTAATTAACAATCCGCTAAGCATAAAGGCTTGCACACGCTCAATAATAGAAACCGTGATGCAGGGCATCAAAACTCCGTTGGCTCCTGCCGTAGGCGATGATGGCTATTGGATTAAGCGTGGCGACATGGCTGCACAAACGAAAGGTGAAGTGCGCTATTGCAAGAACGACGAAGAATTGCAGCAAGCCAAGGCTGACTTCAAGGCTATGGGCATTGACGACTATGTGGTTTCGGCTCATGTAGTTGGCGACTTGGTGAAATGGTATGCTGTGGATGGCGGATTCTTCAGATATTATTATCCTTCAGACGATGGCAACACCAAGTTTGGCGACGAGGCTATCAACGGCAAAGCCAACCATTATGCCTTTGATGCGGAAGCCTTGAGACAGGAAGTAGAAAAGGTGGCTCAAACCATCGGAATAACCGCTTATGGTGGTGATGCTATAGTTAGAGCCGATGGCACATTCTGCATCATCGACTTCAACGACTGGCCAAGTTTCTCAAGATGTCGCGAAGATGCGGCTAAGGCAATAGCCGAGGCAGCAAAGCGAATAATATAATAAGGTAAAGCAAAAAAACTATATTTTGCATTTACTATAATATAGATAAAGATTTATAATAGGTGTTATGGAAACTAATAAAGAGAAAAAATCATTTTCAGAATTGCTGCAGGCTTCATTCAAGTCAAACGATACAGAAGAGTGGCTCGACGTACATTTCACACGTCCTATAGGTCTGGTGTTTGCATTGCTATGGAATAGCATGAACATCCACCCTAACGTGATTACAATATTATCGATATTCCTCGGAATAGGCTCGGGCTATATGTTCATGTTTGAAGACATGATGCACAATATCCTTGGTGTGGTGTTGCTGATGTTTGCTAACTTCTGCGATTCTACCGACGGTCAGATGGCACGACTCACAGGCAAGAAAACCTTGATAGGTCGTATGCTCGATGGTTTTTCGGGCGACGTATGGTTCTTCTGCATCTATGCCGCTTTCGCCTATAGACTGATGGATGACAATATTCCATTTACAAATATAGAGTGGGGATGGTGGTCATGGGTGTTGGCAGTTGTGGCTGGCATTTTGTTCCATTCTCCTCAAAGTTCGCTTAGCGACTATTATCGTCAGATTCACCTCTTCTTCCTAAAAGGAAAGGAGGGAAGCGAACTGGATGATGCCAGCAAGCAGGTAGAGCTGTGG
>SAMEA104315436__coassemble_972_pt1 | contig 27414 bp, 19 predicted proteins | sample SAMEA104315436__metabat2_high_PE_045 | metagenome-assembled genome bin SAMEA104315436 (sample SAMEA104315436) | gut metagenome | biome: Monkey gut; feature: monkey-associated habitat; material: faeces | place: China | collected 2013
GGGAGGAGAAGGCTAAGGATTTGGCTGCTCGTTTCATCAAGAACTTCAAGAAGTATGAGACAAACGAGGCTGGTAAGGCTCTCGTTGCTGCTGGTCCACAGCTCTAAGCGATTAGGTATTGATAAGAATATCTTATTAATATATATTGAGATGCCGACAGAAATGTCGGCATCTCTTTTTTTATATACTTTTTTGTCTATTTTGCCATTTTCTATAAATAATATTGGAATATAGGTTCTTATTTTGCTCTTTTGATTGACATATGTCAACAAAGTTGTATTTTAAGCAAAAAAATAAGAGAATATATTTGTGTTTATTGAGAAAACACTGTATCTTTGCATCGTGTTCGTGAGAATACATCACATAAAGTTTCATTAGGTTAGTAGTTTGATAGATTTTTTAAGGTAAAGATTATGTTAAGGTTTTCTATTGAACACAAGCGATGAGGTTTTGCCATTCGAGGCATTTTTTAGACCAAGTCGTTTTAACATATTCTTTAAAAGGAACTGGTGCTCGTGAAGAGTACCAGTTTTTTTTGTTATTAAACTTGATATATAGGTGGTATTCTAAAAGACCTTAAAAATTATATACATTATGTTCTTTTATGATAATAAATTATTAAAAAGGACTCTTATTTGGATAATTCTGAGTAAATTTGTACCCAAAAACAATTTTCACGCATAATGTTAAAGAAGATATTGCCTATTTTCATGCTTTGTGCCATAGCTTTGTCAATGGCATCATGTCTTGAAGATGAAAAGGAAACGCTTGTATATTACGATGATACTGCGGTGACAGGATTCTCTATCGGAAATCTGAATAAGTATATCACTGTAAAGTCGTCATCAGATTCGGATAGTATCGTAAAGTCTGTTATTGATGCAAGTTCTTATAGATTCACTATCAATAATGCCACACACGAGATATATAATGTAGACTCATTGCCAGTAGGCGTTGACGTCAAGAAGGTGTTGTGTACTGTCAGCACTAAGAACTCGGGTTTGGCAGTATGGTATATGAAGTCGTCAGAAGGTAAAGACAGCATGACTTATTGCTCGTCTACCGACTCTGTAGACTTCACCAATACTCGTGAGCTTAGAGTTTATAACACCAGCATGACCGCTTTCCGCAAATATACCGTTAAGCTTAATGTGCATCAGGAAGTAGCTGATTCTTTTGTTTGGAAGAATCTTGCAACAACTTCTGCTTTTGCAAATCTTCAGGCAATGAAGATGGTTAGCATAGGCAATGCTATATATGTATTCGGTTACGATGGTACAAAAACAATTCTTTATGCAGCCAACCGAAATGGCTTTGCTAATTTTGTAGAGTCTAATATCGTTCTTGATGCAGATGTTTATAAGAATGTGGCAGTATACAACGGACTTTTATATTTCCTTAATGGAACATCGTTAGAGTCATTAGATGCTAACGGAACTTTGGCAACAGTTGCAACTACTACTATTAAACGCCTTCTTGGTGCTGGCAACAATCGCTTGTATGCTTATTCCGCAGATGGAGCTATCGTATACTCTGTAGATGGTAAGGCTTGGATGCCTTGTGCTATGGATGGCGATGTAGCTTCGTTGCCAGAAAACAATATGAACCTCTTGGCAATGCCATCGAAGACAAACTCTGATACATATCTGCTTTCGCTTGTAGGTAATGATGCAAGTAGCAAATATGCCAATGTCTGGGGAAAGATAGAAGAAGATATCACAGCTACCAACGATCAGCCTTGGACACAATATGTGATGAACGACAATCGATTCCGTTTGCCTGCTCTTGCTAATTTGCAGACTTTCGTATATCAAAGAAAGATTATGGCAATCGGTGGAAAAGGTATAAATGGTAATGCAGTCAAGGCATTCTCTAAGATATATTCAAGCCAGGATGCAGGACTCACATGGCAGACTGATACTACATTAGTATTGCCAACGACTTTTGCCACTGAAAGCGATGTCTTTGCAATGACTATTGATGCCGACAACTTTATCTGGCTCGTTAGCGCAAGCAACGGACAGATTTGGCGCGGCAGACTTAATAAGCTCGGTTGGGCTAACAAAGAATAAAAATAGGGTGTGGCTATCACCCCTCACTATATATAATAATGAGAAAAACAATCTTCATCATAATGCTGATCATAACTGCCATGAATATTCATGCGCAGGACGACCCGGAATATAAGATGGAGATAGGTGTGGGCACAGGATTGCTGACCTACGAAGGCGACTATAATGGCAATATCTTCAAGGAAAGTCAGCCTATGGCGTCGTTTATGCTCAGACGTGTGCTCAGTCCATGGATGGCATTAAGGCTTAATGCTATGTTTGGCAAGGTGAAAGGCTCGTCAGATAATGTAGAAACTAAATATCCGGAGTCGCTCACAGAACCATATAAATTTAATCGCAACCTCTACGACGCATGTCTAAGCTATGAATATAATTTCATGCCCTATGGCACTGGTCGCGACTATCGTGGAGCAAAGAAACTCGTACCTTTTGCCTTTATAGGCTTGGGAGTAGTAGTTTCTTCGGGCGATGGTGAAACTAAGGGGGCATTCAATATGCCTATTGGTTTTGGATTGAAATACAAAGCTGGCAAACGTGTAAATATAGGCTTGGAATGGGCTTTACACCTTAGCCAAAGCGACGAAATAGACGGAAAGAAAGATCCATACGGCATAAAGAGTACTGGTATATTCAAGAATACCGACTGCTATTCGGCTTTGCAATTGTCGATAACATATAGCTTTTTGCCAAAATGTGTAACTTGCAACAAAGACTATTGATGAACAACGTGGATATAGAAAACATACCGCAGCATATTGCCATTATCATGGATGGCAACGGACGCTGGGCTACCGAACGTGGTAAAGATCGCAGCTTCGGTCATCAGGCTGGTGTAGAAACTGTAAGAAGAATAACATCGGAGTGTACTCGCCTCGGTGTTAAATACCTTACACTCTATACTTTCTCTACCGAAAACTGGAATCGTCCTGCCGACGAGGTTGCTGCTCTCATGGGACTCGTATTAACTTCGCTCGAAGACGAGATATTCATGAAGAACAACGTGAGATTCCGTGTTATCGGTGATATTAAGCGTTTGCCTGAGCCTGTACAGCAGAAGCTGCAGGAGACAATGGAGCATACTGCCGGCAATACAGCTATGACAATGGTTGTAGCTTTGAGCTACTCGGCACGTTGGGAGATAACAGAGGCTGCTAAGGCTTTGGCTATCGAGGCTAAGAATGGCACTATCGATCCTGAGGCTATAACAGAAGAGGAAATCTCTAAGCGCTTGTCTACCAACTTTATGCCAGACCCTGACTTGATGATTCGTACTGGTGGCGAACTCCGTATCAGCAACTATCTGTTGTGGCAGATGGCATACTCAGAACTCTATTTCTGCGATACTTATTGGCCTGACTTCAAAGAGGAAGACTTACAGAAGGCCATATTGAGCTATCAGAAACGCCAGCGCAGATATGGCAAGACCGAAGAGCAAATAGAAGAAGAAAACACAAATGACAATGAATAAGATAAGCAAGCTTTTGGCTACTACTGTTGTGATGCTGGCAAGCAGCGCTACGATGGTGGCACAAGACAAAATAGTGCATCCTGATATATCGTATGCCGGAACACCACGCGAATTGGTGCTCGGTGGTATGAACGTGTCGGGTATTGATGGCTACGAGGACTATATGCTCACCGGCATCTCTGGATTGCAGGTGGGACAGAAGGTGTCGTTGCCAGGAAACGAGATTACTGATGCTGTGAAGAGATACTGGCGTCACGGACTATTCTCGTTCGTGCAGATTTCTGCCGACTCTATCGTAGGCAATAAAGTATATCTGCACATCAAGCTCGAGGCACATCCTCGTGTGTCTACCATCAACTATATCGGCTTGAAGAAGAGTGAGCGCGATGATATGGAGGAGAAACTGGGACTGCTTAGAGGTTCGCAGATTCATCCCGACGTGATAAATCGTGCCAAGATTCTTGCTAAGAAGTATTTCGACGATAAGGGCTTTAAGAATGCTGATATCAATATTCAGCAACGCACCGATGTGGCTCAGAAAAACCATGTCATCCTTGATGTCATCATCGACAAAAAGGAGAAGATGAAGGTTCGCAAGATTATCATTGAGGGTAATAAGCAACTGAAGTCGAGCAAGATAAAGGGTGGATTCCTTAAGAAGGGTGCCTTTGCCAAGACCCACGAGGCTGGTACTTTAGGCTCTTTCCTCAAGGCTAAGAAGTTTACTCCTCAGCGTTGGAAGGAAGATAAGGAGAAACTGCTCGAGAAATATAACGAGCTTGGATATCGTGATGCATATATCGTTGAAGATAGCGTATGGAACAATGACCCTAAGCATGTCAACATATATATAAAGGTTGACGAGGGTAAGAAATATCACCTCAGAAACATAACATGGGTTGGTAATACAAAGTACAACACCGACATGCTGAACAAACTCTTCACCATGGAGCGTGGCGATGTATACAACCAGAAACTCATGAATAAGCGATTGTCGGAAGACGAAGATGCTGTGGGCAACCTTTATTATAACAATGGTTATGTGTTCTCGCGCATTGAACCTACTGAGGTTAATATCGTTGGCGACTCTATCGACCTTGAGATGCGTGTAACAGAAGGTCCACAGGCTCACCTCAACCATGTGCGTATCAATGGTAACGACCGCTTGTATGAGAATGTCGTTCGTCGTGAACTTCGTACCAAGCCTGGTGACTTGTTCTCTAAAGAGGCTTTGATGCGTTCAGCTCGTGAACTTGCTTCTATGGGACACTTCGATCCAGAGAAGGTTGTGCCAGACGTTAAGCCAGATTATGAGAGTGGTACTGTCGACGTAAACTGGAACCTCGAACAGAAGAGCAACGACCAGATAGAGTTCTCGCTCGGTTGGGGTCAGACAGGTGTCATCGGTCGTGTTGGTTTGAAGCTCAACAACTTCTCTATGGCAAACCTCTTTAATAAGAATAAGGAGCATCGTGGTATTATGCCTATCGGCGATGGCGAGACCATGAGTCTCGGTGCACAAACCAACGGTACATACTATCAGTCGTATAATATTGGATATTCCACAAGCTGGTTTGGCGGTAAGCGTCCTATCCAGTTTAGCGTCGGAGCTTACTATTCTAAGCAGACCGACGTGTCGAGCAACTACTACAACTCGGCATGGATGAACAACTATAGCAACTATATGTATGGTTACAACAGCTATGGTTACAACTATCGCAACTACGAAAACTATTACGACCCTGATAAGTACGTGAAGTTGCTCGGTGTTAGCCTTGGTTGGGGTAAGCGTCTGCGTTGGCCTGACGACTATTTCACACTTAACGTGGAATTGGCTTATCAGAGATATATGCTGAAGAATTGGCGTTACTTCCTTATCACAAATGGTAATGCTAACAACTTGAACCTCAGCGTCTCTATCAACCGTACATCTACCGACAACCAACTCTTCCCACGTCGTGGATCAGAGTTTACGGCTTCTGTCACCCTTACTCCACCATGGAGTCTTTGGGATGGCAAGGACTACAAAAACCTTGCTACCAACTCAGCTTCACCTAACTACGTGAAGGAACAGCAGGAGAAGTATCGCTGGATTGAATACCACAAGTGGAAGTTTAAGTCGAAGACATACACAGCTCTCAGCGGTGGTCAGAAGTGCTTCGTGCTGATGACACGTGTGGAGATGGGATTGCTCGGTTCTTACAACAGATATAAGAAGAGTCCATTCGAGACCTACTACATGGGTGGTGATGGTATGAGTGGATATTCAACAGGATATGCTGAAGAAACCATTGGACTCCGTGGTTACGAGAATGGTTCGTTGACTCCTTACTATCAAGAGGGTTATGCTTACGACCGCTTTACTCTCGAACTCCGTTATCCATTGATGCTTGGCAATACCACTATCTATGGTCTTGGATTCGTTGAGGCTGGTAATGCTTGGAACGACACAAAGGATTTCAACCCATTCGACATGAAACGTAGTGCTGGTGTTGGTGTTCGTATCTTCCTGCCTATGGTAGGTTTGATGGGTATCGACTGGGCTTACGGTTTCGACAAGGTTTGGGGAACCAAGGGAGGTGGACAGTTCCACTTCATCCTCGGTCAGGAGTTCTAAACTAAGTGAAGAGTGAAGATAGAAGAATTCAATGCCCATATCTATATATATAATAATGTATAGGTATTGGGCTAAGAAATAAACAAATAACAACGAGGAGGAGATCCTTATGAAGAAAATAATGTTGATGCTTGTGATGGCTGTTGCTGCCGTTACAGCAAACGCACAGAAGTTCGCTCTTATGGATATGGAATATATCCTAAAGAATATCCCTGCTTACGAGCGTGCCAACGAGCAGCTCAACCAAGTGAGCAAGAAGTGGCAAGCTGAGGTTGAGGCAATAAACACCGAAGCTACTACCATGTACAAGAACTATCAAAACGAAGTGGTGTTCTTGTCTCAGGAACAGAAGAAGGCTAAGCAGGAGCAGATAATGCAGAAAGAAAAAGAGGCTGCCGACCTAAAGAAGAAATACTTCGGTCCTGAGGGTGAACTGTTTAAGAAGCGCGAGAGCCTTATGTCGCCAATTCAAGAGGAAATCTACAATGCAGTAAAGGAAATCTCTGATTTGCGTGGCTATTCACTCGTATTAGACAGAGCCAGCGATACCTCTATTATCTTTGGTAGTCCAAAGATAGATATCAGCAACGAGGTACTCGAGAAACTTGGCTACTCTAAGTAAAATCTATCTGTAATAAATGCTAACACAGATAAAACAAAATAATAACATAAAGAATTAAAAGAAATGAAGAAACTTATTGTAATGTTGATGATGATGGCTCCAGTAGCTGTCTTCGCACAGAAGTTTGGTAAGGTGAACACACAGACCATCATGCAGTCGCTCCCAGAGCTTAGCAAGGTTAATGGTGAACTTGAGGCTACTGCTAAGCAGTATGAGAACGAGCTTAAGAGCATGCAGGAAGAGTTGCAGCGTCAGAGCGAGGCTTACGAGAAGGCTAAGAGCACTATGAATGCTACTACTCAGCAGCAGAAAGAGCAGGAGCTGCAGGGTCTTTACCAGAAGATTCAGCAGACCTATCAAGACAACCAACAGGCTCTTCAGAAGGCTCAGCAGGAGAAGATGCAGCCTGTTTTGAACAAGGTTCGCAACGCTATCCAGAATGTTGGTAATACAGGTGGCTACACATACATCTTCGAAGAGGGTGCAGCTGTTTATACTGGCACCAATGTAGAGGATGTAACCTCTAAGGTTCAGAGCGAGCTCACAAAGATGAAATAAAATTCATTATTGATATTAAAACCACTCCAAGCCTTCTGTAATGCAAGGCTTGGAGGCTTTTTGGTTTTAGAAGTCTATATCAAACAACACCCCAAAGGGAGGATAATCACACAACAGGTATGAAGACAATCAGGTTTATAGCACTTGCCGTAGCAATGCTCACATGTGGATGCGCTATGGCACAAGAAACAGCTCCTGTTCAGCAGGTGCAGCAGACTCAGCAAACTCCACAATTCAAATATGGTTATTTCAGCTATCAGCAGACTCTTGAGTCTATGCCCGGTTATGCAGTAGCTAAACGCAACTATGAAGGATTGAAGGCTAAATACGAAGCTGAGATGAAGCGTGCCGAAGACGAGTTTAATGCCAAGTATGAGGAGTTTCTTGATGGACAAAGAGATTTTGCTCCAGCAATTCTGAAGAAAAGACAAGCTGAAATAAAAGAATTGATGGAGAAAAACCTTGCCTTCAAAGACGAAAGCAAGCAACTCCTTAAGCAGGCTGAAACTGAAATGTTTGCTGCAGTAAAAACCAAACTTGCTACTGCTGTGCTGAAGGTTGGTAAGGAAAGAGGATATGCTTTTATTCTTAATACCGACTCAAATACTGCTCCTTTCATCAACCCTATGATAGGCGAAGATGCTACTGCTTTCATCAAGGAGGCAGCGAAATAGATCTGTATAAACTCCCCAAATGAATTAAAAAGATGTTTTCAAGTAATCCTGGACCTATAGGTGTTTTTGATTCTGGCTATGGTGGTCTGACCATCCTGCATGGTATAAGACAGCGACTACCAGAATACGACTTCATGTATCTTGGCGATAATGCCCGAGCGCCTTATGGCTCACGCTCGTTCGAAGTAGTATACCAGTTTACACGTCAGGCTGTGCTGAAGCTATTCAGCATGGGTTGCCAGTTGGTGATATTGGGATGTAACACCGCTTCTGCCAAGGCGCTGAGAAGCATTCAGCAACGCGACCTTCCGCAATGGGATGAAAATCGCAGAGTGTTGGGAATAATTCGTCCTACTGCCGAAGTTATCGGACAGCTCACCACTTCTCGTCACGTCGGACTCCTTGCTACTCCTGGTACCATCCTTAGTGGTAGCTACGAGATGGATATTGCAAAGCTATTCCCTGATATCAAACTCTCTGGCGTAGGTTGTCCGCTATGGGCATCTATCGTTGAAGCCAATGAAGCTGATAGTCCTGGTGCTGATTATTTCGTTAAGAAGCGTATCGACATGCTGATGCGCAAAGACCCTGAGATAGATGCTGTGATATTGGGATGCACTCATTATCCACTCTTGATGAGCAGTATCGTAAAGCATGTTCCTACAGGTGTACGTATCATCCCACAAGGGGAATATGTCGCTAATAGTCTTCGCGACTATCTCAATCGTCATACCGCTATGGACGAGCGATTGACAAAGAATGGTACATGTCAGTATTTCACTACCGAGAGCGAGGATAAGTTTGAAGAAACTGCTCAGATATTCCTCCACGAAAAGGTGAATGTTAAGCATGTAGACCTTGGATAATCCTCAGGGAAAGGTATCAAATCCCATAGGTAATCCTTAATTATATATCGTTTATAATAAGAAAAAATAGAATTATGCAAGAAACAAGACAAAATAGAATATCACGCCTATTGCAGAAGGAACTGGCTGCTATCTTCCAGTCGCAGACTCGTTTGATGCATGGTGTATTGGTAAGCGTAACAAGAGTTCGCATCAGTCCAGACCTCAGTATCTGTACTGCATATCTTAGCATTTTCCCTTCTGAAAAGGGCGAAGAGATAATAAAGAATATCTCTGCCAACGAGAAGACTATACGCTACGAGCTTGGTACACGTGTGAGAAATCAGTTGCGTATCATCCCTGAGTTGAGATTCTTCATTGATGATAGTCTCGACTACATTGAGCGTATTGATGAACTCTTGAAAAAGTAAAAGGGTAAAAAATAAAAAAACAAAAGGGCAATAATGGTAAGGGAGTTGAGATGTCAGACTTGACTCCCTATACTATATAAATATGGTAAGTAAGATATATGAATTTTCCATTCTTTATAGCTCGTAGGTATCTTTTTTCAAAAAAGAGCACACATGCCATTAATATCATCTCGGTGATATCTATGGTTGGTGTTGCCGTTGCTACCATGGCTTTGGTGATAGTACTTAGTGTTTTCAATGGTTTCCATGACCTTGTAGCTTCTCTCTTCACCAACTTCGATCCGCAGATAGAGATTGTCCCTGCTAAGGGTAAGACGGCTCCATGTGATGATCCAATACTTACTAAGATACAGCAGCTGCCACAGATAGATGTGGCAACAGAGTGTGTTGAGGATGTCGCTCTTGCTATCTATGGTGGTACCCAACAGATGGTGAAGATAAAGGGTGTGGATGATAATTTCTCAGACCTTACTCATATCAACGATATCCTTGTTGGCGATGGTGAGTTTACCCTCCATACTGCCAACTTGGAGTATGGTACTCCTGGTATTCGCCTTGCACAGGATATGGGACTTGGCGCACGCTGGAACAACTATATGCATATCTATGCTCCTCGCCGTGATGGACAGCTTGATATGTCCAGCCCTACCGATGGCTTTGTTGAAGACTCGCTATTGGCATCGGGAGTAGTGTTCTGTGTGAAACAATCGAAATACGACAAGAATTATATCCTCACCTCTATAACCTTCGCTCGCAACCTCTTCGGTCAGCAGGGTATGCTATCTTCGCTTGAACTGCGACTCAAGGAAGGCTCTGATTTTAATGCCGTGAAAAAGGAGATTACACAGATATGTGGTGATAAATATGTAGTAAAAGATCGCTTCGAACAGCAGGAAGATACCTTCCGCATTATGCAGATAGAAAAGGTCATAGCTTATATCTTCCTTACCTTCATCCTTGTGGTGGCATGCTTTAATATCATCGGCTCTTTGTCGATGCTCATCATTGATAAGAAGGATGATGTGCAGACATTGCGAAATCTTGGCGCTACCGATAAGCAGATAGTAAGGATATTCCTCTTTGAAGGCAGAATGATTTCTGCTATTGGTGCTATAGTGGGAATAGGCTTTGGCTTGTTGCTATGCTGGCTACAGCAGGAGTTTGGCTTGGTTCGTATGGGAGGCAGCGATGGCTCTTTTGTTGTTAATGCTTATCCTGTGAGTGTGCATTATTTCGATGTCCTCTGCATATTTGTTACGGTGATTGTTGTAGGCTGGCTTGCCGTCTGGTATCCTGTAAAGAGGGTAGCCAATATGCTTACGCAAAGGAAAGAATAACACCAAGCAAAAAGCTTAAGCAAAAATTGGATATGGGCGCAATTATGCGCCCAAAATGAAGAAATAAAGAAAGATAGGGAAAATAGCGGAAAGCAAAATAAAAAGGGAGAGGAGGGGCCTAAGCTCCTCCTTTCCCTTTTCTTTTGTTCTTTCCCTTTTGTTCTTTCCCTTTTCTTTTGTTCTTCTTTTTTTCTTTTTCTTTTCCCTATTTTCTTTTCCCTATTTTCTTTTCCCTTCCCTTCCCTTCCCTTCCCTTCCTTTTTCCCTTTCCCCTTTTTTCTCCTTTATTTATTCATTCCGATGGCATATTTGCCATCGCTATTAGCCATAATCCTTGCGATATAATTAAGGGCAAGGAAATGATATCGCAAGCTACCAGCTGGTGCCATTGGGGCTTTGCGATATACCTCATCGCTAACCTCCTTTTCTATTAATACCTCAGGATATGGCTCCAAAAGCAATAATCTGCCAACTGCGCAGGCGTCGAAATATACTCCTCCAGGCTTGAAGAAGCGCTCTTGACGCGAGCCTATCTTTGGGAAACCATCCTTTAATAATACTATCAATGGAAACCTTTTGCCTCTCAGAGCTTTTGTGATTGTTTTTTCGCCTTCGCTTATTGCTGCGGTGATGGTTGTTGCTCCGAGCTCAGCTCTATCAGAGAATGCCTGCAGTAGGTTATCGATATCTTGCGTTGTAGCGTGCCTTGAACATTGCAGATATTGCTTCTGGTAGGCATTTATAAGGAATAGATTTCCTAAAGCTCTGAATTTCCAAGTATGCTCATCTCCTCGTTCATCTCGAAAACAAAAGGATAAATTATTATGGAGTTTGAATAAATCTGGATTAAAGTGCTTGAGCCACAATCGCCTTGGGTTATCTTTTACATAGCGTATCATCCTATCCAATTGTCCTTCGCAATGTAATATGCGCTCATGATATCCGTTTGGAATATACTCCCATACGCTCTTTCTTTCTGAGAATATTCTGCCGAAGGTGTCATCGCTTAAGAATTCTTTCTTGTATAGTGCTGTGCATGCACTCTTGTAGCTTCTGATAACTTCTCCAATACTCTTTGGCATAGGCTCCAATACTTGGATTACACCATGTAGATGGTCGGGCATAACCCTTAGAGCCAACACCCTAAGCTTGCAGCCTTTCGGCGATTGATGAGCAGGAATACCTCTAAACATCTCTGCTACCGCTTTCCCAAATGTGGAAAGCGATATATATGCAGTATCTTCAGTCTCACCGGCAATGGTTCCGAAGATAGGAAACCGTTGCTCTGTGTTTAGTGTGATATGATATATGGCACAACCCTTGTAGTTCCACAAGCATTCTCGATGGTGCCTTTCTTTATCCAATACATAGCGCCATCCTATTCCTGTATATTCCAGTTGTGCCATAAGGAGAATCGTTAATCAATTATGCCATAATGATAATCAACAAACAGACTAATACTTCTTCCTTATCAGAGTAAGTCCATCTCTTAATGGTAGTATCACCACCTCTGCACGAGGATCATTGGCTATATGGTCGTTGAACTTGCATATTCCTTGCGTCTGGTGGTCGTGACCATATGCTTCGTCTACCACATGTCCATCCCAAAGAGTGTTGTCAGCAAGGATAAAACCTCCAGGCTTCAATATTGCCATCACCATCTCGTAGGTTTCAACATAAGTACGCTTGTCGCCATCAACGAATGCCATATCAAACTCTATACCGAGCTTAGGAGCCAAGATATTGGCATCGCCAATTCTGAAATCAATCTTATCAGCCACAGGCGAACCTTCTATCCAAGGGCGAGTGAAGTCTTCCATCTCGTCGTTTATTTCGAAGGTATACACCTTTCCACCTTCTTTCAATCCTTCAGCCAGGCAAATAGCGCTATATCCGCTAAACGTTCCCACTTCGAGAATGTTTTGCGGATTTATCATTTCCACTATCATCTTCAGCAGTCTGCCTTGCAGATGTCCGCTTGCCATTCTGCCATGAATGGTATGAATATTTGTGGCACGATATAAACGATAAAGATAGTCGCCCTCTTTATCAATATGTTGAGTTATATATTCGTCGATGGTCATGTCTGTTAGTTATTCTCAATCCTTATGGTTGATGATAGCTTCTATTGCAAGTCTGTAAGAGTCGAGACCAAAGCCTGCTATCACTCCCAAGCATGCGCAAGAAATATATGAATGATGGCGGAACTCCTCGCGCTTATGCACATTAGAGATATGCACCTCTACTACAGGGCATTTCATGCTGCGTATGCAATCCTGCAATGCTATCGATGTATGAGTGTAAGCGCCTGCGTTTAGCACCACTCCGTCGTATGTGAAGCCCACCTCTTGCAGTTTGTTGATAAGTTCGCCTTCGATATTGCTTTGGTAATATTCCAATTCTATATCAGGATATTGCGCAAAGAGTTTAGGCAGATAACTCTCGAACGAGTTGTCGCCATAGATACCAGGCTCACGAGTGCCTAAGAGGTTGAGGTTTGGTCCGTTGATGATTTGAATTTTCATAACTGTATGATGTGTTGTGTAAGTTTTTTAAAGTTAAGTAAAGTGCATAATGCAAAAGAAAACGATGTTTCCTTTTGTTTTCTCGCTCATTTGCACTAACTTTGCCGACAAAAGTACGAAAAAATATGGAAACAGACAAGCAATCGGCTACCAATATGCTTAAACGCTACATGCGGTACCTTAAGTTGGAGCGCAATCATTCCGACAATACCATAGAGGCCTACCGTCATGATTTGCTGATGTTGCTTGACTTCCTGAAAGAACACGACCTACAGCCTACAGCCGTCAAGCTCGACGATTTGCAGCAGTTTGCTGTCACCCTCCACGAGAAGGGCGTTGTAGCAAAGTCACAAGCCCGAATACTCTGTGGCGTACGTGCTTTCTATCGTTTCCTTTTGCTCGATGGCTATATAGATGCCGACCCTTCGGAACTTCTTGAGTCGCCAAAGTTACCTTTCCATATCCCTGAGTATCTTACTCTTGAAGAGGTAGACCAATTAGAGGCAAGTTTCGACATGAGCAAACCCGAGAGTCAGCGCAATAGAGCGATTATTGAAGTGCTCTTTTCTTGCGGTCTGCGTGTTAGCGAACTCGTAAACCTTAAACTTTCAGATCTTTATCTCGAAGAGAAGTTTGTTAGGGTGATAGGCAAGGGTAATAAGGAACGCCTCGTTCCTATCTCCGATAAGGCTATTCACGAGCTGGAGCTATGGTTTTCCGACCGTTGTCATCTTGATATAAAGAAAGGCGAAGAAGACTATGTGTTCCTAAATCGCCGTGGCAGTCATCTCACTCGTGTGATGATACTGATAATGATAAAGCGTCAGGCAGAAGAAGCCGGCATCAAGAAAGTTATCTCTCCGCATACCCTTCGCCATAGCTTTGCTACAGCATTGCTGAAGGGTGGGGCAGACCTCCGTGTTATCCAGGCTCTGCTTGGTCACGAGGATATCGGAACCACAGAGATATACACCCACATCGATTCTACCATGCTTCGCGAAGAAATATTGGAACATCATCCTCGCAACAGAATGTATCAGCAAGAACATCACGGCAACCAACAGTGATTAAACAATTTAAATACAAATAATAAAATCATGAGATTAAGAAAACTTTTATTGTTAGCAATAGTATTTATTGCTGGCATTTCACAGGCTCAGATGCAGATGCCTCCTATTCCGCTCGATTCTGCGGTAAGGATTGGTAAGCTCGACAACGGACTCACCTACTACATCCGTTACAACAACTGGCCAGAACATCGTGCTAACTTCTATATCGCACAGAAGGTTGGCTCAATACAGGAAGAAGAAAGTCAGCGTGGTTTGGCTCACTTCCTTGAGCACATGTGCTTCAATGGCACCGACAATTTCCCAGGCAATGACCTCATCCGCTATTGCGAGTCTATCGGCGTGCAGTTTGGTGGCGACTTGAATGCCTACACCAGCATTGACCAGACTGTTTACAATATCGACAACGTGCCAACAACACGTCAGAGCGCTCTCGACTCTTGCTTGCTCATCCTTCGCGACTGGGCTGATGGTCTTACCCTCGACCCTGAAGAGATTGACAAGGAGCGTGGCGTTATCCACGAGGAATGGCGATTGAGAACAAGCCCAAGCTCTCGTATGTTTGAGCGCAATCTCGAGAAACTTTATCCTAACTGTAAGTATGGTAAGCGTTATCCTATCGGCTTGATGTCTGTCATCGACAACTTCAAGTATCAGGAGCTTCGCGACTACTATGAGAAATGGTATCATCCAACAAACCAGGGTATCATCGTAGTTGGCGACATCGATTTAGACCATACCGAGGCTATGATTAAGAAGCTCTTTGGTCCTATCACCAACCCTGAGAATACCGCTCCTATCGTCGACGTACAGGTTCCTGACAATGCAGAGCCTATCGTTGTTATCGACAAGGACAAGGAGTTCCAGTCGAGCGATATCGAGATTATCTTCAAGCACGACGTATATCCAGACTCTTTGAAGCAGTCGCCAGCATATATCATATATGAATATGTGAAAGATGCTGCCGTTACAATGCTCAACGACCGTTTGTCTGAGGCTGTACAGAAGTCTGACTGTCCTTTCGTTGACGCTAATGCTTCTGACGACAACTATATCTTTGCTAAGACCAAGGGAGCCTTTGCCCTCGCTGCAACTCCTAAGGATATGTCGCACGTGGCTCCATCTCTCAAGGCTATCCTCGTAGAGGCTCGCAAGGCTGCAGAGTTTGGTTTCACTCCTACCGAGTATGCTCGATTCAAGGAAACTCAGCTTAGCGCTATCGACAAGATGTATAGCAATAAGGACAAGCGTTACAATTCGCAGTTCTATGAGCAGTGCAAGGGCAACTTCCTTAGCAATGAGCCAATGCCATCTATCGACTACACCTACGAGATGATGAAGCAGATTATTCCTTCTATCCCATTGGAGTATATCAACGGTTTCATGGAGCAGTTGTTGCCAAAGAACGATAGCAACATGGTAATCCTCAACTTCAACAACGAGAAGGAAGGCAACGTATATCCTACCGAGGCTCAGCTCCTTGATGCTGTCAAGGCAGCACGTGCAGAGACTATCGAGGCTTTCGTTGATAATGTTAAGAACGAGCCATTGATAGCTAAGATGCCTAAGGCTGGCAAGATTAAGAAAGAAGAGCGCAACGATAAGTTAGGCTACACCAAGCTTACTCTTTCTAATGGTGCTAAGGTGATTCTCAAGAAGACCGACTTCCAGAAAGACCAAGTAATGCTCATCGGCGAAGGCAAGGGCGGTAGCTCACTCTATCCTCTCAGCGACCTCACCAATATCAACGCTTTCGATCAGGTGATTGGCTTCAGCGGTTTGGGCAACTTCACAAGCAACGAGCTCGGCAAGGTTTTGGCTGGTAAGATTGCCAACGTAAACCTCACTATGGATGGTATGAACACCACCGTTAGCGGTTCGTCTACTCCTAAGGATGTAGAGACTATGTTGCAGATGAACTATCTCTATTTCACAAAGATAAACAAGGATACCGCTTCTTTCAACAACCTCATCAAGTCTTATGAGATTGCTCTTAAGAATCGTGAGCTCAATCCTGACATCGCTTTCGGCGACTCTTGCAAGGCTACATACTACGACCACAATCCACGTATGAAGCCAATGCTTCTCGAGGATGTTAAGGATATCAACTACGACCGCATCCTTCAGATGGCTAAGGAGCGTACTGCCAATGCTTCTGGTTGGACATTCACCATCATCGGTAACTACGATGAGGCTACCATCCGTCCTCTCATCTGCAAGTATATTGCTTCTCTCCCTGCTAAGGGTAAGGTTGTTCCTGGTCATCGCACAGCATTCTTCCACAAGGGCGACTATACCAACACCTTCGCTCGCAAGATGGAGACTCCAAAGGCTCGTGCACAGTATATGTGGTACAACGATGAGATGCCTTACACTCTCGAAAACTCTATCCGTGCCGACATCGCTGGTCAGGTAGGATTTATTTGAAGAAGATTCGTAATGAGGCCAGCGCTGCTTACTCTGTAAGTGCTATTGGTAGAGCACAGCTTCGCGAAGACAAGACTCATAGCATGATGCTCTATGCTATTTGCCCTATGAAGCCAGAGAAGCGCCAAGAGGCTGTTTCTATTCTTGAGCAAGAGGTTAAGGACCTTGCAAACACCTGCGATGCTTCTATGGTTGCTAAGATCAAGGAGTTGATGCTCAAGCAGGCTGACGATGCTGTTAAGTCTAATGGCTATTGGTATAATGTCATCGAGATGTACGATAAGTATGGCATCGACAGCCACTCTGACTACAAGAAGCTCATCGAGGCTCAGACTCCAGAGACTATCTGCACATTCATGAAGGAATTCAATAAGAATGGCAATCGTCTTGGTGTTGTGATGCTTCCTGCAGAAAAATAGTTGCTATGGGAGCTATGCTTCCAGCATACATTATAAGAATAAAAAAGATAGGGTTCTTCTCAGAATCCTATCTTTTTTTGTGCCTTACCCTGCGGTAGCTTTGCCTCCACCTTTTCTATATCGGCTGTGGTGATGGTGCTCTCGTTGGTAGTATCTCCTTGCATAAAAATGCGCTCCGAGAGAGTAGGGATTATACTGTTGTCAATAAGCTGCTCCATCCATCGAGCGTTGCTAAACTCCTTTTCATGCCTTGCCGTTTGTTGCACGATGATGTCCTTTAGCTTTGCCTTAGCGTCGGGCGTGATGTTGAGGTCGTAGGCATTGAGATATCTCATTCCTATCTCTATTAGCTCGTCGGCATCATAGTCGTCGAACTTCAGATGATATGGAAATCTGCCTTTCAGTCCTTGGTTTGCCATAAGCATACGCTCCATATCATTCTCGTAGCCTGCAAGTATCACCACCATGTCGGGCGATTGCTCAGCCAGCACCGTTAGCAAACATTCTATAGCCCTGTAGCCGTAGTCTTTGCGATCGTCGGTGGTGTCGCAAAGAGTGTAAGCCTCGTCTATAAACAGCACGTTTCCTTGTGCCTGTTGCAATAGTTGCTGCATGTTCTCTTCCGTTTGTCCGATAAACCTTCCTACAATAGTGCTTCGCTCTGCCATCACCACATCGCCTTTCGATAATATACCGAGCGAATGCAATATCTTGCCAAGCTTCTTTGCTACCGTAGTCTTGCCTGTGCCAGGGTTGCCGGTGAATATCATGTGGTATACACCTTTTGCGCAGTTGCCCTTATCCTCTTTGCGTCTCTTTGCGTCGAAGGCTGCCTTCATGCTCAATGCCGTGATTGCGCCTTTCACACTCTTCAAACCTACCATATCGTTTATATCGCCTAAACTTTCAGCCAATGGCGCCACCATGTTGTCTATATAGCTCCAGTCTATATCGTCAGGCTCTATAGTGGTGAGAAATTTCATACGTTCGCATTCTTTGCCTTCGCCATCGGCAAACATGCGGTTGCAGAATCGTGGCATTATGGCTCGCTCTATGAAGTTGGCACAGAAGTCGATGCTGTCTATGGCGAGGTTGCCTTTGGCGATGCGCCTTGTTAGTCCTACCACCAACTTCCTCTCTGCCGTAGCCGATAGCTTTAGGTCTTTGGCTTCCAACGCCTTTTGTATGCCGTGGACAGCATCCGTTATGCTGAGCGAAGGGAAGCTAAGACGATTCTCTTTGCTTACTATATTCAGCAGCGAAGGATAAGTCTCCTCCAACCTTCCCAGTTCCGACTCTGTGCCGTGGAATATCAGTATCAGGTCGTCTAAGTTTCTGAGCCTTTCCTCCAAAGCTCTTACTATTATCTTGCCGTTTAGCCACATCATGCTGTTGGCATTCCTTATAAACACCACCTTTCTGTCGGCATCTATCCTCTCCTTGATGCTATCTGCAGGATTTATGGTTGTGCACGAGCAGTTTATCTCCGCAATATCTATCTCTGCCTGAGTGTAGTTGGGAAATGCACAGCAGGCATAATCTTCTATCAGCTGTTCCTCTTGCTTTCCGCCCTTGCCATAGAATATATGGTGTTTGCATGGCGTTATGTCGCTTACGATACCCCTACGATATAGCAGATTGTGGATGTAAGCGCGATGGAATAGCAGTCCCCGCTCCTTGATGTTTCTGCATCCAGCAGCATTGAATAGGTCTTGCATCTTCGCTATCGAGTCGGCACGCCTCGCCATAATATATAATGGCGAAGAAGCCTCCATGGTCTCTATACTGCCCACCATGACTTTGCCTTCGGAAGATATGCTAATGGTAATCTTAGCGAAAGGCACACCATTATGTCTAACAAAGCAATAGTATTCGCCTTCTGTCCAGGTGTAAGCCGACTGCACGATAGCTCTCGCCACGCCCTTGTTGCCAGCTTTGGTCTTTGCAGCATTGCCCATCAGCATCAACGAACTGTCGAAACAGCACACGTCGTAAAGGTCGTTGTCTGTCATTGGCATGCTCATAGTGGTTGCTATAATCAGCCCTTTGCGCGTATCCTCACTCTCGCTCCTCTCGTCCTCATTGCCCTTGCAAAGTCTCGCCTTGGTATTCTTGAGCGTAGGGTGCTGCAAGTCAGTACCATAAGGCAATATCCTAAACGAGAAGTGGCAACCTGTGCCGTCGCCATGTAGTCGAAGATCGGGCATCAGCGGAGTGGCGTTCTCTATGCAGAGAGTGTATAGTCCTGGCGTAAGGTCGTCAATCTCGTAGTGGAGTAGCAATAGCCAGTCGTCGTCTTCGTAGTCGGGAGTATATTCCTTTTCTACAATATTCTTCAGCGACCCATATCTGTGTATGCTCACCTTTATCACGTTGTCTTCCACCCTTTCTCTTGTCTTTATGCCAGAGATAGATAGTTTGCCCTCGAACTTATCTTCGTAGTGGTAGGCGTAGGCAGATACAGGGTAGTTCATCAGACTGCGGTCGTTGATGTTGAACTCAATATGATTGAATGAATATCCAGCTTCTTCTATGTTGAAGGCAGCATCGCTGGTTTCTGCCATATATGTAAGATTCTTCATGACAATAAATAAATTAAAAGTGATTTTAGAAAATAGATAAATTACTTTTTGGGTAATAGATAAATTGATTAAGCGTATATCTAAAACCGATTTTGATTCGTTGCAAAGTATAAATCAGGATTGGATTTATATAAACCTAAGCCTGATTTATATAAATCCAATCCTGGTTTATATAAATCTAAGCCAGATTTATGCTTCGTAATAAGCTTTTTGCAGTTTTATATATAGATAATAGAAGTTTTGTAGTTGTTCAGTCTGACTTTTCCGCCCTTGTACAACCACAACTTGTTTTGCAGCAGAGCCACAAGCTCTGCCTACCGAGTTGCTACGATAAAAAACTACAATAGCATTACCGCTATAGTCTTGCTACAGCGTTACTACGACTATTTTACCACGAAGATGATAAGAAGTGTATCAATAAATCAAAGAACACAATCATCGCCTGCAACTTCCATAAAGCCAAATGGAAGCTGTGCAAGTGATTTCAGTTGTTTTCTTTGATAAAAAAGTATTTATTGTCATTATGTGCGATTTCATTGAAATCTGCTGCAAAGATATATTCTTTTATTTATTCAAACAAGTTTTTTATCAAAAATGTAGTATATTTGCAAAGAGATTATCAATATACGGCAATTAGTAAGTTCGCTTATATTGCTATTGTTTGCAACTGGCAACCAAATCCTTATTATATTTCTTAATATGAAAAAACTGCATTTTATCTACACCTTATTTATATATGTGCTCGTGGTGATGTTTGCTGCGTGTACAGAGAAACCGAAGAAGTTTGTTATCGGAGTATCGCAATGCTCCGAGGATATTTGGCGCGACAAGCTCAACGACGAACTAAAGATGGGCGAGTATCTCAACGACTCTATCATCGTGAAGCTTGCATCGTCGAATGATGATAATGTGTTGCAGAATAAGCAGGTAAATCAGTTTGTCGATGAGGGTGTAGACTTGATTATCGTTTCGCCTAATCAGTTGAGTGCCATATCTAAGGCTGTGGAGCGTGCTTACGATAAGGGAATACCCGTGATTCTATATGACCGTAAGACCAATTCTAACAAATATACAGCATTCATAGGTTGCGACAACTATATGATTGGTAAGTCGATGGGTACTTTTATTGCTCATCAACTAAAAGGCAAGGGGCGCATCGTTGAGATTTGCGGCTTGGAAGGTTCGTCGCCAGCAATGGAGCGTCATCGTGGTTTTATGGATGCCATCAAACCATATCCAGGCATCCAAGTAGTAGCATCTGAAGGTGGCGACTGGAAGGAAGAGAGCGCCATCAAGGCTATGAAGAGTATTCTTCAGAAGACACAAGATTTTGACTATGTATATGCTCACAACGACCGTTTGGCATGGGGCGCTTATGTGGCAGCTCGACAGATGGGATTGGAACATAAGTATAAGTATACAGGCGTAGACGGAATGGCTACCGAGGGTGGAGGATTGGAACTTGTGCGCGATGGCGTTTTCGAAGCTTCATATCTATATCCTACCAAGGGCGACGAGGTGTTGGCGCTTGCCATGAAGGTGCTGACCAAAAAGCCTTATCAGAAAGAAAACTATCTTAGCACCTCAATCATCACTAAGGCTAATGCCGAACTCACTCTTATGGAGGCACGAGATGCTGAGCGACAGGCACGCAACCTGAAGACTCTGCACCATCAGGTAGACAGATATCTTTCTGATTACAATGCGCAGAAAATTATGCTTATCAGTTTGGGCTTACTACTCTTTGTGTGTATCGTGGCTGCTGCATTGATATTTAGAAGCTATATCGTGAAAGCTAAGCTTAATGAGGAATTGGCAAGGAAAAACGACGAATTGAAGCGATTGAACGAGGAGGTTATAGAACTTACTAATTCGCGATTGGTATTCTTCACAAATATCAGCCACGAGCTTCGCACACCATTAACATTGATTGCCGACCCTGTGGAGATGCTGTTAGAAGATAGTGGCATCAAGGGCAAGAGTCGTGAACTGTTGAAGACGGTGCAGCGTAATGCCATTGCCTTGCAACAGTTGGTGAGCAACATTCTCGATTTCCGCAAAATCCAGAATGGTAAGATGGAGCTTAAGCTTGTCCGCTTTGATATCGTTGAGGCTTTGAAAGTTTGGATAGGCGATTTTAAGCTCACTGCAGAGCGCAAGAAGATAAAGTTGCATTTCATTAATGACAAATTCGCTGGCGACAATATGATTGTTGCCGACAAGGAAAAGATTGCACGCGTGGTGTTTAATCTTCTTAGCAACGCATTGAAATATACACCTGCAGGCGGTGATATCTTTGTTGATATTGCCTCCGAAGGCGACAAGCTCCGTATAGATGTTCGCGATACAGGTAAGGGTATTGATAAAGATGAAGCCAACAAGGTGTTCGAACGTTTCTTCCAAGCTAAAGGTGCTGCCAGCGGAACAGGTATCGGCTTGGCATTGGTGAAGTCGTTCGTGGAATTGCATAATGGTGAAGTCAAGGTGGAGAGCGAACTTGATAAAGGTTCCGACTTCATAGTTGTTATTCCTCGTATGCAGGCAAATGGTACTGTTGTCATAGATGATGATGCAGAAGACAACCAATCGTTTGCCGATGAGTCGGCATTGCAATATATCGACGATGGCGACAAGCATAAGGGTAGGGTGCAACAAGTGGTGAGCGAAAATACTGACAAACCTACGGTGCTGATTATCGACGACAATAATGATATTCGACAGTATGAGCGCACTCTGCTGCAAGACAACTACTTTGTTTTAGAGGCTTCGGATGGCAAGGAGGGCATAGATGTGGCTAAGAAAGAAGTGCCCGACTTGGTGATTTGCGATGTGATGATGCCTGTGATGGATGGCTTGGAGTTTACTGAGCAACTCAAGACAAATACCGCCACCTCACACATCCCTGTAATCATGCTTACTGCAAAGAATCTCGAAGAACATCGTGCTGAGGGCTATGCGCATGGTGCCGATTCGTATATCACTAAGCCTTTCCATAGCAAAGTGCTCTTGGCTCGCATCGATAACCTATTGAAGCAACGCAATCTTCTTAAGAATGTGTATCAAGGCAGTAAGGAGGCAGAGCAGGAAGTGGAAGCTTCGAAACTCGACGATAGAGATAAGCAGTTTGTTAAGCAACTCAACAATATAATTCAGCAAAATCTCTCTAATTGCGATTTCGGTGTTGAGGATATTGGCAAGGAGATTGGTCTTAGCCGTGTGCAACTATATCGTAAGGTGAAAGCCATGACAGGCTCATCGGTTGTCGACCTATTGCGCAAGGCTCGTCTTGCCAAGGCAAAACGATTGCTCGAAAGTCGCAGCATGAGCATATCAGAAGTGGCTTACGAAGTAGGCTTCTCAGCTCCTTCTTATTTCACCAAATGCTTCAAGGATGAATACAATATGTTGCCAGGCGATGTAGCTAATAGCTAATCTTAGATGAGCTTGTGTAAGTATCGTAGAGACAGATGGTTACAATACAAATAATCGTTCATTGGCTAACAATAATGTTACAATGAACGATTATTTGTATTATGTGAAATGTTCTTTATAGTTGATATATAACCGATTAGATAATTTTGCGGCAGAAATAAAAACATAAATGCCAATAATTAAAAACTAAACGGTTATGAATACTTTATTTAATGGAAAGAGCGCGGCTATGATGCTTGCACTTTCATTGATGAATGTTTCTGCAGCCTTTGCACAGGATGATAATGCAAATGCTAAGGAAGAGGGCAACCGCAATGTAATGCTTAATGCAGCCAGTGCGAATGGTCCTCGTGAGATTCAGATAGGTTTGCCTTCTGCCGATGTCAATGTTCTCGAGAATGGCTTGCCTGTTACTTATGCAACAAATCCCCATTCTGTAAACACCATTTGGCGTGGCGACGCAAGTTTGAGCCATCAGGGTTTGCTCAAGATTGCAGAGACTGCCATTACTACGGGTAATATCGGTTATGCAGTGAACTCTTTCACCCAGAAAGGTCAGAAGGGATTCAATGGTACTCTCAACTATAAGAGCAACCACTTTGGTTTGCAAGAGTTTTCTTTGAATATGAATGGCGACTTGGGCAACGATTGGTATTATAGCGTAAATATGTATCAGGACTTTGATCCTGGAACCTTCAAGATAAAGTCTACTCCTTATCAGGATCGCACACAAATATACAAGGCACTCATTACAAAGAAGTATAATGGCAACCGTGGCGAGTTTACAGCAATGTATAAGTATGCCAACAGCCACAACGTATATAACTACGCTACTCAGAGTGCTCCATTTATCTATGTAGGCGATGGCAGCGTTAAGGAATATGGAAAGTTCAAACTCGGTACCACTTCTTATCTTCCTATCGACAACGAGATGACCTATCGCAATATGCGTACAGGTAAGCTTGAGCAGACTTCACTCTATGATGCTTGTTTGAACAAAGCAAGTGAGGTGACATTGATGAACAACTATCGCTTCGATAATGGTTTGAACTGGAAGGCTACCTTGAAGTACGATCACTCTCGTGGTGCTATGGTTTACCAGACTCCAATGTCTATCATCGACTTGAAGAGTGCAGACAATCAGGGCGTATATAATTATATGTATCGTGATATCGACGGACAGACCAAGGCTTACGATGGACAGTATATTCAGACTCGTATGTCTTGTCTCAATGCCGGTAAGATTGATGAGGCTCTCTTCACAACCGAACTTACAAAGAAGTTCCGCACTTCAACCTTCCGTCTTGGTATGAACGAGTGGTTCTATCATATTGATTATTGCTCAAATACCACCATGTATGATCAGAGTGTGCCTGCTGATGGTAGCTACGCTTTGCGAGTTTGGGATGCCAACCAGCGCGATAGCTACTTCTACGATTTCAACAAGAATGCCTCTGAGTATTACAAAGGAAGCGAAAATAAGTTGGCACTCTATTTCACCCATGATTGGGATGTTACCAATAAGTTGAACCTCTACTATGGTGCTCGCTTAGAGTGGCAGAGCTTGAATGGCGAGAATGCTGCTGTTAAGAATGCACAGGGCAATTACGTAGGTCGTTTTGCTGATTACCACCTTGGTGCTACCGCTGCTGATGGAACTAAGATTACTCCGGCAGACTTGAGTTACAACTGGCTAAACTACGATTTCTCAGTGGCTGCAACATATAAGCTGGCTGATAACTTCGGATTTACAGGTGATTTCACCTACATCGTACAGCATCCTAAGTTTGAGACTTTCGCACCAGCTACATTGCCAAACGTAAATAAGATTTCTGTGCCGCTCGGTCGTGCAGGCATCTACTACAATAACTCATGGTTGAGCCTTACCTCGTTGTTCTCTTACATCTCAAAGACCAACAACAATGCAACTCTCAACCTGCAGCATGGCAGTGAAATCAAGGCAGCTCCAATGACTTATGACATCCAGACATGGGGATGGACAACCGATGCTGTGGCTCATCCATTCAAGGGCTTCGATTTCCACTTCCTCTTTACATATCAGAAGCCTACATACAAGAAGTATGAAACCAGCATCACCTTCAACGATGGCTATGTTGGCAACATCAATGCTACAGGCAACATCGTAGCAGAGATTCCTCAGATTCTTATCGAGCTTGACCCAAGCTACATGATTACCAAGGATATCAAGCTCTGGACAAGCTTCCGCTACTTCAGCAAGACATACGCCAACATCAACGAGGCTTATTTCTTCAATGGTCACTGGGAAACCTTCGGAGGTGTAAACTGGCAGGTGAACAATCGTCTTGCTCTCGGTTGCACAGTAGTCAACTTCCTCAACCAGACTGGTGCTAAGGGTAGCATCGCAGGTGCAGAACTGATTACAAAGGATGAGGCAAAGGGCATCAAAAACCAGATAATGACAGGTAGCTACCTCCGTCCATTCACCGTAGAATTTACAGCATCGCTGAAATTATAATTGCTCCTAATCATATAAACACTCCTAATCTTCAGCGACGCAAACACAAATCAGGATAAAAATGATAGTAGCTTCTAATCTTCAACACGCAAACAATGTTAAGAAATAGTAGCTTCTAATCTTCAATAACTGCTTCATAATCTTTGGGTGGTAATTTCAGGAGCCACCTCAAAGCTGCTCTATATACATCACAGTATATGGGGCAGCTCTTTTTTTTTGAATGCCTACTTACTTCTTAATCATACTTAAAATATGAGCTCACCCGATAAACATTGGGGAATATTGATTACAACCAGTTAGGGAAGACTTTGCCTTTGTCTTTTATTATGTCGCACACGGATAGCACAGAGAGCGGATTTTTGAGCCCTGTGGGCTTTGCTTCTGCTTGCGCTTTTAATTAACATTCGGTAGATTCGCTATATTCGTGTTCTTTTAAACACAAACTGCTGATTTTTTTAGAACACGAATAATCCAAATCGCACGAATGAGCCCTATGGGCTCTTTAGCTTGAGTTCCTTGCTTGCGTTTTTAATCAAGATTCGGTAGATTCGCTATATTCGTGTTCCTTTAAACACAAACTGCTGTTCTTTTAAAACTCAAGTGCTTCGTGTTTCATCCCCAAGAAACAAGGACCAGAGGTCCTAAAAAGCCGTGCTATCGGTGCTATCCGTGTGGGACAAAACATAAGCAAGTCTTAGCAGTCCCCAAGATTTATCTGGTGAGCCAAAATATGTGCTTGCGTCATACAACCTACCCTTTTTCCTTGTATCTTTGTGTGGTGTTAGAACTCGAAAACGTGATAATTGGGATGCTATACATGCTCGAAAACGTGATATATCCCCCCAAACTCAGCAATAATCGTTCATGCAATAATAAATTTGTTGCATGAACGATTATTCTTATTATATGAAACTATATTTATTCCTTTACCTTTGTTATAGCTGTATCTTTGCGGCAGAAACAAAATAAAAACGCTAATAATTAAAAACGAAAGACTATGAAATCTTATTCTGTCGTTACAAAGGCTGCCTGCCTCATGTTGATGGCATCAGCTACAACTTCTGCTTTTGCTCAGAAGATGAACATTGAACACAAGGGTGATACTACTATCATCAAGGTTGAGAATCCTACTAAGTATCTTCTTCTCCCTATTCAGGAAGAGAAGGATGAGGCCCAGGTTTTGCTCGATACAGGTTCTAAGGATGATACCTGGATGGACGTTCGCCTGGCTCAGAATGGTTCTGATTACTATGTGCCTTTCGCTTTGGGAAAGGGTAAGACTGCTACAGTCAAGATTCTTGGTCTGAAGAAGGATGCTTTGGCACTCAACTTGCTCAAGCTCAGTGATACATTCGACACCACCAATACCGATTACTATCGTCCTTCTTATCACTTCACTCCGCTCTATGGTTGGATGAACGACCCTAACGGTATGGTATATAAGGATGGAGAGTATCATCTCTATTTCCAGTATAACCCATACGGAAGCAAGTGGGGCAATATGCACTGGGGACATGCTGTGAGCAAGGACCTGGTTCATTGGGAGCATCTCGACCCAGCCATCGCCCGCGACCCTGTAGGTCATATCTTCTCTGGTAGTTCGGTTGTGGATAAGAAGAATACGGCAGGTTTTGGCAAGAATGCCATCATCGCTATCTATACCAACAACAGTGTGAACCACGATGAGGTGCAGTGCATCGCCTACAGTAACGACAATGGCCGCACCTTCACCAAGTACGAGGGCAACCCAGTGTTGACACCATTCGACGGTTTGAAGGACTTCCGCGACCCTAAGGTGTTCTGGTATGAGAAGGGAAAATGCTGGTATATGATTGTTTCTG
>SAMEA104315436__coassemble_975_pt1 | contig 27296 bp, 16 predicted proteins | sample SAMEA104315436__metabat2_high_PE_045 | metagenome-assembled genome bin SAMEA104315436 (sample SAMEA104315436) | gut metagenome | biome: Monkey gut; feature: monkey-associated habitat; material: faeces | place: China | collected 2013
CTTGCTTACCTCAACGCAGGTATCCGCATCACTCTTCGCGACCTTCGTCCAGACGAGGAAGGCAAAACAAAAGAAGAAGTTTTCCATGCAAAGGATGGTTTGAAGGAGTTTGTTCGCTACGTAGACCGTCACCGTCAGCACTTGTTCGACGATGTAATCTATCTAAAGACTGAGAAAAACAATATTCCTATCGAGGTGGCTGTGATGTACAACACCGACTATTCAGAGAATATCCACTCATACGTCAACAATATCAACACCATCGAGGGCGGTACTCACCTCACAGGTTTCCGTATGGCTCTCACACGCACTCTGAAAGCTTATGCAGAGGCAGACCCTACTATCTCTAAGCAGATTGAGAAGGCAAAGGTAGATATTGCACCAGAGGACTTCCGTGAAGGTCTTACTGCAGTTATCGCCATCAAGGTTGCCGAACCACAGTTCGAAGGTCAGACAAAGACTAAGCTTGGCAATAGCGAGGTACAGGGTGCCGTTCAGCAGGCTGTTAACGAGGCTCTCTCTTACTATCTTGAGGAGCATCCTACAGAGGCTAAGCAGATTTGCGAAAAGGTGGTGCTTGCTGCTACAGCTCGTATCGCAGCACGCAAGGCTCGCGAAAGTGTACAGCGCAAGACTGTTATGACAGGTGGCGGATTGCCAGGCAAGCTTGCCGACTGCTCTAACAAGGATCCAAAGAATTGCGAAATATTCCTCGTCGAGGGTGACTCTGCGGGAGGTTCTGCTAAGCAGGGACGCGACCGCTATACACAAGCCATTCTTCCATTACGCGGAAAAATTCTTAACGTAGAAAAGGTACAATGGCACAAGGTATTCGAGGCTGAGTCTGTAATGAATATCATCCAGTCTATCGGAGTTCGCTTCGGTGTAGATGGCGAAGATTCTAAGGAGGCTAACACTGAAAAGTTGCGCTACGACAAGATTATCATCATGACCGATGCCGACGTCGATGGTTCTCACATCGACACCCTTATCATGACATTGTTCTATCGCTTCATGCCAAAGGTTATTCAGGAAGGCCACCTCTACATTGCTACTCCTCCATTGTACAAGTGTACATACAAGAAGTTCAGCGAGTATTGCTACACCGAGCAGCAGCGTCAGGCTTTCATCGACAAATATGTTGATGGTCGCGATGACGACAAGGCTTTGCACACACAGCGCTACAAAGGTCTTGGTGAGATGAACCCTTCACAGCTTTGGGAAACCACTATGGACCCTAAGAGCCGTCTGCTGAAGCAGGTTACTATTGAGAATGCTGCCGAGGCTGATGAAATTTTCTCTATGCTCATGGGCGACGACGTAGAGCCACGTCGTGAATTCATCGAGAAGAATGCTACATATGCTAATATCGACGCATAATATTTAAATCATAATACTAAAGGGGAACTCTGTAGTGCCACAATGGCTTCAGGGTTCCCTTTTTAAAAATCCTTTAAGCAGTAATGAAACTATTATCTAAATCTTCGGCAATCCTACTTGCCTTGACAAGCTTCGGCAATGCCTATGCCGAACAACTACCTATGCGCCTATGGTACAATCGTCCTGCAGAGTTTTTTGAAGAAGCCTTGCCTATCGGCAACGGCAAAATGGGAGCCATGATCTATGGCGGTGTTGACGACAACACACTTTACCTCAACGACATTACACTATGGACAGGCAAACCTGTCGACCACAACATCGACAAGGATGCTCACACATGGTTGCCAAAGGTGCGTGAAGCTCTTTTCAATGAAGACTATCGCAAGGCTGAAGAGCTGCAGAAACATATACAAGGTCCTAACAGCCAATACTATCAGCCACTTGCCACACTTCATATCTACGATGAAATGGGCAAAAAAGCCACCAACTATTATCGTTCACTAAGTATAGACAGCGCTATCTGCCGCGATTCATACACCATCAACGGTGTAAACTACAGTCGTGAATACTTTGCTTCTAATCCAGATAAACTCATCGCTATTCGTCTGAAAGCAGACAAGCCAGGAGCTATCTCGCAGCAAATAATGCTTACTGGTCAGACTCCTCACAAGGTAAAAGCGAGCAACAATCAGCTCACTATGACTGGTCATGCAGTTGGCGACCCACTCAACTCAGTACACTTCTGCACCATCCTTCAGGCTAATGCCAAAGATGGTACAATCAGCGCTACAGACTCTTCATTATATATAAAAGGTGCAACAGACGTTACTATCTATATCGTAAACGAAACAAGCTTCAATGGCTCCGACAAGCATCCTGTTACTCAGGGCGCTCCATATATAGAAACTGCAGCCGACGACATTTGGCACACCAAGAACCATAAATATGATGACTTCTTATCGCGCCATGTTGCCGACTATAGCAAGTATTTCTCTCGCCTATCGTTCACCCTCGATGGAGCTAAATACAATTACGACATCCCTACCGACTCTTTGCTAAAGCAATATACCGACAAGGGTGGACAGAGCCGTTACCTCGAAATGCTATATATGCAATATGGTAGATATCTGCTCATTTCTTGCTCTCGCACACATGGTGTTCCAGCCAACTTGCAAGGGCTTTGGGCTAATAAGCTATATTCGCCTTGGCGTAGCAACTATACTGTAAACATCAACCTTGAGGAAAACTATTGGCCAGCCGAAGTTGCCAACCTCTCAGAAATGGCAATGCCACTATGGGACTTCATGCAGCATTTGGCAAAGAATGGTAGCTACGTGGCTAAAAACTACTACGGTATAAACCGCGGATGGTGTTCAAGCCATAATAGCGACCTATGGGCTATGGCAAACCCTGTGGGCGAGAAACACGAAAGTACCACATGGAGCAACTGGAATATGGGATTAGCTTGGCTTTCGCAAGCTCTATGGGAACACTATGCCTTCACTATGGATAAGCAATTCCTTGCCAATACAGCTCTTCCTATCCTTAAAGGCGCAACTGAGTTCTGCGAAGATTGGCTCGTAGAAAATCCTCACAAGAAGGGTGAACTCTTCACAGCTCCTTCTACAAGTCCTGAGAACAAATACCGCTTGTCTGATGGTTTCAAGGGTGGCACCTGCTATGGTGGTACTGCCGACCTCGCTATCATCCGCGAACTATTCAACAACACCATTGCTGCAAACAAAATCTGTAATGGCACCACATTGTCTTCAGTAGAAGATAAGCTACAGCGCCTACATCCTTACACCGTAGGCAAGATGGGGGACATCAACGAATGGTATTTCGATTGGGACGACGAAGACTTCCAACATCGTCATCAGAGCCATCTCATCGGTCTATATCCAGGTCATCAGATAACTCCTATCAAGACTCCAGACCTTGCAAAGGCTTCTGTTCGTAGCCTTGAGATAAAGGGCGATATGACAACAGGATGGAGCACAGGATGGAGAATAAACCTTTGGGCTCGACTAAATCGTCCTGACCAAGCATACCATATTTATCAGAAGTTGCTCACCTATGTGAGTCCTGATGAATACAAAGGTCCTGACCGTCGCAGAAGTGGAGGCACCTACCCTAACCTCTTCGATGCTCACCCACCATTCCAGATAGATGGCAACTTTGGTGGTACTGCAGGCGTATGCGAGATGCTTATGCAGAGTTCGCTTGAGCTAACTGCTGCCAACAAGCCAATGGCTACTATCACCCTCCTTCCAGCATTGCCAAACGAATGGAGTAAGGGAGAAATTAAAGGTATCAAAGCCCGTGGCGGTTATACCATCGACATGAAATGGGCTAACGGCAAGGTTGTAGAGGCTATTATCACAGCCTCTGTCAACGGAAAAGCCATTGTCAACTACAATGGTTCATCGAAACAAATATCTCTCAAAGCAGGGAAAAAGAAAGTACTGAAATAAAGAGATCAACTATACAAAAGGAATATAATAAAATATAAGATGCGTAGAATATTGGTTATCATATCATGCATGTTGTCTACATTTATGGCAATGGCTCAGGAATACAACCTTCGTTGGATTTCTTCGCCATGCGTAGACTCTACTGCTCAGATATGGTTTCGCAACCAATACGTACATCATAAGAAAATAAAGAAAGCCTACGTCTGCATAGCCACAACTGGCTATGCAGACCTTTATATAAATCGTCGCAACGCAAGTCACGATTATCTTGCGCCCTACCGACAGCCATATTCCGACTACCCTGTTTCTACTACCTACGACATCACTCGCTTTTCGCGCCCTGATACAACTACCATTGCCGTATGGTATTCTCCTTCATATCCACATATCAACAATCGTCAGCTATCCCTCATCTATTACGGCACCTATCAGGATGGCTCATCGTTCTCTTTTGTTTCCGATGAATCGTGGCTATGCCGCCCATCATGCTCGCAGTTTAACTGCAAAGGTAGCGAGACCATCGACGGTAGAATCGATAAAAATGAATGGAAAGCTAATCAAATCAATGACCTTGCACTATGGCAAGGATGCAAAAAGCGGCCCATTTCATCGTCAGAATATCCCCATTCCACCGATAATCATACTAATACTATAGAAAGCATCATTCCCTATCGCTATTTCGACATAGAGAAAGATACCATAACCTATGATTTCGGTTTAGGCTTCATAGGCTTTGCCCGTGTAACCCTTCGTGGTGCGAGAAAGGGTGAACGTATTTTCATCGGTGATATGGAATATATCTGTAGCGGTCAGCTTGACGAGCAAGCATGCCTTCGCTTTACCACCATGCCCGTCCGCAAACTAACTATCTATGGCGACAATAAGTTTCGTGCTGACCATATAGTAAATGTAGAAGGCATCAGTATAATAAGCCACTAATAAGGTATATTAATTCACACTTTATTGGCAATGTTTGCTTTTTATTTACTTTTTGTCTACTTTTTTGTAGATACATATATTTATTATACCTTTGCAGCGTAAATATCTACAAATAAAACAATAACAATCAGAAGATTGGTAAGACAAATCGACCAATTATCGACACTTTCTTATACTTTTCTGTTGACAATTCAACCAAATTATGTATATTTGCAAAAGAAACGGAAAAGAAAAAGAAAAAATGGACGATTATCAGATGCACCCTATCACCATCGACTCAATAAAGAGTTTATGCAATTGTGACTATCTTGACAACGATCTCGTGATATTCGACGAGATTGCTAAAGTTCCAATCCCTGACGAGCCACGCCGTATGGGTTGCATACTGATGGCACTATGTCTGAATGGCACAGCTACATACAATGTGGATACAAAGGCGCACCACGTGAAGGCAGGAGATGTGATAATAATAAGTACCAACCAGGTGACAGACAGCTTCAATATGTCTGCCGACTGTAGTGGTATGGCTTTTATGATGTCTGAGAATTTCTTCCGCGAGATAATATCTGGTATGCACGAGATATCTTCTCTATTTCTATTCTCACGCCAGCATCCGGTATGCAACTTGGAACCCGACGAGGTATATCTAACAAAGAATTATATAAAATCTCTTATCTACAAGCTCAAAGAGAATACCCATCGCTATCGCCGTGAAACAGTGATGTCGCTATTGCGTACCATGATTTACGACCTCAGCAATGTGATATACCGTATAATGCAAGACAACGAGAAAAAGAGTACTCGTGCTGATAGGATATTCTCAGAGTTCTTGCTGTTGGTAGAAAACAACTACCGCACTCAGCGACGTGTGGGATGGTATGCGCTAAACTTAGGTATCACACCAAAATATCTATCAGAGATGGTGAAAGTGGCAAGCAGACGCACGCCAAACGACTGGATAGACGACTATGTGACGCTTGAGCTAAGAGTATTACTTAGGAATACCAACAAGAACATAAAAGAGATAACAGAAGAGATGAACTTCCCAAACCAAAGCTTCCTTGGCAAATATTTCAAGGAGCATGTAGGAATAAGTCCTTCTGCATATCGCAAGGGTAAATAGATTACACTTTATAAAAAGGGAAAATAAATAAAACAATAATGCGCAAGACAACATCTTGCGCATTTTTTATTCTTCATCAGCCTTCTCTTGAAGCCAATAATGTTTCAGCAATTTCGCAAAGTTCCTGATACCACTCCTTGCCAAATCGACGAACTAATGGTCCTTCAAGGAACTTATATACAGGTAAGCCAAGTTCCCTACCCTTTTCTACTGCCGGACGGCATACATCCCAACGATTATAGTTAAGACCTACAAGACCACCAGCAAATCGCTTCTCTCGAATAGGATAAAGAGCACAAGAGATAGGCTTTATGAACTTTGTTTTGCCACCACGATAAGCACGCTCAAGAGCACACAGACAGCAACCATTCTCATAGCATGTAAACACACAGTCTTTACCATTTACGATACTCGTAACAAGGTCGCCATCACGATCGTTGTATGCCACACCCTGCTTATCGACAACAGCCTGCGCAGAAGCGCTCATGTCGTTCCATACAATGTCGAGAGCATCTTCAATGCCAGCAATCTCATCCATGGTTAGCGGAGCACCTGCATCTCCCTCCACACAACATTCTCCCTTGCACTTGTTAAGGTCGCAACAGAATTTCTCAGTAATAATATCTGGCGAAACCAATACGTCGCCCACTTGTATAATATGTAATTCTTGCATATTCAGTAAGTCTTTACCACTCTATAGTTTTTTCTCCATTCTGCGCCAAATACTCATTGCAACGCGAGAACTGATGATTGCCAAACCATCCTCCTCTGTTTGCAGACAAAGGTGAAGGATGCACGCTCTCAAGTACCAAATGCTTATTTTGGTCTATTAGATACTTCTTGCTACGAGCAAAACCACCCCAAAGCATAAATACCAAGTGTTCACGCTTGTCGCTCAATGCCTTTATGGCAGCATCGGTGAATGTTGTCCATCCTAATCGCTGATGACTATTGGCAACATGTGCTCTTACAGTAAGTGTAGCATTTAGCAACAGCACACCCTGAGTTGCCCAACGAGTAAGGTCGCCAGATTTAGCTGCAGGTTTACCAAGGTCGAGTTCTATCTCCTTGAAGATATTGATGAGCGAAGGAGGAGGAGTAACGCCTTCAGGCACCGAGAAACTCAATCCCATAGCCTGACCAGGCTCATGATATGGGTCTTGACCTATTATCACCACCTTTACATCATCAAACGGACAAAGGTTGAAGGCATTAAAAATCTTGTTGCCTGGAGGGAAACATTGATAATGCAAGTATTCCTCCCTCACCAGATTAGTGAGGTTAACGAAATATTGCTTATCAAACTCTGCACCAAGGTGCTGTTTCCATGAAGATTCTATTTCTACGTTCATAGGGAGAAAAAAGAAAGAAAGCCTCACTCCCAGCCCCTCTCCAAAAGGGAGAAGGAAGTAATTAGCATTATTGCTGGGAGTGAGGTTTTAATATTTTGTAGAGGGGTGAGGCTACCATTAGTCTTCGATAAGGCACTCGCCTGTCATTTCTGCAGGCTGCTCCAAGCCCATGATATGGAGGATAGAAGGAGCAACGTCAGCCAAACGACCATCCTTAACTGTTGCTGAGTTGTTGTCAGTAACGTAGATGAATGGAACAGGGTTCAAAGAGTGAGCGGTGTTTGGTGTGCCGTCTTCGTTGATAGCGTTATCTGCGTTACCATGGTCAGCGATGATGATAGCCTCGTAGTCGTTAGCCTTAGCAGCCTCGATAACTTCGCGAACACAGTTGTCAACAGCATGTACAGCCTTAGCAATAGCATTGTAGATACCTGTATGACCAACCATATCGCCATTAGCGAAGTTTACAACGATGAAATCATACTCCTGAGTATTGATAGCACCAACGAGCTTATCCTTTACCTCGTAAGCAGACATCTCTGGCTTCAAGTCGTAGGTAGCAACCTTTGGAGAAGGTACCAAGATACGATCCTCGCCCTCGTATGGAGTCTCACGACCACCATTCAAGAAGAATGTAACGTGAGCATATTTCTCTGTTTCTGCTGTATGGAGCTGCTTCTTGCCATTAGCTGCAAGATACTCACCAAGAGTATTAGTAACATTCTCCTTAGGGAAGAGGATGTTTACGCCCTTGAAGCTTGCATCATATGGAGTCATGCAGAAATACTGCAATCCAGGGATAGTATTCATGCCCTCTTCTGGCATATCCTGCTGAGTCAATACCTGAGTAAGCTCCTTAGCACGGTCGTTACGATAGTTGATGAAGATAACAACATCGCCCTCACCGATAGTACCGTCTACATTAGAATTGCAGATAGCCTTGATAAACTCGTCGGTTACGCCCTCGTCGTAGCTTTCCTGCATAGCCTGTACCATATCTGCAGACTTCTTGCCTTCGCCCTTTACCAAGAGGTCGTAAGCTTCCTTCACACGATTCCAACGCTTATCACGGTCCATAGCATAGAAACGACCAATGATGCTTGCGATATGTGCGCCATTGTTGTCGCAGCACTTCTGTACCTCATCGATAAAGCCCTTACCGCTCTTAGGGTCGGTATCACGACCGTCCATGAAGCAATGTACGAACACCTTGTCTGTCAAACCATACTCCTTACCAATCTCGATGAGCTTGAAGAGATGGTTAAGTGAAGAGTGTACACCACCAGTAGAAGTAAGACCCATCAAGTGGAGCTTCTTACCGTTATCGCGAGCATAGCTGTAAGCCTTTATCACTTCCTTATTGTTGAGGATTTCGCCGCTTTCGCAAGCCTTGTTGATCTTCACCAAGTCCTGATATACGATACGACCTGCACCGATATTAAGGTGACCAACCTCAGAGTTACCCATCTGACCGTTAGGCAAACCTACATCTTCGCCAGAAGTCTGGAGTGAAGAGTGAGCCGAAACGGCTGTAAGATAATCAAGATAAGGAGTTGGAGTGTTATAGATAACATCACCTTTACCATGCTGACCGATTCCCCATCCATCGAGAATCATCAAAAGAGCTTTTTTTGCCATAATTACTATTTTATTATAAGTTTATTGTATTCCGTTGCAAAATTACTATAATTCAGTGGAAACACAAAACAAGCGAGCCAATAATTTTGACTCGCTTGTTTGCCTATTATATTAATAATTCTTTATGCCATTTAATGTAAGTTACTACCTTAACACCTTCTTTACAGTACCATCAGAATACTTAACGATGTTGATGCCTGCACCAAGAGCCTGGCGCAAAGTGCCATCAGTAGAATATATTGCCACAGGAACCTTTACAGAGTTTTGCTCAATTCCTTTGACTGCAGTTGAAGCAGCTGTAACAATTACATCGTCGAGGAAGAAACGCTTACCAGGAGTAAACTTTATCTTTATATTGTCTGAACCTGTGATGGTAGCGGTGAATGTCTGCCAAGAATCCATTGTCATATTGAATGAAGAAGGAGAAATTGTAGCATCACCATCTATTGAGACAGACAGACGTGTATCATCTTTACCCCAAGGAGCAGCACGGAACGTAAGAGTTGCAGTACCATCTATCTCGATAGCAGGAGTTGTAGCTTCACCTGTCTTCTTGCTTGTACCAAAACGAGCACAGCCATCAGCACCATGAGGACTTAGTGCATACCAGCCTTCATTGTCTGCCTCAAAGTCTGCGATTGCAAAAGTACCACCTCCACTAAACATATTATCATTACCACCTGTACCACCACAAGCATCAAAGGTTTCAGAGAATATAACTTCGCCAGTAGGAGTATTTGGTGAAGACGAATTGAAGTAGTTAGGTCCAAAGTCCATAGAAGCCACACCATCGCTTGTTACTGCGATATTGCGGATTGCTACATCCATGTATTTCTTGCCATCACTATTTTTTGTATATATAGCATTAGATGGACGTGATAAATTAGTCAAGCTATCATTGCCCTTATAAGGATATGGGTCGCCCAAGTATGTTGTCTTGGTGTAGCCTTGCTGAGTTTTGCTATAATACTTAGAGTCGTCATCATTGTCGGCATGGAATATAGTCATGCGCTGATGAGGGTTTGTGAATTGCAAATCAGAATCATATCCTGTGGTATTTACCATATTATAATCCCATACCGTTTGGTCGAAGTCAACATGAGTGATGAGTACACCACTCTTAGGCAGACTCTCGTCCCAACCTGAGTACTGGCGGTTTTCTACCAAGAAGTATTCATCCTCGTTGCCACTATTAATAAGTTTGTAAGCCTCGCCACCTTCTGTAAGTGCCTTCATGCCAGTAACTGATAGTTCAGCACCTTTGCGCACTTCTACAGGCTCGAGCCATCCAGAAATCATACGCTCATAGGCTGTATAGCCACAAGGCTTGTAACCATCTTCATTATATGCGCCATAGTCCATAAGGTCGAAAGGTCCCATACCAAAGTTGCCAGAGTAGCCAGTATCATACATATCAGGAATACCCATACAATGAGAAAACTCATGGCACATAGTGCCGATACCACCAACCTCGCCTGCGCCATTAAGCTCTGAGCTACAAGCATAGGTATCAACCTTTACTCCATCGAGAGTCAAAGCCATAGATGCACCTGAGAGCTGATATTCGTGTGGCCAAATAGTATTATCCTTACCGGTATCAGCTTCGCCATAGCCGGCATAGATAACGTACACCTGGTCTACTTCGCCATCACCACCCCAGTCGTATTTAGAGAAATCAACTTTTGAGTCAATGCCCTTGCAAGCCTCAACAATCATCTCTTCAGGATGAAGGTCGTAGCCATTTTCGTCATTGCCACCATAGTATTTCATGTTGTGAGCCAACTTCACCGGTCCAACAACATCGAAGTCGAGTTCAAACTGTCCACGGCTTTGGGCAAGGAAATAATCCTTAACCGAACCTTGGAAGTAGCCTTCATTATATCCAGCCTCGTTTGCTATACGATTAAATAGAGTCTGAGAATCACTATTCTTGAACTTCACATCAGTAAATTCCACCAATATCACCAAACCCTTTTTCTTGCCCTGGAACACATCGGTAGCATTACTAAGATTACGACGAGCGGCACGACGAGCATGAGCCTTAGCCTTACGAGCCAAAGCGCGAGTAGTGAGATTAGAAACAGCAGAAGCATCAGCAAGCTTAAAGACGTTTGCTTCGCCTGTAGGCACATACTTGTTGCCATAGGCATCTTGCCAATAGTGCATAAACTCATCACCTACCAACGACACCTCAACCTTAGTTCCATCGTTAAGTGTGATAACATTTGTCAAACCGCGCTTAGCCGGCAAAGCCATTGCTGCCAACGACATGAGCGCTACCATTCCAGTTACAATAGTTTTCTTTATCATAAGTTATAGTTAATATACATAAAAAACTAACGAGCTAAGAGTGCAAATATAGCGCTTTTATTTTAATAAAAGCGCTATATTTATTCTGCTATAACTTTTTTTTTTTATATGTTTCTCAAAATAATCAACGAACAAGCTATTTCTATAAACAAAGATTCCTTGAGTATACTACTTTTATAAACCAAAAAGCGGCATCCGCAATAATGCGAATGCCGCTCCTTTATTATATAATAAGGTGAAAGCTTAAGCCACCTTATCTATAGATGTATGTTTACTTAACAACAATCTTCTTGCCACCTACTACGTAGATACCCTTAGCCAAGCCCTTAACAGACTCACCTGCACCAAGAACCTTTGCACCATTCAAGTTGTAAACGGCAGCATTCTTAGCAGCAACAGCGATTGAAGAGATACCATCAGAGGTTGCAAACTTATAAGAGATTGGGCAGAATACGTAAGTTTCGAAATCCACGAATACTACACCAACAACGCTCTCAAACTTAGCTGTCTCTGGCATATCCTCAGGAAGAACGGAGAACTGATCTGCAAGAATAATTGAAGCAAAATCCTTCTTGATAACAGGAGCACCATCTTCAACAGCGAAGTCAACATCCTTAAGTTCGAACAAACGCAAGTGGTTCTCTGCCTTAAAAAGATCAGCAATCTTAACCGTATCTGTAGGAGTGATTGTGGTAGGAGTGATTGTAAGTACTGACTTAGAAGTCTCATCATTAGCTACCAAAGCTGTAGACCAAGCGCTATAGTTAACATTGATATAACCATTGAGCTCTACACCCTCCTTAAGTTCACCTGTGAACCAGCTGTTTGCATTAGCCTTTGTTATAATGTTAGAGATTTCAACTGCACCAGTCTCGTCCTCAAGAATTGCATACGATACAGCAGCACGTGGGTCTATACCCTCGTCCATATTCTGAACATAAGTAATCTTAGCGTTCTTCAACATGAGCTTAACGCTTGGATTCTCCATTTCACCACCTTCAACCTGGCGAAGAGCAGCAATGTTCTCAACAACAGGAATTTCTGGAACTGCAGGAGTTGCCTCATAAGATAAAGGAGTAAAGAAATAAGTAGGAGTTTCCTGATCAAATGATTTATAATCTGCATACAAAAGACCTGTAACACTCTCAAGCTTTTCTGGCATATCGCTACCATCAGAGAGCCATAATGAAAAGCGATCACGAAGCTCTATAGAGGCTTCACCCTGACAGATATCAAAGTCTGGAGCCTTCTCTGTACCTACATTCTTAATAGTTACATCTTGGAGTTTAAACAAGCGTAAATCGTTCTCTGGTTTCATAGCTTCAGCAAGAGTTTCCTCGGTAGGTACTACTGTTGAAGGAGTAAGTGTTATCTGTGATTTTTCTGTATCCTCTGATACCCAAAGAGAGTTTGGCCAGTTGAGAGTTGCATAGAGGGTACCATTGAGAACAGAACCTTCCGCAAAGTCGCCTTCAAGCGTACCTTCAGCAGTTGCCTCCATCATAAGAGTACTTGCATCAATTGCACCTGTTGCATCTTCCAAAATGGCGAAGTCAATCATTTCCATGCCATAATCACTGTTCTTGTGCAAAGCAGTAATCTTAGCATCGTGGAGGTTCAACTTAACTGGTACTTCGTCCCATTCGTCAGCAAACTTAATAGCACGCAATTCTGCGATGCTGTTAACCTCGGTAAAAGTTGGTAGTGCTTCTGCGTCGCCAGTCTTCTGGATATAGATAAAGTCAACAGCCTGGTTAGCACTACCACCCTTAGCCAAATAGATAGGAGTTTCAGCATTTACTTCAAACTCTTCAGATGTACCCTGAGCCCAGTTTACAGAAGAAGCAGTAAACTTGAAGATGTTATTTTCGCCTGCAAGGAAGTTCCATTCAGAACCAGCATTCTTTGTAGCATCACAAATAACAGCGGTCAACTTATATTTACCAGGCTGGAGCTTTGTAATCTCAACATCAGCCTCTGCAGCATAAGCAGAACCTCCATTAGAACTACGAACAAAAGTATTATTGTTTGTAGCCTTTGTCAAACCTTCGATATTCTCTGCTTCAGATAAGAATACGATATCTGTAGTAGTTGTTGGTTTGAAAGTAATATTTTTAACCTGATTGTCTGCCTCAAGAGTATAAGAGAGATAGTATCCCTTCTTGTCAGAGCTCAACTTATCAGATGTATAAAGAGTACTATCAACATTAATAGCATAAGGATAACCTACGTCGAAAGTCTCGCCCTCAAAGTTTGTACCCTTTACGATACCTTCCTGCAAAGGATTGCCTTCTTCATCAACAGCATTGAATGTATAATTCCATTTAGCAGCCTCGCGGAACTTAATAGTAACGACAGTTGAACCATCAGCAGCAATTTTCAAGCTTGCAGCATCGTCGCTATCGTAGACATACTTCACGGTTTTGTCTTCATTATAAATTGCATCCTTGTCAGACTCTGTCAATGGAGGAACCAAGCCACTTTCTGCTACATAAGTAGAACTTGTTTTAATTTCGTTGCCTGCAGCATCTACATACTTAACAATATAGTTTGTAGCACTTGCAGCATCAACGTATTCCAATGTCAATTTAAAATCAGATGCCTCTTGTTCACGACCTGTAAAAGTAAAGAGCGCAATACCTAAAGTATTATTTGTTGAAGCCTGAAGATAAGAAGTAACATCGTAACTCAACTCCTTCTTAGATGTTTTAACATTATCACCATCACCATTAATACATACAGCATTTAGAATTTCGGCAGTATTGGTATTAGTCCATGTTGCTGTAGTTGCATCCCAACCTGTATTGATAGTGGCAACCTGCACATTAGAATTCTTTTTTGATACTGTACAAACAGAATAGAACGATAATGTAGCCTTTTTAAGCAACTTACCTTTCAATGTTGTTGACGCATCAAACTTTGTTAAAACGACAGGTGAGCCTTCATAATTTGCCAACATGTTTGTAAATGCGCCTCCATTGATTTTAGCTTGTGAATAGCGCCAAGAAGTTGCTTCTGCGTTATACAATACAGTATTGGCATTTTGTGCTGTCTTACCATCAGCTTGTATAACAGTTGTCTGTGTTGGGGTCAATACTGCGTCATCAGCATAAGAAGTCTGAGTACCGACTGAGAACATTGCCAACGCAGTCATCACTAAAGAATAAAATTTCTTCATGTAGTTATAGTTTTGTAGAGTAGAGTGTCGTCAGTCCGTAGGCACTTAAATAATAGGTAAAAGTTTTAGGTATTCGGTTGCGGACTGTTTTATCACCTTCCCGTCTTAGGGGTAAGGTCAGCCGAATTGCAATTAGTTTATCTTTGTTTTTTAAGTCTTAATATAAGTCGTTAATTATTAGTAGAATATATTAAATAGTGGTTTGATTGCAAAAGTAACTAAAATATTTGTAACAAGTGACAAATTGCCAATATTTTTTTGTTATATCTCATAATTTTACGATATAACATCTGAATTGCTAACCTGCAAAAGCAAGAAGGGAAACAAAGATTAGGACTTACTTCCTATCTTTGCTTCCCTTCTATCATATTAGAGGCTTTTAAGAATTATTTTGCATTTATCTCCTTGAGCAAACGGTCTGCATGTCCCCAAGAGTCCATCATATAGAGCACATAGCGGATATCAACACCGATACAACGAGCCAAGTGGCTATCGAAGTTGATGTCTGAAGAAAGGCTATCCCAGTTGCCATCGAAGGCAAGTCCAATGAGGTTGCCATTACCATCAAACATAGGTGAACCAGAGTTACCGCCTGTGATATCATTGTTGGTGAGGAAGCAGAGCTGGAACTTACCTGTTGTTGGGTCTACATACTTACCAAAGTTGTTAGAGCTAAAGAGCTTGTGCATGATAGGCTCTGCCTGATAGTCAATAATCTTGTCGCCCTTATCCATCTTCTCAACAATGCTCTCGGCTGTAGTATAATAGCCTGAAGGCTTGCCACCAAGGTCGAAGCCACCTACCTGACCATAGCTCAAACGCATGGTGAAGTTAGCGTCTGAATAGTGAGGAAGGTCTTCTTCCATGCGAAGCTTAGCAGCACAGAGATATTTCTCCTGTTTGTTGATATCGTCGCTTACGCTATTGATGTTTTCACGCAATACGCCGAGCACCTCCAAGAGGTCGAGACCAAGCTGCACACCTGGGTCCTTGAGATATGACTTGCGGTTGATGTAGATAGGCTTGCCACTCTTCATGAGGAATGAGTTAGCATAAAGATAGTCTACATACTTAGCATAGTCGCCACCAAACTTACTGTCGATGGTAGCATAGAACTTAGGAAGATATTTGCTATCTACATGCTCACGATAGTTCTTCATCAATACTGCGAGCACCTCCTTGTCGAGAGCCTCATCCCATTCCTCGCTATTGTCAGCAAACTCTATATACTGCTTCGACTTCTTGTTCTTTGGTCCCTTAACTTCCATTCTGTCGAGAGCCATAGCACGAGTAGTAAACTCATTGGTACGACGGAAAGCCTCGCTATAGTTTGTCCAAACCTTCATATATTCAAAGCGTTTGTCATAGAGCTGCTTCATCTTATCGAAGTCGAGCTGTCCCTTCAGATAGCCTGTAGAATCCTGATAAGCCTTGATACGCTTCTCGTAGTCGCGCTTCAAATTGATGATGCCGATAGAGTCGATACACTTGTTCATACCAAGCGAGTTCTTCCAATAGTTAGAGCTCTGAGCATACTTAGAATCATACTTGATACGTACAGCCTCGTTGGCACGCATATGGCGAATCATCACATCTTGCTTTACACCACGCACCTGAGCACGAGGAGCATTCTGAGCATCGCGCATCTCGTGGATACCAAAGCTTGATAGGTAGCGGCTTGTAGAACCAGGATAACCGATGGTCATAGCGTAGTCGCCTTCCTTATATCCCTGCATGCTAACCTGAGCCCAACGCTTTGGATGGTAAGGCACATTGTCCTTGCTATATGCAGCAGGGCCATTGGTCTTAGGGTCGGCATAGATACGGAATACTGAGAAGTCGCAAGTCTGACGTGGCCACATCCAGTTATCAGTCTCGCCACCAAACTTACCCATTGACTTAGGCACGGTGAACACCAAGCGAAGGTCGGTGAAGTCCTGGTATGTGGTAGCATAATACTTGTTACCCTCATAGAAAGCATCGATATCGATATGGAGAGTAGAGTCTACCTTCTTAATGGAATCGGTAAGAGCATTCTGCAAAGAGTCGATGAGGTTAGCCTGATCATTAGATTTCATGTTGTCGATGCCAAGTGCAGTAAGGCGATCGGTAACATCCTTCTGATCAACCATAAAGCTAACGAACATATCCTCGTTAGGCAATTCCTCTTCGAAGCTCTTAGCATAGAAACCGTTGAGCATATAGTCGTACTCTACGGTAGAATGTGAGCGAATAGCTTCGAAACCACAATGGTGGTTGGTAAACACAAGACCGTCTGGCGATACCACAACGCCAGAGCAATAACCAGAGAAGTTAACTACTGCGTTCTTCAAGGCGTTCTCGCCATTGTAGAGCTGATCATAAGTCATCTTGAAACCTTCTTGCTGCATAATGTTGTAAACAGCATTAGGCAAGTTGTAGATTGTCCACATACCCTCGTCAGCATGTGCGGTGTTGAGTCCGCAGAATGCCATCATCGAAGCGATAAGGACTGTTGCTTTTTTCTTCATTACTTGTTTTCCTGTTTTTATTATGATGTTATTATTATCCATTTTCCACCTTTTGCAGGACCTTCACGTTTAATAATGTGGTCTTCTTTTAATTTCTTTAAGTGCTTTGATATTGCACTTCGATTAATTCCGATTAGATTTGCCATTTCGATAGAAGAAATTGAAGGATTGTCTTTTATCATTCGTATGATAGAGACTTTTGTTTTCTGTCCACCTTTTCTATCTACCGATTCACTTTTCTGTCCACCTTTTCTGTCCACCTTTTGCAAGGTTTTATTATAATGAGGATCCTTTAAGTTCGGCTGCTCTTTCCAATCATCTGTCGGTCGGATATGAATGTTGCGATAGATACTCGTCAAAGGCAGCAAAGTCGTTGTTGGCTTTTTCTTTACTCATAGACGTTGTTTGCTTAATACGATGTTGCAAAGATACCTTTTTTATTTAAGATTTTGCCAAAAGTCGTCCTTAAAAGTGTGACAAATCACAAAAAGTCGTCCTTAAAAGTGTAGCAAATCACAAAAAGTCGAACTAAAAAGTGTGATTACGATAACTTTCAGGACTAATATATAAGGCTTTTTACGGCTTAAAACTATTTACCACCAAGGCTTTTCTTTATTTTCTTCATCACCTGATTCTTAGCTGACTGCAAGGCGGGCGACAAGGGTTCTTGCGATAGCATATCCAATGTAGCCTTTAGCTCAGCGAGCAATTCTGGATAATACTTCATTTGCTCATAGGCAAGTTTCATGCAATATGCTCTAATGGCATAAGGCTGCGAACAAGCTGTTATCTTTGACTCACAGAAGTCGATGAAGTCGGAGCGAAGAGATTCTTCCTCGAAAGGTTGGCGGAGCAAGAGACTGAGCATGATGCGAAGCTTCGAGGTGTTTTTTTCGATGAGCACTCGGTTGATCAAGTCATCATGCTTGGCATAGAGCCACTCGTTGTTGGCTTGGTCGAAATGACTGAAAGTCCACAAGGCATTGAGGGCTACACGCTCGTCCTCATCAAATGTCAAATCATATAGCTTCGCCTTTACTCCATCATTTCTTTCTCCTTGTGCCATGAAGCAAATCTCATGGATGTCGTCCATGCTCATTCTCTTCGCCAGTTTCTTTCTCATGTATATTGCGTTTTATGGGAAATTAATTGCTGATAACAATACTTTTATGAGGGAATAAATAACAGACAACTACTCTTTTATCAAAGATTTATTCGGTAAGTTTTCCCTGCCTCCGTCTCTAAGTCGTATTCATAGACCTGAGGAATGTTAGCTTTCACGCCCTCTTCATGAGGTGACAGTACCATCGGCTGCTTGATGGCGGCAGAACGAAGCAGGGAGTTCGGACAACTGCCTTCCGCTTTCCTCAATTCTGCACCCTTCAGCGGCATGTACGAGCGGAGGCGCAAGACACCACCAATTGTAGAACGAATCTTGGCAGAGACCAATCGCTTGTTCTTCCATTTCATATCTATCACGAAACCACCACGAGTGCATAGACCTTTCACCTCGCCTTCGCTCCAAGCGTCAGGCAAGGCTGGCAAAAGATGAACGGCTCCATCATGGCTCTGTACCAACATCTCGGCGATGCCGGCTGTAACACCGAAGTTGCCATCTATTTGGAAAGGTGGGTGCGCATCGAAGAGATTGGGATAAGTGCGCCCCTCTGGATATTCTTTCGCTTGCTTGTCAGAAGGCAAGAGCTTGAGCATGTTGGAGATAATCCGGAAGGCGTGGTTGCCATCGAGCATACGAGCCCAGAAGTTGGTCTTCCATCCCAAGCTCCATCCTGTCGCCATATCGCCACGTTGGGTCAATGTCGTAGCAGCGGCATGGAAAAGCTCTGGATGAGAGAAAGGAGAGATTTGGTTGGATGGGTACAAACCATACAAATGAGATATGTGACGATGCTGGTCTTTCGGGGAATCGCCATCTATCAACCATTCCATCAGCTGCCCATACTTTCCCACTTGCATCGGTGGAATCTGTCCTAACAACTTTTGCATTTCCTTTCGCTCGGAAGCGTCCTCCCCTAAGATTTCAGAAGCCTCAATGGCATTGCTTAACACATCGAAGGCAATCTGGTTGTCCATCGTGCAACCAGCAGTTACTGCCGTCTTTTTTCCTTTCGGACCATGCTCAGGACTTACGGAAGGTACCGTCACTTTCCACTCTGTGCCTGGCAATGTCTGCATATAGTCGAGATAGAACTCTGCTGCACCTTTCAGCACAGGATACCATTGACGGAGGAATGTTTTGTCGCCAGTGTAGAGATAATGCTGCCAAAGGTGCGTGGAGAGCCAAGCGCCTCCGTTCGGGAACATACCCCATTGTGCGCCATCCACCGGTCCGGCGATACGCCAGAGGTCGGTGTTGTGGTGAGCCATCCAACCACGACATCCATACATGTCGTGTGCTGTCTTGGCACCAGTTACGCTCAAGTCCTTGATGAGGGAGAAGAGAGGTTCTGTGGTCTGACTGAGATGGGTTACCTCGGCAGGCCAATAGTTCATTTCCGTATTGATGTTGATGGTGTATTTGCTATCCCATGGAGCCTTGATGTTGTTGTTCCAAACGCCTTGTAGATTGGCAGCTTGACCGCCTGGTTGGGAGGAGGAAATCAAGAGATAGCGACCATAGTTGAACATCAAAGCTACCATCGCCATATCTTTGCTTCCACCAAACTGCGCCAGTCGCTTGTCGGTAGGCAACTGTGCGTTGCCGTCAGTAGGCAAACTGAGTTTTACGGTGTTGAATTGTTGCTGATAAGCCTTCACATGCCGTTCTTCCAATTGGTGATACGACCAATCCTTCACCTTATTCATATAGTCGGCATTGCGTAAGGAGGCATTGCCCGACACATCGTGATAATTGATGAAGTTAGTTGCAGCGGAAAGGATGATGGTCGCCTCGGAAGCATCCAAAACGCTGAGGCTTCCATTTGATGTGTTTGCTGTTGCTGATGTATTTCCTTTTTCATCCAAGGTTTTCACCTTTCCATCGGTTGAGATTTCGGCGATGCACTCGGCTGTCAGAGCAGCCTTGATTCCTTCTTGGTCTTGTCCCTTGACGGTCAAGCGGATTTGCTTCCCTTTTGCTTGTGCCGTGAAGTCGAAAGGCGCATCCATGTTCATGGCAAAAGACAAGGCTCCTTTCTTGCTGCTCTTGATATGGCAGACGATGACACCATCGGGGAGTGAGGCGAAAATGGTGCGAGTGAACTCTACGCCATTCATCGAGAAGCGAGTTGTGGCTATCGCTCTCTGCAAGTCGAGGTCTCTCACGAAATGCTCAGCCTTTCGCTTGCCATCCATCTTGATGTGGAGATTAGCCATTGGAAGGAAGCGCATACCGTTAGGACCAGGGATGAAGTCTTGGTTGATGAGGGCAGCCGCCTCTTCCTCTCTGCCATTGAATATCAACTGCCTTACTTGAGGGAGAGTTGCGAGTGACTTAGTGCTATTGTTCTCGTGAGGACCACCGCTCCAGAAAGTCTCCTCATTGAGTTGGATGTTTTCGTCTTCGATGCCTCCATATACCATGCCGCCCAGATGGGAGTTGCCGATAGGCAAGGCTTCCAACCAGTTCTTGGCAGGAGCGTTGTACCACAGGCGATAACTGTTGTCGCCAGTTGTCTTCTTTGCTGTCAATGACAGAGGGTAGGCTATGATGAGAGCCAATAGCCCTAATATAATCTTTTGCTTATTCATGTTGCTGTAAAGAAGTTCTGTACTAATAGGAGTATGTATTTGCTGCTAAAAGTACGAATAATAATTGAAAATTCCCTTTTTGAAGTGGTATTTTTGAGAGTATTTTACTTCCTTCTGAAGTACTTACCAACTACAGGCAGACTGCTCAAAGGGAAATCCTTTTTCACGAGATAGGCTGTGAAGATGAGGATAAGAACGGTATTAGCAGCGAGAGCCATTATTGGAGACAGATATTTGTTTACCTGGGTCATGCCAGCAAAGAGCACTATGGCAAGAACCACATATATCATAATATCCTTAACAGGATAGTCGATAGGATATTTCTTCTGACCCACGATATACGACAACACCATAGCTGTGCCATAGCCTGCAAAGCCAGCCCAGGCACAAGCGATATAGCCATAGATAGGCACAAAGATAACGTTGATGGCTATAAGCACCAAGCAGCCGATGCCCGAGAAGTAAGCTCCCCAGATGGTCTTGTCTATGAGCTTATACCAGAAACTAAGATTGAAATATACTCCCATCATTATCTCGGCAGCCATCACAATAGGCACCACATTCAAGCCTTCCCAATAATCGCGACCGATGATATGGCGAAGCAAATCCATATATCCTACCACCACAAGGAAAGCCAAGAGGGTGAAGATAACAAAGTATTTCATTGCCGAAGCATACATTTTCCTATTGTCTTTCTCTTTAGCATTGCCAAACACAAAAGGTTCGTAAGCAAAGCGGAAAGCCTGAGTTATCATCGCCATTATCATGGCAATCTTTGATGCTGCACCATAGATACCGAGTTGTTCGTGGGCATTTGCACCTTTATATATATATGGGAACAGAATCTTGTCGGCAGTCTGGTTCAATATGCCAGCTATACCAAGCACAAGGATAGGCCAGCTATAGCCAAGCATCTTCTTGATGAGCACCTTTGTTTCTGCCCACGAAGCCTTTTCGCCACGGAAGCCTTCGATAATCTCTTTATAGAAACAGAATGTGATAGAAGCTGTACAAACAAGGTTGATATAGAAGGCATAGCCCACGTCGTGACCATCCATAAAGACATAGTAAACGATGTTGAGCAAGATATTCATACCGATGAAGAGCAACTTGAAAGCTGCAAACTTCAGCGGACGCTTCTTAAATCTAAGGTATGCAAACGGTATACATTGGAACGCATCTATCGCCACGGTGACAAACATTGTCCATACATAAGCTGGATGGTCGGCATAGCCCATCATATTGCTTAAAGGGGAAATAAAGAGAAACACCAAAGCGATGAACAGCAATGATGTTGTTCCTACCATACACAACACGGTATGGTATACTTTCTCCGAGTTTTCATCTTCTTTATTGACGAAGCGGAAGAAGGTGGTCTCCATACCGTAAGTCAATATAACGAGGATTAATGCCGTATAGGCATACATGTTGGTGATAACACCATAGCCACCACTTGCGGCACTAATCTTTGCCGTGTATAGTGGCACCAGCAGATAGTTCAAGAATCTGCCAATAATACTGCTCATACCATAAATAGCAGTATCTTTTGCTAATGATTTCAGACTTGCCATATTTTATTAACTTTTTTACCTTTTTACCTTTTAAAAGAACATATAAGCGATAATAATTGCTGCAAACACTCCAGCAAGGTCAGCGAGCAGACCACAAGCAACAGCATGACGAGTGTTTCTGATGCTAATGCTACCGAAGTATACTGCAAGGATATAGAAGGTGGTATCGGTAGAACCTTGGAAGATGCAACTCAAGCGACCAACAAAGGAGTCTGGACCATAATTCTTCATTGCCTCGAGCATCATACCTCGTGCTCCACTTCCCGATAGCGGCTTCATGATAGCAGTAGGCAGAGCACCTACGAAGTCGGAATTAAAACCACATTGTTCTACCGACCAAGAAATGCCACGAATAACCATATCCATTGCTCCCGAAGCACGAAACACTCCGATGCCAACAAGGATAGCAACAAGATAAGGGATTATCTTTACAGCAGTAGTGAAACCTTCTTTTGCTCCTTCTATAAAAGCATCATATACATTCACCTTCTTGAAAAAGCCTGCCAAGATAAAGCAGAGGATGATGCCAAGGAGTATCATATTTGATACCACCGTGGTCACGGTATTCATCGTGTCTTTATCCATCTGACCAAAGCCCCAGATTATGATGCCCACAAAGGCACACATGCCAAAGATAGTGAAGAGCAACACAGGCTGCAGAATGTTTATACGCTGCCAAAGCGAGGTAACGATGATGCCGGCAAGGGTTGCCACAAGTGTAGCCAACAATATTGGGATGAATACGTCGGTAGGCTGTGCTGCACCATACGACGCACGGAAAGCAAGAATGGTGGTAGGGATGATGGTTAGTCCTGAGGTGTTGAGCACCAAGAACATTATCATCGGATTTGTTGCTGTATCCTTCTTTTGATTCAGCTCCTGCATCTGTGCCATAGCCTTCAATCCTGTAGGAGTGGCAGCATTATCTAAGCCAAGCATATTTGATGCAATATTCATAAATATGCTTCCCATCACGGGATGATTCTTAGGAATATCTGGAAACAGCTTGGTGAATACAGGACTTAGCGCCCGAGCCAACACATTCACTACCCCAGCCTTCTCGCCTATCGTCATAATACCAAGCCAAAGGGCAAGCACTCCGGTGAGTCCGAGCGATATCTCAAAGGCATTCTTTGAAGAATCGAAGGTAGAGTCTACTATCTTTTGGAAGATGGTGGCATCTCCCATGGCAAGTCCTATGATAGCAAAGACGAATGCTATCACGAAAAAAGCTATCCAAATATAATTTAATACCATATTGTATATTAACTATAATATTTCCTTTAAATATATGCTTCCCGACTATCGTTATGTCTGCTAAGCGCTTGCAAAATTAGACTATTTTTTCCATTACCACACATATTTATTACAGTTTTATCACAATACGAGCCATTTTTAATAGTAATATGTCAACAATTGCTGGCAAAGACTTTGGACTTATAAGAATAATTCAGTACTTTTGCAGCTCGATTAACGATAATTATTAATTTAAAAGGCTATAGTATGAACAAACTTTTACTTAACTGCGCTTGTGCTACCGCACTTGCGTTTTATGCCCCACAAACAGTTAATGCACAGGACTATTTAGAGTAGGATTTCAAAGATTTCCCTATCGTAGACCCTGAGTATGGTGAAGAAACGAATGCCGCTGGCTGTTTCCAGCATGTATCATCAAATGGTAAATATGCAGTAGGCTACGACGACGCACAGATGCTATTCCAATTAGGTGGTGCTTTTTTATGGCAGCTCTCAGACCCTACAGAACTTACTCCACTCGGCACAACATGCAACCGCATCTCTGCATGCGACGTTTCTAACGATGGTATCATCGTTGGTAGCTTCGAGCAGCGCGAAGACGAGGAGAAGGCAACCGTGGCTTATCCAGGATGGCGCACTATAACAGGCGATTGGCAGCAACTTCCTGTACCAGCAGGCTACTCTTTAACGCAAGCTAAAACCGAGGACTTTTCACAGGAGGCTCGCGCCATAACTGGCGATGGCAAGTATATCGCAGGTCATGCAAGTATTAAGGTTGGCGAAAAGACTATCCTTGAAGGAATGGTTTATGACATTATGCGCGACTGCCCAATCCTTTGGGAAAAGAAGGGAGATAGCTATGTTATAAATACTGTGTTCAACACCCTCGGAAAAGCAGGCCACAACAAGCTTTATGTAGATGGCAAGCTCGTTGAGCAGGCAGACTCGGCAACTTTCACCCAATTCTTTGTTCGCGACATCAGCGACGATGGCAAGACTATCGTTGGTTTGAATGTTGCTGGTAGCGGTGGTTTCAATCCTGCTTTCATTCGTGATGGCGAACTTGTACAGCTCTTCAACTGTGGTGAAGAATACACTGGCGAAGAAGAGGAAAGTGAAGACCAGGAAGAAACAAACTACAACGGAGGTACAATTCTCTCTATCGATGGCGAGGGCAACATGTATGGCTACTATGTTGATGCTGCAGGAATGGTTAAACCATTCATATTCACCAACGACGACAAGCTCGTTTATGTAGACGAGATATTTACTTGCGGTGGTGGCGGCAAGAAAATCGCCCAAACTGAATTGCATCCTGCAATGTGCTGCAGCAATGATGGTAAGGTGATTGCTGGTGGTGGCTTAGGTAGTGACCCAAGAATTGGTAGCTACAACTACCCTGTCATCAAATACGAATCAGACGTTAATGCCGTTAAGAACATTGAAAACATTCGCAACCACGTTAGCATCAGCTATGCTGGTGGCAACCTCGTTTATATCAATGGCGAATATACTTCAGCTAAGGTTTATGCTGCCAATGGTGCCCTCGTAGCTACCGTTGCTCAAGGCACACCTGCAAGCCTCGCAGGCAAGGCTGCTGGCACATACATCGTGAAGGTTGAAACCGCTAAGGGCGAAAAGACTTTCAAGGTTGCAAAGTAAGCTATTACAAAGAATATAACCCAAAACTCTATTATGAGCTTTATATCAAATAACAAAAAGAGAATCATGGGCGCTGCGCTCATGGTTCTTTTTGGTATTAATGCGTATGCCGACACAGCAAATACCGACCTTATCATAGGCAACAATAAGAAATCGTCGGCTGGTTTGGAATCTGTAAAGGGCGCTACCGACGTAGGCTCTGCTATATTCTTCGATGCTGACTATATGTCGGCATACAAGGGTTGTCAGCTCATCGACATTCAGATTGCTTTTCCAGACACAACAGCAAACGGAGCTATAACCATTTTCCTGAGCCACGACCTCAACGGCGAACCTTTCTACAAGGAGACCGTGGATGCGAAGGTGGCGAAATGGAATACATTCGAGCTTGCTAAGCCTTACACCATAGATGGTTCTGCCCTATATATTGGCTACACCATCAAAGAGAGCCGATATATATGCTACGGCACTCAGCTGGTGAAGAATCCAGAATATATCAAGGGTAAAAATGGTAAATGGACATTATACGAAGACAACTATAGTGCTTCATTGCTTGCCACGATAGCTGGTGACAATAAGCCTCGGCAAAATGTAAGATTGGGCGTAACAAATATGCCAAGCTACGTAAAACCAGGACAAGTAATCAACTACTTCGGAAAATACCAAAACCTTGGTGTTGCTCCTGTACACAGCCTTACCTTTGCTCTATACGATGGCGACAAGGAGCTATGCTCTGAGCGCGTAGAAGGTCTGCAAACATCATCACGCCGCGAGGGGTCGTTTGAATTGTCACAGATGAAAGTTCCTGCAAATGGCGACTACAACCTCCGCCTCTGCATAAAGAGCGTGAACGACGAGGCTGATGCTGTGGCTACCGACAACTGGTCGGAGAGCGTGCTGACTAAGTGCCGCGACTCTTATCAAGACCGCAAGGTGTTGTTGGAAACATTCTCTACCGAGAATTGCTCAGGCTGTCCTGCTGCCCACTTGGCTATCAACAATGCTATAAAAGACTTGACCGACATCATAGAGATAGGTCATCATGCAGGCTTCATGACTGATAAATACACGATTCCAACAAGCTTAGAATACGAGTGGTTCTATCCTTCTTATCGCACTTTTGCGCCTGCTATACTCGTAGACCGTAGCGACTTCCGCAAAACATTGCCTGAGATATTCGAATACGAAACTCCTATTCTCAAAGCCAATGTAGAAAACGTTTTAGCGGCATACAAAATGGCTAAGCAGACTCCGGCGCTTGCAACAGTAAACATCACTAAGGAGCTAAACACTTCGACAAGAAACGTAAGCATACAGGTAGAGGGCAAACAACTATTGCCATTGGCTACTCCCGACAGCGTTCGCCTATATGTATTCCTTACCGAAGACAGCATCTTTACAAAGCGACAAACTGGCGCTAAGGGTGGTTTCTATCATCGTCATTCGCCACGAGTATCTTTGACTCCTACTTGGGGCGACAAGATAGACATCGAAAATGGATATAAGTGCAACTACACCACTACTCTCGATGAAGCTTGGGATATGACAAAGATGAATGTAGTGGCTTTCGTTGCCAACTATAATTCTACTAATCAGTCTGACTGCTATGTGCTCAACACCGAGGAACTTGACCTTTGGGATGCTGCAACAAGAATAGATAGTCCTAAAGCCGAGGCTAACGCCTTCACCTCATGGATAATAACCGACATGTATGGCAGAACAATAAGTTCAGGCAACGGAGCCTCATCATTATCTGCTGCCTACAGCTCTCTCAGTCATGGCATTTACGTTGTTAGCCTAAGCGGAAATAAGGGCAACAAGAAGAGCTATAAGATAAGCAAATAAAGCCTCTTAGTTGCATCGTCTGTACCATATTAGTGTTACCGCAATACCACCTATGTGAAACTCCAGTACCAGATAGGTGAAACTCCAGTACCACCTTACTGGTATCAAAATCGGTACTGAGAGCATTGTTCTGCGCAAGTATTTGCATACGAAAAAGAATATATAGAAGAGCTCAAATAAAAAAGCTCAAATAAAAAAGAAACGGCATTCGCACTTGCGAATGCCGTTTCTTTTTTTATTTATCTAATAAGGCAGGATGCCTTATCATAGATGTTTGTTTACTTAACAACGATCTTCTTGCCACCTACTACGTAGATACCCTTAGCCAAGCCCTTAACAGACTCAC
>SAMEA104315436__coassemble_983_pt1 | contig 26702 bp, 19 predicted proteins | sample SAMEA104315436__metabat2_high_PE_045 | metagenome-assembled genome bin SAMEA104315436 (sample SAMEA104315436) | gut metagenome | biome: Monkey gut; feature: monkey-associated habitat; material: faeces | place: China | collected 2013
GGTCTCGTCTATTGCCAAATGACGACCTATGTTGTCAGGAAAAACAAGCCAATCATCGGCATGTTCCAACTCTGCCCAGGTACAATAGTCACTCAAGACATCCTTGTATTGTTTATCCAACGTATTGGAGTTTACATGGTAGTATTGCTCAAGCGTACGGCAGGTCGTCGGGGATATGTCCATACGTCTCTTTTAAAAAAGCCGCAAACTCTTTCGAGTAGCGGGTGCCTGATTCGGAAACACTAATACGGTCAACAAACGTTTCTCCTGTTTCCTTGTTTCTCCATCTACGACGACGAAGTACAAGAATCACTTTATGGTCACGAATCGGAAAATCTGTTATGCGTACAGCATCCATAAAACCTTTGGATTCATACTCCTCAGATTTTTGGAGATAAGCATTCATACGCTCGTCTAGATGGATTGTCATACTCATTGAGTCAATATTAGACTCATCTGTTTCTATCTTGACGATATCGAAATTGTCTAGTATTTCTTTGGGAAGAACTAAACGGGCTAATAGTTCAAGTTTGTTCATAATGCAAAGATACAAAATACCATGAAACAAAAAAAACATCCCCAGTACTTTTCCACTGAGCCCTCATCTTTGTTTAAAGTGAACTCTTAAGTGAACTTTTAAGTGAACATTTGATTTACCTTAGCAATATGCTACTGCTAAGTGATAACCAATACCATAAGCATGATAATCATCGAAGTACTCCGATCAATGAATTCTTACAGTTAATAGTTATCATAGTCGATTCCATTATTCTTGTTTCACAAAAGTCCATAAAAAAAGAACACGAAAAAAGAAATCTAACAAAAAAATACCTTATGCCCTATAACATTATAAATCAGCAGTTTTGCGTTATCGGATTTTTTGAATCCTTTATAACGCAAAAGAGCCTTAAGAAAATCTTAAGACTCTTTTGCGGTGTGTACGAGGCTCGAACTCGTGACCCCATGCGTGACAGGCATGTATTCTAACCAACTGAACTAACACACCAAATGAAATAAGAAACAGTGGCGGTGTGTACGAGGCTCGAACTCGTGACCCCATGCGTGACAGGCATGTATTCTAACCAACTGAACTAACACACCAATTAAATTGTGCTGTTCCTTATTTGCGGTTGCAAAGGTACAATAAATATTCGTTTCCACCAAATATATCCTGAGTTTTTTTTGCTATAAAATGCAAAAAAATGTGTCTTTATATGGCTTTTTGTAACAATGAAAATAGCTGAATAAAAAGAAGCGACTCAAAATCAACATATTACATGTTAATTCCAAGTCGCTTTGGTAATAGGTTATAGATTAGTTATTTTTTAATAATCATCATCATCTGAGACGTCTGCTGCCTCAAGGGTGAGTTCTTCAGGATTAGTATCGAATGTTGTACGATAGCTTTCTTCGGTCAACTTATCATCATCGAAGGTGTCGTCATCGTCATCATCGTCATCGTCATCGTTTTCATACTCATCCTCTGGCAAATCCTCGTCGTCATCGAGATCATCATTGTCTTTATATTCGTCTTCTTCGTCGAATTTCATCTTTGGCTTTTCAACCTCAGGTTTCTCCTTTGCAAAGATTGCCTCTACCCAAGTGCCTTTAGCAATCTCAAGAACTTCGAAGCCGTCGTTTACCTTTTTCTCATATAGTCCACCTGGCTTGTGAAGTCTATCTTTAGGAAGGGTAGTGGTGCTGATATCGAAACCAGCCTGGATAATGTCTTGTATGCTTTGAGATAGAGAATCCCAGCCTCCGCCAAAATTGCGATCTATGACTTCAAGGAGTTTGGCTGCAGAGATATGTCTGATGTTCTCATAAGTAAGGTCTGTAACTCGCAGTATAGCTTTTTTCTTAACTGCGAATTTAATCTTATTAGAGTCATCAATTCTAAGCACGCCAATTTTGAAATCGCGAGCTTCGTATTTCTTTATCACCTCAGGTTTATCTACCTTTACTTCTTCCATCTCGAAAGCGCTCTTGATGATGTCGGTATAGTGGCGGATATTATCCTTCAAGTCTGCATCTTTTTCGCCTGCTTCCCACAAACGAAAGATGTCGTTTTCCTGAAGTTCCCAAACGTTGCTTTTATTCAAAGTCTTTAGAGTTAAAGCTTTTTTATCTTTCATACAATTTTGGTTGTTATTAATATTTTTCTTTGTCTGCAAAAGTAAGTAATAATTTGTAAAATGCAAACTTTTTATGCGCAAAAAACAGTAGTGAATATAAAAAATATAGGTGTCGCATATATTTTACACGACACCTATATATATAATATGGTATAAATAGACCAAAACGGATGATTAACCGAGATACTTCATAAGGATTTTCACATTGCCACTTTCGCGGAGTTTTGCAATACTTTTCTCTCTAATCTGCCTTACTCTTTCGCGAGTGAGTCCGAGCTGGTCTCCAATTTCTTCAAGTCCCTTTTCGTGGCACCCTATTCCGAAGCATTCGCGTATGATGATGATTTCTCTTTCTTTCAGAACCTCGTTCAATACATTGTTTAGTTCAAGCGCCATACTTTCGTGGTCAACCGTTCTGTCTGTTCGGCAGTCTTCGCCACTTGGCATAACATCTAGCATACAATTCTCTTCGCCATCTTGGAATGGAGCGTCAATACTAACATGATGTCCGTCTGCCATCATGCTTTGCCCAATTTTTTCTTGGTCTATATTTGTTGCTTCTGAAAGTTCGGCGATAGAAGGGCGTCGCTGATGTTCTTGTTCGAATTTACTTATTTCGTGGTTTATTTTGTTGAGCGAACCAACTTGGTTGAGAGGCAATCTTACTATTCTGCTTTGTTCGGCAATAGCCTGCAATATGCTCTGTCTGATCCACCACACGGCATAAGAGATAAACTTAAAGCCGCGAGTTTCGTCAAATTTCTGAGCTGCTTTGATAAGTCCTATATTTCCTTCGTCAATTAAGTCGGTAAGTGTCAAACCCTGATGTTGATATTGTTTAGCCACAGAAACTACGAAGCGTAAATTGGCGGTCACCAATCTATCCTTAGCTCTTTCTGCTTGTGGTCCTCCTTTTTTTATTATTTGTGCCAACTCTATCTCTTCATCAATAGAGATAAGAGGAGCACGACCAATTTCTACGAGATACTTATCCAGCGCCTCACTCGAACGGTTGGTGATGCTTTTTTGAATCTTTAGTTGTCTCATCTTGTTGTATTATCTAAAAAATGCTTGATAGTTGTGTCTTTAAGTAGGAAAAGACTTCAAACAAAGCAAAATTAAACAAAAATCAAGTGTAGTAGGAATTTTATATACAATCTTTAACTTAATAAAACGAAAAAAAGTCTAACCTTAATTGGTTAGACTTTCGTGCGTCCTTAGGGGCTCGAACCCTAGACCCACTGATTAAGAGTCAGTTGCTCTACCAACTGAGCTAAGGACGCGTTAAAAACCTGTATTAGAATTTAGTTCTAAAAGGCTTATTTCTGAATTGCGAGTGCAAAAGTACTACCTTTTTCTGATTCTACCAAACTTTTGAAGAAGTTTTTTATAAGAATAAGCAAAAAAAGTATTTTTCGTGTGGTTTTCCTACCATTTTATACTAATAATGGGCTTATAATGCTCTATCTATATCAATTCTATAACTAAAACAAACTATATTATGAAACGAGTATATCTATTTCTTTTTGTTATGCAAATGCTAATAAATTAATTTTGAACACCTACTTATCTCCGATATTTGTAGTAAATTTGCACTCGCATTAAAGATAATATAGAATCAAATATATGAAGAGAAATGAAATTTGCTACATTATTATAGTAGCCGTTATTGCTGTGTCGCTGCTTTTAGGATTTGCAGAAGAAGTATTCGGAGTCAATCTTGGACAATTCGCATGGTTAGCCCATTGGGTGTCGTCGCCATTGGCGTTGGCATTTGGCTTTGCCTTTGCATTGTTGTTAGGCAAGGCCTTTCCTACGTTTAATAAGACAATGTCGAAAAAACTGTTGCAATATTCTGTCATAGGACTTGGATTCGGAATGAATGTCGACAAGGCATTGGCTTCGGGTATCCAGGGAATGCTCTTTACCATAGTCAGCGTTTTCGGAACTCTTGCTCTTGGTTGGTTCTTTGGCAGAAAGCTTCTGAAAGTGGATTCGCAAACCAGCTATTTGCTTAGTTCTGGAACGGCAATCTGTGGCGGCTCGGCAATAGCAGCCGTAGGGCCAGTAATCAAAGCTAAGCCTGAGAGTATGTCGGTGGCACTTGGTGTATTTTTTGTGCTCAATGGTATAGCCTTGTTTCTTTTCCCATCCATTGGCGATGCCTTGGGCATGACGATGAAGCAGTTTGGTATGTGGGCAGCAATAGCCATCCACGACACATCCTCTGTGGTTGGAGCAGGAGCCGCTTACGACCAGATGCACCCTGAGCTTGTAGTCTCTCAGGGCGTGAGTGCCCTCGAAGTTGCTACAACCATCAAGCTCACTCGCGCTTTGTGGATAGTAGTGTTGGCATTGGTCACACCGTTCTTCTTTCGCAGCACACTTGCCAAGTCGGGTGGGGAAGCAAAGCCATGGTATAGCTGCATACCGAGATTCATCATTTGGTTTATCGTAGCCATACTCTTCAATACCTATATATTAAGTAATGCCTCGCTCATTGGCGATAGTGCTGCAGCAATAGGTGGTGAATTTAGTGGGGTCGTAAACAAGCTTGCTAAACATCTCATCACTCTCTCGCTCTTCTTTATCGGTGCATCGCTAACCAGAGAAACATTGCGTAGCGTAGGCATCCGCCCTCTCATCCAGGGTGTGCTTCTATGGATAAGCATCAGCTGCATCAGCCTTGCCTATATCTTTTGGGTGGGATAAAAATATGGTGCAGTCTGAAACTGCATGGATAAAAACCATTAGGTTATTTTGCATAAGAAAAAAGAAAAGAAAATGAAGCAACTGAAAGAAAATGGAGGTATAGAGCGTAGCTTGTTGCTCACAATGGCTTTTATTGCAGGGTTGACCGTTGCTAACTGCTACTATAATCAGCCACTTCTGGAAATGATACGTCACGATATAGGAGTGAGTCAGCACGAAGCGAACCTCATTACCGTTGTTACACAAATCGGCTATGCGTTTGGCTTGTTTTTCCTTATTCCTATGGGTGACCTCTATTCGCGCCGTCGCATAATCGTTGTAAACATGACGGTGGCAGCCCTCATGGCAGTTGTCATTGCTGTTGCCCACAAGGTGTGGATTATTTGGGGAGCTTCGCTATTGTTGGGAGCCTGTTCCGTAATTCCACAGTTTTTCATTCCTATAGCCGGACAATATTCTGAACAGAAGAACAAAAGCAAGAATATGGGCATCGTTTTGTCTGGACTGCTAACAGGCATTCTGGCATCGAGAGTTGTTAGCGGATATGTTGGCGAATGGTTAGGTTGGCGCGAAATGTTTTTCATAGCAGCTCTTGTTATGGTTTTGTGCATGGCTCTTACGCTAAAGATTATGCCACAGATAAAGAGCAACTATGTGGGCACATATAGAGGTTTGATGGTTAGTGTCTTTAATATTGTGAAGAGCAATGGTCGCATACGCCTATATGCTATTCGTGCCGCCTTTAGTTTTGGTAGCATGATGGCTATCTGGTCGTGCTTAGCTTTCAGATTGGCACAAGCTCCATTCTTTTCCGGTAGCGAGATGGTTGGAACATTAGGCTTGTGTGGTATAGCAGGAGCTTTGGCAGCAAGCGGTATGGGTAAGCTCGTTAATCAATTAGGCATAAGAAAGATGAGTGTTTATGGAGCTTGCTTGCAACTTGTTGCATGGGTTACGGCTTATCTGTTTGGCGACACGTTCATTGGTCTTGTTGTAGCAATCATCTTGGTAGATATAGGTTTGCAATGTCTGCAACTAAGCAATCAAAGTGGCTGCATTCAGGAGATGCCTCAAGCCTCTAACAGAGCTAACACCATCTTTATGACTACCTATTTTATAGGTGGCTCCTTTGGTACCTATTGTGCGGGATTGGCGTGGACCCATGCGGAATGGATTGGCGTGTGTGCAGTTGGAGCAATCTTTGCTGTAATTTCGCTCAGCATCACATGGTTTAATAGTAAGAGAATTTAAGTCTCAGTTTGTTTGAAATATCCTCTGCTTATAGAACTATTATATAGTGCTTATAGAACCTTTATCCCCAGCTTATAGAACCACTGTTGATTTTTGCTTAAAAACCATCAAAAAAATGCAGCCTGCTTAGATGACCAACTAAGTAGGCTGCATTGGCATTTATTTTATTATTGCAGTCTGCCAAAACTATTTGCAATTTACAGATAGTTAACCGTAAAAGTTGATTTTAGAAAATATAGTTGAATCCTGCAAGCTATATAGTTGGATAAAACAAGTATCTCAGTACCACTTTTAGTACCACTTAGGTGGTACTGGAGTTTATCTTAGGTGGTACTGGAGTTTTACCTATGTGGTACTGGAGTTTCACATAAGTGGTACTGGCAATGAAACTAATAATCTTTTTTAAGGAGGTTAAGAGTTATTTTTATCTATTGCTGTCAGCTAATACCTTTTATGCAAAAATGGTTTTAGATGACAGCAATAAACAATAATAGAAGTACAACTTTAATAACGGCTAATATATGTTAACTTGTTGAATGAAAGTGACTTACTACACCACTATACCAATAATCATCAATTTCTGCTTTGAGATAGGTTTTGTTATTGCAATTATTAAGAAAATCAACTACAAATACTAAAAAGTATAAGTGTTAATTCGAGTTTTTGATGTAAGCTCTTGGCAAGGCGCTTTCGTAACCAAGTTGTACGATGCGCCTTGCCAAGTCTTTAGTCAACACCCTCAAACACAAACACTGTTGAGGCAGGGAAGGTTAGTGTTAGTTGCTTGTCGATGTCAATAGGCTTATTCATTTCAATACCCTTTAAGCCATTAGCGGTAGCCACCTTCTGGTCGGCAAACGAACTGCTAAGCGTGATGGTGGTTTGAATATAAGCAGGAATATCAAGCATCTCGCGAAGCGTAGTGATGAATTGGCGTTCTTTTACATCTGGGTTACGAAGTGTGAGAGTTGCCTTCTTGCCATTCCATGATGCCCAACCATATACGTTCACTTGGGTTCCATCCCAAGGGTTGCCACCAACCCAGTGAATGTCGGGTAGCACATCGGCATTGCGCTGCTGCCAATCCATACATTCTGCCAAATCTTTCCATAGAGCGCCAGCTTTACCGTTATTGTCCTTAATCTCGTCCATTAACTTATAGTCGGTGTATAGCTCTACCATACCTGAACCGCAACCAAAGGCACAACGCATTTCGCGCAACACACCATCATAACTATAATCGTTAGGAGTGTAAGGCTTGCCATTTTCGCTAAGAATGAGACCATGGGTCATCAAAGTGTTGATAGGGCAGAGTGGGGAACCTTGGGTAAAGATTTTATAAACCATATAGTCGCGATAGGTTATCCACTGTTCGCGGTCGGTACCTGTATCGCTGATAAACTTGCAGTCGGCATCTTGTCGCCATATAGCATCGCTATAATGGAACCAGAATGGCGATGCCCATGTACCCACAGTTGTATTAAAGAATATATCGGGACGTGTTTTGCGTACCTCTCGTTCTATACTGATAATACCTTCTGCATTTTCAATACCAGTGTCTCCCTCGTCAGGTCCGAAGGCTGTACCTTGAGCACTGATACCATCGAACTTAAAGAAGCGGAAATCGTAATTGTTTATCATGCTTTTGCAGCAGTCAATGAAGTAGTTGTAATACGATTCATTGCTCAATTGCATACCTCCACGGTTGTTCCAATAGTTGCGACGATAAGTGCCGCTACCACCATAGCCTCCGACAGGTCCGAGCCATGCACCAATGCCTACGCCCATGCTCTTAGCCAGGTTGTCTTCGTTGGTAAAACCATTTGGAAAGTTTGGGTTGAAAGTCCATGTGCCATAAGCATCCCAACCATCATCGAATACAAAGGCATAAGGGGCTTTGCCATATACATCGTAGAACTTTTCCTTCCAGTGTTTCACCACGTCAACGCACTGTGTGGAGGTCATGTTCTCGGTGTAGTCACCTTTCGTGTTGTTAGGGTCAGAAGCATCATACACACCACTATTACCTACGGCATTGTTGCGGTCAATATTGAGCTCGTACCAAGAATTGTAAAGTGGAAATGCACGCCAAGGTACTGCACGCTCACGTTCGCTATAAGCCAAGAACGAACGACGAGCTTGTCCGGGAGCTATCAAACCTACAACAGTGCTAACCTCCCAAGGCTGGTTCTTCTTGAGTGTAGTGTTGCGTCGCCAATATCCCTTCATAGCCACCTCTGCAGGAATCTCCTTGTTGTCTTTGGTGTTTACCTCAACGGAGTTTACACCCATAGGAGTTTCAAGACCGGCAAATATTTTATTGCTGGCAAGAATGGCGCCACGTGTGTTGCCTACTACCATAGGTGCGGTCTTTGCCTTTTTGCAATCCACATTATATATCATAGGTGTGATAGATTGCATGGCTACGTCTTCTTCGGTAGCCACGTCAAGGGTAGTGCGCAAATAGTGGCTACCATCGCGCAACACAGCATGCCAAACAATATGGAGTTTGTCTTTTTTAAATACAGCCTTAAGACCCTTACCATCAAAGCGGTCAGAACCCTTTACTGCGTTTTTGTTGCCAACGAGTTCTTCGGTTTCTATGCTTACCAACTCCATATCAGAAGAAGTGAAGTTGTTACCATTGCCCAATACCACCTTAAACAATTCGGTGCTTGGCTTAAGGTTCATTTCTTTGCAGCCATAAAAAATGAGTTTGCCGTCAACTTTGGCAAACTTGGCTATAAGCAATGAATTTTTCAATGTCCATTTATTGGTGTTGCTTTCTAATTGTGCTTTGTTGGCTTGCACCTCTTGTGGAAAAATCACTTGTTGTGCCATGATGCTCTGTCCACTGCCAAGCATAAAGCAACATACAGAGGCTATCAGCCAACGTTTAATGTTATTGTTCATAATTAGGTTATAGTAAAATGTTGAGTGTAACTGTTTTCTTTGCAAATATATAAATATAATTTTGAAATACAAAGCAAACCCAAACAATAACAATATCTAATTTTTATAACCTTAACGAACTTTCCGTTTCTCTTTACGATGTAAAGTCCCTTGCCTACAGTTGGGGTCATGATACCCTGAAGTGTGTAGACTGCTGAAGATTGGCCGGCAGACTGAGCGTTGATATTGTTGATACCGGTGGCGGGGTCTACGAATTCGGTAGTTGTAATGCGGCTCAATGGTATATATTCTTTTGCTTCGCAATCATATGCTGCATAAAAAAACTCATCCTACATATGAGTGATAAATGATGTTCACTCATAATGTAGGATGAGTCCTTTTATTTATATACTATAGTCTGTTCTCAGACCAATTATGTCTTCTTTACTTTGCTACAGCAGGAGCAATACGCAAGTTACGCTTCTTTGGCATTGAAGAAGCTCTGTTGCTCTTGAATGGTCCTGTGTATGTAGCCTTGATAGAACGTCCCTTGTCGGTGATGAAGTCGGTAGCGATGGTGTAGTCGCCGGTTGTGCTGTTCTTGCTGATAGTAACCGAACCATCATTTACGAAGCCGAATGTAGCCATCTGGGTTGGAGCCTCATTGTATTCATAACGTGTACCGAAAGAACCAGATACGCCACCACCATAGTTCTTGTAGTAACCCTCCTGTACAGTTCCGTTTGCACCGTCCTTTGTTACTTTGAATGTGCCAAGGCGTGGTAAACCTTTACCATCGGCAGCAAGGAAGATGGTTACACGGTTGCGCTTGTACCATGATGCTCCTTCTGCAGAAGGATCACCACCGTCCATAATCTCGAAACATACACCATCGAGGTCGTAAGGTACGAGATAGTCGCAAGTGAATGTGATATCCTTGTTGAGGTTAGGACCTGTGTAGCCCTTGAATGACTTATCCCTGTAAGTAACTTCGCCTGTATATGTGAGTTCAACGAGTTCGCCATTTTCTTGCTTGATAAGAGCCTTTACAGTGTATGTGCCGTCTGTATTCTTCTCAATAGTAAGAGATGCGTCGTCATACTTAATGGTCTTGCTATCATAGGTATCCTTTGAATATTCGTAATTAGAATACTCCAACATCAAGCTCTCAGAATATTCCATACACATGTCGATAGGGTTGTCGCCTTTATAATATGTATATGTACCTGGCTGAGGCATTGGTTCGCCGGTGCCGTCAGCTGTCTTGCAGTAGATACTGAAGTTGTAGATTCTACCATTACCTTTTGGATATACGCCCAAGTGAAGACAGTCGCCCATACGGATAACGAAGTTTTGGTAACCATTCATGTAAGTATCTGCCCAGTAGTCTACGTCGAAGAATGTTGAAGCTCTGTTCTCATACTGTGAAGAAATGGTTTTGATATTCTTCTTTGAAAGTACTGTAGACAATCCGTACTTATCTATAGGCAATGCTAAGATATAATAATCAATTCCAGATCTTAGGTTTGTGAACTCATATTCTTTGCTCTCTGTGAGCTTTGCTGCAGGATGTGCCTGTACATACTGTATAAGGTCAGAGTGCTCGGCTGTTACAGCGGCTACATAATAATAGCTACAGTTGTCAGGCATAGTGAAGCTTACCTTGCAACTGTTTTCTGTGGTCTCCTTTACAGTGATGCCAACTTCCTTATTTTCAACATAGTCGAAAGTGATGTCGTCAAGTTCATCCACCGAGTAAGTCTTTAATACCTTGTCGCCCTTGTGGAAGACCATTCTGTTAGGATTGCGCTCCTGTGCAGAAACTGCCATGTTACACAAGAATAGTGCAATAAATGTAATGATATAATAACGTGTTTTCATTTCTCGTTGTATTTTTTTTATTTTACTATAAATTTCATTGAATAACCCTTGATTTTCATGATATACATGCCTTTAGACAGGTGGCTTACGTTTATCTGTCCGCCGTTCCATGCTTTGATAGAGCCATGCATGTTTCCGCTAATGTCATAGAATGCAACATCGGCACAACCTTCTGTCCATCCGTTAACATTAATAACTCCATCCCTGTATACCACGGAAAGTCGCTCTGTTGTAACGTTCTCAACACCAGTAGGGTCGCCATTAAACATAAGCTTGAAAAGGTTGGAATACGATTCCTTGCTCTCATTGTCGTTACGGTCGATGAGGCTTAACTCAGACTCGTGGAATACAATCTTTTTCAAATTGCTAATGTTGTAGCTCTTTGTACTCCAGTCTTTTGAAACGACCCACACTTGTGAGTCGTCAGGGGATGCGGCATGTGCACCTAAAGTCATGGTGCACAATGCTAATCCTGCTAATAAATTCTGTTTAATCATATGTTTTTTAACGTATTATTTTCTTGCCATTGATTATATAGATGCCTTTAGCTAATCCGTCAATCTGACTGCGTGTAGCATTCTTTATTACCAAAACTCCGTCTGTAGTGTAGACGTTGTTAGCCTTATTTTCAGAACCTGTTACGCTCTTAATGCCCGATGCAACGCCTAACTCAACCTTGATGTCGCTATCAGCAGTAATGATAACCTTGTAGGTTCCGTCTTCCTGTGGAGTAACGGCAGTACCGTTCATGGTAAACGATTTTACGCTAGACTTATCTGATATGCTGAACGACAATTCTGTATCCTCAAGACATGGAATTGGATTGGTGAAATCAGCTACTTCCTTTATCTGATCCTTTACTGCAGTGAGTTCCTTAGCATCGCCCTCTACTGTGACTGTAGCCTTTGCTATGGCAGGTGTCTTTGTGAAGAAGAACTTCACTACATCGTTATCCTCTACGTTGAGAGTATATGATGTTGCACCAGTATACTGAGGTTCCACGAGTTCGTCGTTCTTGTATACATTTAGGGTTGATGTGCCATAGAATGAAGAACTGAATGGAAGGTCGCCATCATAGAATGGTATATGGTTGTAGCCTGTTGCCAAATCTATTGTGGTGTAGTCCTTGCGCATGAAACGCATGTATGAAGGTACTGAAGCGTCTTCTACGTAAACTACGGCATTCTTGTCGCGAACCAGTTCTGCTGTCTTAACAGTTATGTTCATAGCGTCTGTTACCTTTATGTTTACCTCGCTATTGCCGTCTCGCTCTACGAAATCTGTTGTACCGTCGCTTACGCTGACGAGGGTGTAACCATCGTTTGCCTTTATGGCGATGACAGGTGTTGATTCTGGCACCTCGATAGTGTTCTTGCCGGTTTTTACTTCCACGCTGTTGCCATAATAAGAATAGCCTTTGTATACTGTTACGTGTGAAGCGTCGTCGATATCCAAAACGGCGCTTAGATTGCCATATTTGTGAGCTACGATGTCAACATTTGTTGGACCTGTCACCATAAAGCTATAGCTTCCGTAGAAATCTACATCGCTACCGTTTACCTTGAACGATTCTAACGAATAGTCGTTAGTGTTGCCTGTTATAGAAACTTGCGAACCAGCCTTTACGGTGAAGTTGTCGTCCATGAAATTCTTAACTTCTACACCATTTACCTGTACCTTAGTGATAAAGCCTTCAGCCTTCTCGCTGAGGTTGAATTTCACGCTGTAGTCCTCGTCAGGGTAGTTGGCTTGAATTTCAATCTTGTCACCATTTACAACGTCGATTCTGTAGGTGCCATACTGTGGAGATACAGGCTCCGAGTTCTTCTTTACGCTGTAAAGTGATACAGAGTTGTCCTTTGCTGAAATGGCAAAAGTAGACTCTACTTCAGGAACGAACTTAACGTCATTCTCGCCATCTTTGAGAGCATAAGTGGTGTATGTGCCCGAAAAGCCGAGAGTAACTTTAGAGGCGTCGTCAACAGTAACTTTGCATGATGCTGTACGAACATCGTCGAGTGGGCAAGTTGTCACAATCCATTTAGCATCTGTATGGGTAGCTTCATCAAGACCAATCATGCAGCTTGTTAGCGAGCTGATGGTTTCGGCAGTAGTACCGTTCATTACCGACTTCAACACATAGCCTGTGTTTGCCGAGAAATAGAGACGGTCGCCAGTCTTAACATCCAGCACATTGTCACCATCGGTCAATGTCTGCTTAGATGAGCCCAAATACAGTGATACTCTTGATGCATCGTCAACATTCACTGTAATGTTGAAGGCATTAGCTTTTAACGACGCAATGATCACAAACAAAATGATCAGAACGAAGTAATTCTTCTTCATACTTAAACGAATAAATTATAATAATAGGGATAAAAAATACTAAACGAAAAATATTATCGTGTTTCAATTGATGAAATGGCGATAAGTATAGAAATCTTCATAAGTTACTATATATAATGTGTTGTGTATAATTTTAGGAGTGATATGTAAGCTACATTATAGCTTTATGTTGCAAATGTACATATTATATTTTAAAACCATATGCAAAAGGGCAAAAAAATACATAAAATTTTCATTTATGTGTGTTTCGGGGTGGTTTTAGTGGCACTTTGATTTCAGTACTATGTGCAATAAAATATAAAAACGTCAATTATACGAGTCTGTAAGTTTGACTTTTATAATTGACGTTGTTATTATTGTTGCTAACTTTTGGTTTGTATCTTAGTTAGCATTCCATTCTTTTAGCGAAAATGAACTTTCGACCTTGTTTTCTGTTTTATCATCAAGTTGATGGAAAAAGTCGATGCCTGTGAGTTCTTCAAGGTCGTCGACAGACATGGCGGCATGCTGCATAGATTGACGCTGGTCGGAGTTGTCGTAATAGAAACCAATGGCTTTTTCGTTGCCTTTGCGAAGCGACAGTACAGCTTTGAAGAATCCTTCTGGAACATCTATGACATGGTTGATACCTATACGCTCGTGTTTGGTGCCTTTGTATACCGGTCCACATATTATATATATGGTGTCCTCGTTAGTAGCCCATTGTCGGCATGCCTCTTCGAGTTTTTTCCATGAGCCATTGTTTAGTGCATGCTCCTGCGGACACATGTTTGACATATAGAAGCAATCGTGCATATCAGCTTCGCTCCATTTCATATCGCCTGCAGGACACATATGACCACGATCATATCCGCTACCTTTATAGTCGAAATAGTCTACACGATAGAGTTGGGATATCTTGGGGTCTGCCCAAAACTTTCTGCAACGCTCAACAGTACCCTCTGTCTTTTCCTTTGTCAGCATCCATGCCGACCAGTTGGGAGTGTTATGGTCTTTGTTGTATGATAAGGTGTAGCCAGTATGCTCCACTATCTGTTCTTGGCGATTGGTGAGTGGAGCAGGAAGCTCGTAGCTTATAGTGCTGTCGACTTTAGGACTCTTGGAGCCTTTGGCAGATGTGCTGACATTATTCTGAATATCTTTTTCGTCAGCACTATCCTTGCTATTTATAGAACTGATGCCATAAGCCACAAGGGCAAGCAATAATAGCAATATGCTTTTCTTCATTTTCGTTGTTGGGTGTTGGATGATTACATGTTTAGTTCATTTTTGAGATATCTGCCGGTGATGCTATCTTTGCATTTTGCGCATTCTTCAGGTGTGCCAGCAAAGACGATGTTGCCACCCTTGTTACCACCTTCTGGTCCGAGATCTATTATCCAGTCGGCACATTTTATGACCTCCATGTTGTGTTCAATAACAACGATAGAATGACCGCGCTCAAGAAGAGCGTTGAAAGCCTTCATGAGTTTGGATATGTCGTGGAAGTGTAGACCCGTGGTAGGCTCGTCGAAGATGAATAGAGTAGGCGACTGCTTCTCTTGACCAATGAAGTAGGCGAGTTTTACACGTTGGTTTTCGCCACCCGACATGGTTGAAGAGTTTTGTCCCAGCTTGATGTAACCAAGGCCAACATCCTCAAGAGGTTTTAGTCGGTCGATGATTGCTCGATTGTTGCTACCGCGCTTTTTGGCATCATCATTGTCGAAGAAGGTGATGGCCTCGCTAACAGTCATATTCAGCACATCGTTGATATTCTTGTCGCGATATCTAACGTCAAGAACATCGTGCTTGAATCTTTGACCATGACAAGCATCACATTCCAAAACGATGTCTGCCATGAATTGCATTTCAACAGTAATGGTGCCAGCACCCTTACATTCTTCACATCGTCCACCTTCGGTATTGAAAGAGAAGAACTGCGGTGTGAATCCAAGCTGCTTTGCTAATGGCAGTTCGGCAAACAGAGCACGAATATAGTCGTAGGCTTTGACATAAGTAGCAGGATTAGAGCGTGAACTCTTACCAATTGGATTTTGGTCGACAAATTCTACGTGAGAAATCTTTTTGTAGTCGCCCTCCATGCCTAAGTATTCGCCTGGAATGTCAGCCACTTCGTCGAGCTTGCGTTTTAGAGCAGGGTAGAGGATACCCTTTATTAATGACGTTTTGCCAGAACCTGATACACCTGTGACAACAGTGAGAATGTTGAGCGGAATCTTAGCATCCACCCCCTTGAGATTGTTCATTCGGCAACCTTTGAGCGTGAGACTCATGTTCCAACTACGACGCGAAGCAGGAACAGCAATCTGTTCTTTGCCCGTGAGATAGTCTACAGTGTGGCTTCTGTTGTCTGCGCTTACAGCATTGCCTGGTTTAGGAGGCACGCCTTGGAATACAATCTCGCCACCATGTGTGCCTGCATCAGGACCAACATCAATAATTTGGTCGGCAGCATTCATGATGTCTTTGTCGTGCTCTACCACTACTACTGTGTTGCCAAGAGCTTGCAGCTCTTTAAGAACCTTGATGAGTCGGAATGAGTCGCGAGTATGAAGACCGATGCTTGGCTCATCGAGAATATACAGCGAACCTACTAGCGAACTACCCAAAGAAGTAGTGAGGTTGATGCGCTGACTCTCGCCACCCGAAAGAGTATTTGAAGCTCTGTTTAGAGTTAGATATCCCAAGCCCACTTCGTTGAGGAAATGCAAGCGATTCTTGATTTCTGTGAGTAGGCGTTTTGCAATTGCTGTTTCATGCTCGGTTAAAGAAATGTTGTCGAACCATTGTTCAAGGTTTGATATAGGTATTTCTATCAAGTCGTTGATACATAAGTCATTTATCTTAACCCATGAAGCTTCTTTCTTTAACCTCGTGCCATGACAATCTGGGCAGATAGTCTTGCCACGATAGCGACTCATCATTACACGAAATTGTATCTTATACATGTTGTCTTTCACCATCTGGAAGAAAGAATCGATACATACTCTTTCGTTTAATGGCAAATGTTTCTGACATGGCAGACCGTGCCAAAGCATATCTTTCTCTTTGCGACTCAATTCAAAATAAGGCTTAAAGATAGGAAAGTTGTCGATGGCTGCTTTACGGCAAAACTCCGTATGCCACATCTTCATCTTTTCGCCATGCCAACATTGCACACACTCATCATATACACTAAGCGAAGTGTTTGGTATGACAAGCTTTTCATCGATACCCATCACCATGCCAAAGCCCTCGCATGTAGGACATGCACCTACGGGCGAATTAAATGAAAACATGTTATCTGTTGGTTCCTCAAAAGTGATGCCGTCGGCTTCAAAGCGAGTAGAGAAATCGTAATTGATATTAGAAGGCATGAATGTTAGTCGGCAAGCTCCATTGCCTTCAAACATGGCTGTTTCGATAGAGTCGGTAAGGCGAGAAAGAAATTCCTTGCTATCTTCTATCGACATGCGGTCGATGACGAGCCATGAGTCTTTTTCCTTAGAATCCTTTGAAGAATCGTAGTTTTCGAGTAAATCTTCGATGCGAACTACTTCGTTGTTGACAAGAATTCTGGAATATCCCTCCTTAATGTATATATCAAGCTGTTGGTCGAAAGTGCGACCTTCGGCAGGCAATATTGGAGATAACACCATGAAGCGAGTGCCTACAGAATATTGCTTAGTGCAATTAATTATATCCTCTACATTATTCTTCTTAACCTCTTGACCCGAAATTGGTGAGATTGTCTTACCAATGCGTGCAAAGAGCAGACGAAGATACTCGTATATCTCGGTGCTTGTTCCAACTGTAGATCGAGGGTTGCGTGCTGTGACCTTTTGTTCAATGGCAATAGCAGGAGGCAATCCTTTTATGAAATCACATTCAGGTTTCTTTACCCTTCCTAAGAACTGTCTGGCATAAGCAGAAAGAGATTCGACATATCTGCGTTGACCTTCAGCGTAGAGAGTGTCGAAAGCCAATGATGATTTGCCAGAGCCAGAAACACCTGTCACGACGATAAATTCATTGCGCGGAATACTTAGATTAATACCTTTAAGGTTGTTAACTCGTGCTCCTTTTATCTCAATATTGTTGTCCATGTTTTGCTGTTGTTTGTTATACCAGACGTTGTTGGAAAATGTGTTGGTTATTATTAAAATGTTCCACAAAGTTAAGAATAAAAATCTAACTTACAAGCGAAATATAAAGAAAACAAAATAAATTTCTATAAACGCTTGCCAAATTCGGAATTTAGTATTAATTTTGCAAAGATTTAAAGGCAACAATTACTAATTATGAAGAAAAATGTACTCTCATTTAGCATTCTCGCTTTAATGATACTTATGCTTGCAAGCTGTGCAAGTAGTAAGAAAGTGGCTTATTTTCAAAATGCCGTAGATGGTGTGGTTAAACGATCAGAAGGCTTGTATGATGCGAAAATTATGCCTAAGGATATTCTTACTATTACTGTAAGTACAACAAATCCAGAAGCTGCAACTCCTTTCAATCTTACGATTTCTAATACTCTGAATGTTACAGGTCAGACTTATGGAGGTAGTGGAGTGCTACAAACATATCTTGTTGATAATGATGGCGAAATTGATTATCCAGTTGTTGGAAAGATAAAGGTTGCAGGCTTGACAAAGAATGAATGTCAAGATTTGGTAAAATTTAAGATAAAGGCTTTTTTGGCAGAAGACGAGAATCCTATTGTTACTGTTAGAATGTCGAGCTATCGTGTGACTATCATTGGTGAGGTTCGCAGTCCAGGCGTTGTTCCTGTAGGAACTGAGAAAATGAGCATTCTTGAGGCGTTAGCTTCTGTTGGCGACTTGACTATTTATGGTAAACGTGACAATGTGATGTTGATTCGTGAGGAGGCTAATGGACAGAAGACTATTCATCGACTTAACCTCAATGATGCCAATATTATTAGCTCGCCTTATTACTATTTGCAGCAGAATGATATTGTGTATGTAGAGCCTAACGGTGTTCAGGCTAAGAACTCTGCTATTGGTAGCTCTACTACTATTTGGTTCTCGTTTGTAGGTATCGTGACAAGTGTCGCTTCTTTGTTGGTTAACATTTTACGTAATTAATATAATATGAAAATAAAAAATTGAAAGATCTTAGTCGTCAAGCAATTGATGGTTGGTCTTTCAATTTTTTTTAATATACAAATACAAATTTAATAAATATGTGTGGTATTGTAGGATATATAGGTACTAAGCAGGCTTATCCAATTCTCGTGAATGGATTAAAACGCTTGGAGTATAGAGGGTATGATAGTGCTGGTGTCGCTATGATAAATGATAAAGGCGACTTGAACGTCTATAAGACTAAGGGAAAGGTTGCCGACCTTGAAGCTTTTTGCGCAGATAAGGACATTACAGGTATGGTGGGTATCGCTCACACTCGTTGGGCAACACATGGCGAACCATCAAGCGTAAATGCACACCCACATTATTCAGAATCAAAGAATCTCGCAATAATTCACAATGGTATTATTGAGAACTATGCAGAGATAAAGAAAAGATTAGAAGAAAAAGGCATGCACTTCCGCTCGCAGACAGATACTGAGGTGTTGGTGCAGCTCATAGAATATATACAGACAACACGCAACGTGGATTTGCTGACAGCTGTGCAGGTGGCATTGCATCAGGTTATTGGTGCCTATGCTGTAGCTGTGCTTGATAAGAACAATCCACGACAGATAATAGCCGCACGCAAGCAGAGTCCATTGGTCGTGGGTATTGGTGATGGCGAATTCTATCTTGGTTCAGATGCAAGTCCTATCGTAGAATATACCGACAAGGTAGTATATCTCGAAGATGGAAATATTGCAGTGTTAGTGCCTGGAGAAGAACTTAAGGTTGTTGACATTTATAACGAAAAGCAGGATGCTGTAGTTAAGAAAGTAAACATCAACCTCGGACAGATAGAGAAGGGTGGCTTCCCACACTTCATGTTGAAAGAGATCTTTGAACAACCAGAATGTCTGAAGACATGTATGCTTGGTCGTATCAATGTCGAAGGAAATAAGGTTTCTTTGTCTGCCGTTCTTGATTATCGCAAAGAGCTAATCAGTGCAAAACGAATCATCATCGTGGCTTGTGGAACAAGCTGGCATGCAGGACTTATTGGTAAGCAGATATTGGAAAACCTCTGTCGTATACCTGTTGAAGTGGAGTATGCATCAGAGTTCCGTTATCGCAACCCTGTGGTAGGAGCAGGCGACGTAGTTATCGCTATCTCTCAGAGTGGCGAGACTGCTGATACTCTTGCAGCTATCAAGTTGGCTAAAGAGATGGGCGCTTTCATCTACGGTATCTGTAATGCTGTAGGTTCAAGCATACCTCGCGCCACCGATACTGGTTCTTACATCCATGTTGGACCTGAGATAGGTGTGGCTTCTACAAAAGCATTTACAGGTCAGGTGACTGTGCTCACTATGTTGGCACTTGCTCTTGCTGACGTAATGGGAACAATAAGTCATGAAGAGTACGTGACTATAGTAAAGGGATTGCAAGAGATTCCTGCAAAGATGGAAGAGGTACTGAAACTAAATGACCGCATTGCAGACCTTAGTCGTACTTTTACATACGCTCGCAACTTCCTCTACTTAGGTCGAGGCTTTAGCTATCCTGTGGCTTTGGAAGGAGCTTTGAAACTAAAAGAAATAAGCTATATTCATGCCGAGGGTTATCCTGCTGCAGAAATGAAGCATGGTCCGATTGCATTGATAGATTCTGATATGCCTGTTGTGGTTATAGCAACTCACAATGAGCTATACGAAAAGGTGCTTTCGAACATTCAAGAGATAAAGGCAAGAAATGGTCGTGTGATAGCTCTTGTGTCAAAGGGCGACGATACAATATCTAAGATTGCTGATGAGGTTATTGAACTTCCTGATACACTTGAGTGTCTTGAACCGCTGATTGCAACTATTCCATTGCAGCTATTGGCTTACCATGTGGCTGTGTGCAAGGGAAAGGATGTAGACCAACCAAGAAATCTTGCAAAGAGCGTAACAGTAGAGTAGTGTGGCTCACACATTATTATATATATGTGGCTTTTAATGAGATAAAACAACAATCACAAACTAATTAAAGCAACGTAGAAAATAGTATGTTAGAAGAAATTCACGAGGACTGTGGTGTAGCACTCATACGATTGCTAAAACCACTCGACTATTACGAAAAGAAATATGGTTCGCGCTATTTTGGCTTGAACAAACTCTATCTTCTGATGGAGAAACAGCACAATCGTGGACAGGAAGGTGCAGGCATGGCGTGTGTTGATCTCGATATAGAGCCTGGCAACGAATACATGTTTCGTGAGCGAGCAGAGGGTGCGAATGCTATAACTGAAATATTCTCGCGAGTAAAGGAGGGCTTTCTTGGACAGCTATACATGGGACATCTGCGCTATTCAACAACAGGAAAGAGCGGAATCTCGTATGTACATCCTTTCCTTCGCCGAAACAACTGGAGGGCTAAGAACCTTTGCTTGTGTGGCAACTTCAACATGACAAACATCGAAGAGGTGTTCTCGTTGCTTACTCGTCAAGGACAATGTCCAAGAATATATAGCGACTCTTACATTATGCTCGAACTCATGGGCCATCGCTTGGACCGAGAGGTAGAACGAAACTTTGTGGCTGCTAAGGCTATGGAGATGCAAGATGTAGAGATTACAAAATATATTGAAGACCATGTGAAGATGAGTAATGTGCTTAAAACTACAATGACTCATTTCGATGGTGGCTACGTAGTGTGCGGAATCACAGGTTCTGGTGAGATGTTCTCTATGCGCGACCCTTGGGGCATTCGTCCTGCATTCTATTACAAGAACGATGAGTTTGTGGTGTTAGCAAGTGAGCGTCCGGTATTGCAGACCACATTCGACATAGAGTGTGACGATGTTTGCGAACTTCAACCTGGTCAGGCTCTTATCGTCAACAAGGCTGGTGAATGTTCGCTTACACAAATCATAGAGCCTAAAGAAGTTAAGGCTTGTTCGTTCGAACGTATATACTTCAGTCGCGGTTCTGATCGCGACATTTATAGTGAGCGCAAGAAGTTGGGTGAGTTGCTCACTCCCGACATTCTTAAAGCTATCGACAATGATACCGCCCATACCGTGTTCTCATACATTCCGAATACTGCAGAGGCCGCTTACTACGGGTTGCTTCATGGTTTCAAACAGCACTTGAATGATGTTAAGATTAAGAAGATTGCTGCACTCGATCATGTGCCTACCGAGGCTGAGCTCCACGATATAATGAGCGAGTATGTCCGCTCTGAGAAGGTGGCTTGCAAGGATATAAAGCTTCGCACCTTTATCACAGAGGGCAACTCACGTAATGACTTGGCTTCGCATGTATACGATGTAACATATGAGAGTATCGTGCCTTATGAAGACAACCTCGTGATAATTGACGACAGCATCGTGCGTGGTACAACTCTTAAGAAGAGTATCCTTCGTATCCTCGACCGTCTGCATCCAAAGAAGATTGTCGTTGTTAGCTCTGCTCCACAGATTCGCTATCCAGACTACTATGGTATTGACATGCCTCGTTTGGAAGAGTTCTGTGTGTTCCGTGCAACAATAGAGTTGCTCAAGGAACGCAACTTACTCAACATCCTTGACGAGACCTACGAACACTGCAAGGCTGAATTGCAGAAGTCGAAGGAAGATATGGAAAATGCTGTGCGTGCTGTCTATGAGCCTTTCACAGTTGAGGAAATAAATCGTAAGATTGTAGAGATGCTCACTCCTGAAGGAATGACTACACCAGTAGAGATAGTATTCCAGTCGATAGAAGGATTGCACACAGCCATACCAAATCATCGTGGCGACTGGTATTTCACTGGTCATTATCCAACTCCTGGAGGTATACGCCTTTGCAATCAAGCATTCATAAATTATTATGAGTCGATAAATAAAAAATAGATAATACATTATTAATAATATATAAGTCCACAAGAACTTAAAACCCAATATATGAAGAATGTAACTTTGGTCCTTAGTGACGGAACAAAATTCCACGGCAAGAGCTTCGGCTATGATGCTCCTGTTGCTGGTGAAGTAGTTTTCAACACCGCCATGATGGGCTATCCTGAGAGTCTTACCGACCCTTCTTACGCAGGACAGCTCATGACATTGACCTATCCCCTCGTAGGCAATTACGGTGTTCCACCATTTACTTTTGGTGACGACAAACTTCCATTGTTTATGGAGAGTGATAAGATCTATGCTAGCGCTATCATCGTGGCTGACTATAGCGAGGAGTATTCACATTGGAATGCTTGCGAGAGTCTTGCCGAGTGGTTGAAGCGTGAGCATGTGCCAGGTGTTACAGGTATCGACACTCGTCAGCTTACCAAAGTGCTTCGTGAGCATGGAGTGATGATGGGAAAAATCATCTTCGACGATGAACCAAACAACATTCCTGAGGCTGACTATGAGGGAGTAAACTTCGTTGATAAGGTCAGCTGCAAGGAAATTATCAAATATAATGAAGGTGCAGGCAAGAAGGTTGTACTCGTTGACTGCGGTGTAAAGGCTAACATCATCCGTTGTCTCGTTAACCGTGGTGTTGAGGTTATCCGTGTGCCTTGGAACTACGATTATACCGATATGGAATTCGATGGTTTGTTCCTTGCTAATGGTCCTGGCGACCCTGATATGTGTCAGGATGCTGTCGACGTAATCCGTCGTCAGATGAACAATAGCCGTAAGCCTATCTGTGGTATCTGTATGGGTAACCAGTTGTTGGCTAAGGCTGGTGGCGCCACTATCTATAAGTTGAAGTATGGTCACCGTTCTCACAATCAGCCTGTACGTATGGTTGGCACCGACAACTGCTACATCACATCTCAGAACCATGGTTATGCTGTTGACGCACGCACCTTGGGAAGCGAGTGGGAAGAGTTGTTCGTAAACATGAATGATGGTTCTAACGAGGGTATTCGTCACAAGACAAATCCTTGGTTTTCATCACAGTTCCACCCTGAGGCTTGTGCTGGTCCTGTGGATACAGAGTTTATGTTCGACAAATTCGTAGAGTCGCTTAAATAAGTGAAGAATCTAAGTGAAGAGTGAAGAATTTTAGTGAAAAGTGAAGTTACTTTGAATTTCATCATTCATCACTTACCATTCAACATCCAACAATAAACCATAGAAAATAATGAAAGACAATACAATAAAGAAAGTTTTGCTCCTCGGTTCTGGAGCATTGAAGATTGGTGAAGCTGGCGAGTTCGACTACTCTGGTTCACAGGCTTTGAAGGCATTGCGTGAAGAGGGTATCAAGACCGTGCTTATCAACCCAAATATCGCTACCGTGCAGACAAGCGAAGGTGTTGCCGACCAGATTTATTTCCTTCCTGTACAGCCTCACTTCGTTGAAAAGGTTATTCAGAAGGAAAAGCCAGATGGCATCCTCCTTTCTTTCGGTGGACAGACTGCCCTCAACTGTGGTGTAGAACTCTATAAGTCGGGCATACTTGAGAAGTATGGTGTACGCGTATTGGGTACTCCTGTTCAGGCTATCATGGATACTGAAGACCGTGAGCTCTTCGTTGAGAAGCTTAACGAAATCAATGTTAAGACTATTAAGAGCGAGGCTTGCGAAACTATCGAACAGGCTCGTAAGGCAGCTGCCGACTTGGGCTATCCTGTAATTCTACGTGCTGCTTACGCTCTCGGTGGTCTTGGTAGTGGATTCTGCGACAACGAGGAAGAACTCAATAAACTTGCAGAAAAGGCATTCTCTTTCTCACCACAGGTGCTCGTTGAAAAGAGTTTGAAGGGATGGAAGGAGATAGAGTACGAGGTTGTTCGCGACCGCTACGATAATTGTATCACTGTCTGCAACATGGAAAATTTCGACCCTCTGGGCATCCATACTGGTGAGAGTATCGTTATTGCTCCTTCACAAACTCTTACCAATAGCGAATATCACAAGCTTCGTGCTCTTGCCATCAAGATTATCCGCCACATCGGTATCGTTGGTGAGTGTAACGTGCAGTATGCTTTCGACCCTAAGAGCGAAGACTATCGCGTAATCGAGGTTAATGCTCGTTTGTCTCGTTCTTCAGCTCTCGCTTCTAAGGCTACAGGCTATCCTTTGGCTTTCGTTGCTGCTAAGCTCGGTATGGGCTACGGCTTGTTTGAGCTTAAGAACTCTGTAACTCGCACCACAAGTGCTTTCTTCGAGCCTGCTCTCGACTATGTAGTCTGCAAGATTCCTCGTTGGGACCTTTCTAAGTTCCGTGGTGTAGACAAGGAGCTTGGTTCAAGCATGAAGTCTGTAGGTGAGGTTATGGCTATTGGCCGCAACTTCGAGGAGGCTCTGCAGAAGGGCCTTCGTATGATTGGTCAGGGCATGCACGGTTTCGTTGAGAACAAGGAACTTGAAATTGAAGATATCGATGCTGCTCTTCGTGAGCCTACAGATAAGCGTGTGTTCGTGATTTCTAAGGCTATGCATCGTGGTTATACTATCGACCAGATTCATGACCTCACTAAGATTGACAAGTGGTTCCTGCAGAAGCTCAAACATATCATCGATATTGATGAGGAGTTGAAGCGTTGCACAAGCATCAACGTTCTAGACCGCGAATTGTTGCGTACAGCTAAGGTTTATGGTTTCACCGATTTCCAGATTGCACGTGCTGTAGGTCTTGAGAAAGAGGTTGGCAACATGCACAAGGCTACCCTCATTGTTCGCAACCTTCGTAAGTCATTCGGTGTTCTTCCTGTTGTTAAGCAGATTGACACCTTGGCAGCTGAGTATCCTGCTCAGACCAACTATCTGTATGTTACATACGCAGGTACAGATAGTGACATCACATTCCAGAACGACAAGAAGTCGGTAATCGTACTTGGATCTGGTGCTTACCGCATTGGTTCAAGTGTTGAGTTCGACTGGTGTGGTGTACAGGCATTGAATACTATTCGCAAGCATGGCTATCGCTCTATCATGATCAACTATAACCCTGAGACTGTGTCTACCGACTACGATATGTGCGACCGTCTGTATTTCGACGAACTCACATTCGAGCGTGTTATGGACATCATCGACATGGAGAATCCTCATGGTGTGATTGTTTCTACTGGTGGTCAGATTCCTAACAACCTTGCTATGTGGCTCGACGCTGAGCGTGTGCCAATCCTTGGTACCAAGGCTCAGGATATTGATAACGCAGAAGACCGTGCTAAGTTCTCAAGCATGCTTACCGAGAATGGTATCAACCAGCCTGAGTGGAGTGCACTTACTTCTATGGACGATATCAACGTCTTTGTTGACCGCGTAGGCTTCCCTGTTTTGGTTCGTCCATCTTACGTGCTTTCTGGTGCTGCTATGAATGTATGTTCTAACCGCGACGAGCTTGAGCGTTTCTTGAAACTTGCTGCCAACGTCAGTGCTGAGCACCCTGTTGTAGTAAGTAAGTTTATCGAGCACGCTAAAGAAATTGAAATGGACGCTGTGGCTTGCAATGGTGAGATTATGGCTTATGCTATTTCTGAGCACATCGAGTTTGCTGGTGTTCACTCAGGTGATGCTACCATCCAGTTCCCTCCACAGAAGCTTTATGTAGAGACAGTTCGACGTATCAAGCGAGTAAGTCGTCAGATTGCAGCAGCTTTGCACATCAATGGTCCATTCAACATTCAGTTCATGGCTCGTGAAAACGATATCTTGGTTATTGAGTGTAACCTTCGTGCTTCACGTTCGTTCCCATTCGTAAGCAAGGTATTGAAGCTCAACCTTATCGACCTCGCAACTAAGATTATGCTTGGTGTACCTGTTGAGAAGCCATCTAAGAACCTATTCGACCTCGACTACGTAGGTATCAAGGCTAGTCAGTTCTCATTCAACCGTTTGCAGAAGGCTGACCCTGTGCTTGGAGTTGACATGAGTTCTACTGGTGAGGTAGGTTGTCTTGGTGATGACACCAACCAGGCATTGCTTAAGAGTATGCTCTCTGTAGGTCATCGTATTCCTAAGCACACCGTGCTCCTCTCTACAGGTTCTGCTAAGCAGAAGGCTGACATGCTTGGTGCTGCACGTATGCTTGTTAACCATGGCTACGAGCTTTATGCTACAGGTGGCACATCGCGCTTCCTTACAGAGAATGGCATTGAGAATACTCTCGTATATTGGCCAAGCGAAGAGGGACAGCAGCCACAGGCTCTTGACATGCTTCGTGAGCACAAGATTGATATGGTAGTGAATATTCCTAAGGATCTCACAGTTAGTGAACTTTCTAATGGTTATAAGATTCGTCGTGCAGCCATCGACCTCAATGTACCATTGATTACCAACAGCCGTTTGGCTTCTGCGTTCATCAATGCGTTCTGCACATTGAGCATCGATGATATCGATATCAAGGCTTGGGGTGAGTATTAATACTCCTCTAAAATAAATAATAATGAGGGTGTGTCATAATTGACTATGGTCATTTATGGTGCACCCTCCTTCTGTAT
>SAMEA104315436__coassemble_1026_pt1 | contig 23960 bp, 19 predicted proteins | sample SAMEA104315436__metabat2_high_PE_045 | metagenome-assembled genome bin SAMEA104315436 (sample SAMEA104315436) | gut metagenome | biome: Monkey gut; feature: monkey-associated habitat; material: faeces | place: China | collected 2013
GGAATAGTGTGCCACTATTAGCTATTTCAAAAGCACCCTGCTTATCAGCATCAGCACCAGTAAAAGCACCTTTCTTATATCCAAAGAATTCAGAGGCAGCAACATCGCGAGGTATAGCTCCGCAGTCGATGGCATAGAATGGTTTGTCGCTTCTGTTGCTAAGTTCATGAATTCTACGAGCCACATACTCTTTACCTGTGCCGCTGGCTCCCAATATCAATACCGACATTGGCGTAGGAGCCACCAAACCTACATATTCATATAGCTGACGCGAAGCCTCACTCTTACCTTCTATATATTTAGGTGTAGCAGACTGCTTAGCATCTTTAGCTTCTTTGTTTTCTTTATTAGGCTTTACCGCAGACTGAGTCTCAGACTTTGCTATAGGAGTAGCCAGATTAGCCTCAACAGGCGCAGCCAATGCATCATTAATCTTCTGTAATAATATATCTGGCTGTATAGGCTTAGAAATATAATCAGAAGCTCCCGACTTCATAGCCTGTACAGCATTTTGCACTTCAGCATAGTTTGTCATCACAATAAACGGCAGTTGCATTCCCTTCTTGCGCAACCACGCAAGTAGTTGCAAGCCATCGCCATCAGGCAAACGAAGATCTGACAGCACAAGACTAAAGTCGGCATCATCTTCCGCCACCTTTTTGGCAGCAGCACCAACAGAGCTAACCTTGTCTACCTCAAAACCTTTCTTGCGTAGCCAAGTTTGCATCATAGTTGCAAAAGCCAAATCGTCTTCCACGATCAACAAACGATGTGTAACCATTATCTCTACTTTTTACCTTTTTATATATACCACTATTTAGAGCCAATCTCTGAAATAGTGCGCTAAGTTACAGATTATTTTCCATACGGCAAAGGCATAAGCGGAAAAAAGGTGATAGTCAGAATATCAACTATCACCTCATTTTGCCTATAACGACTATACAATATAAAAATTAGACAAGTAAATCGACCTACACATACGTATATATAGTATATAGAACTTTCGCAAGTTCAGAAGTTAGAGTATAAAAGAAGTTAGCGCTCCCTGGCGGTCGCTAGAAGTTAAAGCCATTAGCCTTTTTGCTGGAGCTTTCAGCTAAAAATTAATCAATAAAACACTAAACATTAAACACTAAACATTAAACAACATGAAACCATACAAGTTTGAGCCATATCTGAAAACCACTATTTGGGGTGGCTATCAGATAGCACCATTTAAGGGAATATTCACCGCGCAACCTAACATCGGTGAATCATGGGAGATTAGTGGTGTGCCTGGTCATGAGAGTGTAGCAATAGAGCGCGGACTGGTAGATGATATTGACGTTGGACTCAACCTCGTTGAACTTATCGACAAATATAAGAGTAAGCTTGTGGGTGAAAAGGTTTATAAGAAATATGGAAATAAGTTTCCATTGCTCATAAAATTTATCGACTCTCGCCAAGACCTGTCTGTGCAAGTACACCCTGACGACAAACTTGCTATGGAGCGCCACGGATGTGCAGGAAAAACAGAGATGTGGTATATCATAAAGAGCGATGTTGGAGCAAAGATATATGCAGGACTCTCAAAGAGCATCACTCCCGACGAATACGAAAAGCTTGCTACAGCGGAGCCTATAAATGGACATTCACCTATGCAGGATGTTATTGCCACACATGAGGCTCATCAGGGTGACCTCTACTTTCTGCCAGCTGGTCGTCTGCATGCTATTGGCGCAGGCAATTTCCTTGCCGAAATTCAGCAGACTTCAGATATCACATATCGTGTTTACGACTTCGGACGCAAGGATGCTCATGGCAATCCTCGCGAGCTACACATAGAAGAAGCAAAAGAAGCCATCGATTATCAGGTTTGGCCAGAATATCGCACATCGTACGACAGCACCAAGCCTACAAGTCAGCTTATCAACTGTCCATACTTCAACGTAAATCGTGTGGTAGTGCAAGTTGCTGCACAAATAGACTTCCACGTAGACTCTTTTGTAGTGGTAGTATGCCTATGGGGCGAAGCTAACATCAACGGCATTAAGGTGCGCCAAGGCGAAACTCTCCTTGTGCCTGCATGCGAAAACATCCTCTACATTTTTGGCAATGCCACATTCCTTACGGCAACGATGTAAATAGAGAAATAGCATGGTGGTTTTTATATATAGAAACCTACCATGCTGTTTGTTGTATTTATGCACTCAAACTTATAATTTACTCATTTTTATACCATTTTGAACAACATATTTATAATAATTATTAAAAAATATATTCTAATCATCATATATTTTGTACTTTTGCAGAAAAGTTTCGAAACATCATTTTTTAATGCGCGACGCAAGAATTTAAAAAGCATTTAAAGGTTTGATATCTCAATGACTATTGTCGAATGCAATAGGCTAAAAATTCACATATGTATATATGAAAAGACTCATTTTTACTTTATCAACTCTGATGATATGCTCAGCCTCTATGATGGCGATACCTGCAAAGCCAGGACAATGGAAAATGTTGAAATTGGCTAATGGCACAGAGATTAGAGCAGAATTAGTAGGCGACGAGCTATGCCACTATTGGCTTGCAGCTGACGGCAAGGGCTACGCATGGAGCGCAGCTCAAGGTTGCTATATAGCTATTGACAAGGAGGCTGCACACAAAGAAGCCGACCAAAAGCGCAATGCTGCAAACAAGCGACGCATGGCAACGGCAACAAAAGCTAAAGCCAACGACCTATATACAGGCGAAAAGAAAGGTTTGATAATATTGGTGGAGTTCCCTAAGCGTACAGCTACAAACACTCCAGAGGTGAAGTTCTCTACAGAGAATGCTCAGGAGTTTTATAATCGCGTAGCTAACGAAGAAGGATTCTCTGACCCTAAGACAGGTTTCACCGAGAGTGTATACGACTATTTCCTTGCTCAGAGCAGCGGAAAGTTTAAGTTCAAGTTTGATGTTGTAGGTCCTTACAAATTGGGCAATACATACAACTACTACGGCGAAGACTCTGGCGGTATGCAAGATGCACACCTTGGTAAGTTTATCTATGATGCTTGTAGGAAGGCAGATGGCGATGTTAACTTCGCAGACTACGATTGGGATGGCGACGGAAAGGTAGATCAGCTATTCATTCTCTATGCCGGACAAGGACAGAATGTGAATGGTGCCGACACCGGACTTATCTGGCCACAGGAAGGAAGCCTCAACTCTGTAGGTTCCGACCAGCAACCATTCGAAATGGATGGAGTAACCATCGATTCTTATGCTTGCAGTTGCGAACTTGGTGAAAACAAAGTTATCGATGGAATCGGCACAATTTGCCATGAGTTCTCTCATTGCTTCGGATTGCCAGACACTTACGACAAAGGAACATCGTTTGGACAAACCGAACTGAAATATGGCACCTATGTATGGGACCTTATGTACAATGGCAACTATCTTAATGGTGGCTACACTCCTGCTGCCTATACAGCCTTAGAGCGTATGCTTACAGGATGGAAGAAGCCTATAGTGCTTGACAAGGATGCAGACATCGTAAATATGAAGCCTTTGGCTGACGATGGCGACACCTATATTATATATAACGATGGCTACAAGGATGAGTTCTACATGTTGGAGAATCGTCAGAAGCAGGGCAATGAAGCAGGTCTATATGCCAGCGGACTCATGATTACCCACGTAGACTATAGCCAAGAGGCATGGGAAGCTAACGATGTTAACACCACCCGTGAGCGCTATGCTATTATGGCTGCCGACAACTCAAAGGCTCGCACCATTCCTGATGTAGAGGGCGACCTTTATCCATTCAATGGCAACAACTCGTTTGGTAACACAACGATTCCTGCAGCAACTCTCAACCATGCAAATACCGATGGTTCCAAGTTGCTAAACAAGGAGATTACCGATATCACTCAGAATGTAGATGGCACAATATCGTTTAAGTTCCGCAACAACAATACCACAGGTATATCTGAGATCAATGGCGAAAGCTCTAAGCCTGCCATATACAATATGAATGGCATCATAATGGGCTACGACCTTGATAAGTTGCCTAAGGGAATATACCTTTGGAAGGGGAAAAAGATGAAAAAGTAAAAAGGTAAAAGAGTAAAAAGGTAAAAGAGTAAAAAACAAAAATAATAATAACAATTAAATATAAACTATCATGAAGAGATTTTACACATTAGCATTGGGCTTGATGATGGGTGCTACTACCCTTTTCGCCCAGAAAACTACTGATTTGCAGTTTGTAACTATCACAGGCGAAGGTGACGAGGCTGTGGAGACTGGTACTATTAAAGATGGCGCAGCCATCGACGCTACAGAAGAAACTTTTCAAGGCATCGCTTCAGGCGTGGCTTTAAAGAATGTTAGCGGAAGTGACCAAAAGATAGTAGTAAAAAGCGAAGTTCTCGAATTGGATAATGGTGCTTTTTCTTTCTGTATGGGTTCTACATGCAGTAGTTGGAAAGAAATAGGTACATACTATAAGCCTACTTTAAAAAAGGAAAACGACGATATTACAGGAGGCTTTACTGTAATTAAATCCAAAGAACTAAAAGATATAGAGGCTCACTGGGTTACAAATGGTAAAGGTAAGTGCGTAGTTAAATTCACAGCTTATAAGGGTGTTGTTGACGAAGAAATTTCTGATTCAGAGTGGAAGGTATACTATCTCGTAGAGGGTCCAAGCGTAACTGTAAACTTCCTCAATGGTGTGCCTTCAAGCATCAGCAACATCGAGAACAAGGATGTTGACAACAACTATTACGACTTGGCTGGTCGCAAGGTTGCAAAACCAACAAAGGGTATCTATGTAAAGAACAACAAGAAGGTTATCGTAAAGTAAACAAACAACGATATATATGAAAAAAATATTATCAACACTTTGTCTGATGCTCGTGGCTATGGTGTGCAGCATCTCTGCCAATGCTCAGACAGCTACAGGAAAGCCTAAGTTCCTGTACCAGAAGTTTGCTGACTATGCTATTGCATTCACAACTTCTGATAATGGTAAGTGGGCTGTAGTTTATGGTGCTACCACAGAACAGCAGAAAAACGGTAAGGCTCGCATCGTCAATGTAGAGACTGGAGAGACTACCGTAGTGCGCCACTCAAGCGAAGAAGATGACGATGCTGTTGGTCTGTATGAAATCCGCGACATTACCGATGATGGTAATACCGTAGTTGGTGCTGCCGGTGGTGAATTCTCAGAAGCTGGTACATATACAGGTAAACCTGCATATTGGAATAAGAAGGAAAGAGACTGGAACCTTCTTCCATTGCCTGAGGGTATGACAACAGGTATTGCTGTGAGCATCACTCCTGATGGTAAGTACGCTGTAGGTAGAGTTGAGGAAGATGCCAACGACGCTTTCTCATCTTCTTCACGTGGTGTAATGTGGGATATGACAGGAAGCGAGCCTAAGATTGTTGAACTGAAGAACTTGCCAGAAATGCCAAGTACAGAAGGTTCTACAGGCAAGAAACACGTTCAGGAAGCATTTACCCAGATTACTGCCGATGGTCGCTACATCGTTATATATGGCAACCAGAGCTATAGTCCTATAGGATATATCTACGACCGCCAGACTGAAACTTACTTCAAGTTTGGTGAGAATGCAAACGAAGGTCCTACTGGCGATTATGAGCTTGAGGGCGAGCCTATATTTAGCTTGAATGGCAAATATGTAGCAGGCGACATCCGCGACAAAGACGACAACATCTTCCCAATGGTTTATAATACCGAGACTGGTAAATATAAATATTTCAATTCTCAGGAAGACAACGACTTGCTTATTTGCTGCATCGACAACGAAGGAAACCTCTACGGAAGTGCTCCTGGCACCTCTTCTCCTGTTCGTGATTGGAGAGTATGTGTAGACAACGTATGGTATCCTTTCGACCTTATCCTAAAGCAGCGCTATGGCATTGAATATAGCGACTATACAGGCTACGATAATACAGGTACATTGTGGTCAGCTTCTGCCGACACCAAGACTCTTTCGTCAATGGTCTCTCCTCTGGGCGAAAGCTACGTGGTGACAATGCCTGAGACTATGACAGAGGCTTGCCGTGCCATCAACTTGCTCAACAACTATACTGCAACACCTGCTGCAGGTTCTAACTTCAGCAACGTTGCTGTAGTAAAGGTTACCTTCACTCACGAGATTACTGTTCTCGGCAATAAGGATTGCGCTGTATTGAAGAATGCAGAGGGCGAAGTACAGAGAAAATCTATTGGTTTTGCTGTTGACAAGACCAACCCTAAGGTGTTGATTATTACCTTCCGTAACACAGAAATGAAAGCAGGCGAGAAGTATACTGTAGAGATTCCTGCAGGAACTGTTGCCTTGACTAAGAATACCGACAAGCAGAACGACATCATCACTATCAACTATGTTGGTAGAGAGAATGCGCCTGTTAAGATGCAAACCGCATTCCCTGAGAACAATGCAGAGATTGCTCGTATCGACAACAGCAGCAACCCTGTGATCTTGACTTTCGACACCAACATTTCTGTAAGCGACAACGCTAAGGCTTCGCTTATACAGCTTGATGGTGAGAACGAGAAGACTATCTGCTCTTTGTCGGTACTTTCAAACGAAAATCAGGTAGCGTTGATGCCTGCAGCTACACAGTATCTCTATAAGGGCTCACAATACAAGGTGGTATTGGAGGCTGGTTCTTTGACCGATGTTTCCGGGTCTTCTAAGAGTGCTAACGAGCAGATAGTATTGAACTATACTGGTACTTACGAGCGCCAGATCTCTACATCTGACGCAACACTCTTCAGCGACAACTTCTCTACACCAGACCAGTCGTATAAGAACTTCATGCGCTATGAGGGCGACCACAACACACCTACAGCTGCAATGAAGAAGATTGGTTTCGACAAGGACAACTCTCCTTGGATATTTAATACAAAGGAATCTAACGATACCAAGAACTACTTTGCAGTATCTACCTCTATGTATAGCCCTGCAGGTCAGAGCGACGACTGGTTGGTAATACCACAATTAAGTATCCCTGACGCATATTGCACATTGACCTTCGATGCTCAGAAGTATCTCGACGACAAGAACGACATCTTGAAGGTTGTGGTTTGGGAATGCGATAGAAACATCAACGACCTCAGCTCTGACGATATCGCAGAGATGAAGGCTAAGGGTGATATCAAGGATTACGAACTTAACATCGGTGATACCGAAGAAGGTATCGATGGTGAGTTCACCCACTACACTCTCGACCTTGGCAAGTATGCTGGCAAGAAGGTTTATATCGGCTTCTGGAACAACAACAATGACCAGAGCATGATATTCTTGGATAGCGTTGTTGTAAAACGCAACTTGAAGTACTTGATGTCGCTATCTACAGCATCATCTGTAGTAAACAAGAAGGAAGTGAAGATTGCCGGTTCTATCAGAATCAATTCACAGGACGATGTATATTCATCAGCTCGCTTCACTCTCAAGGATGATAAAGGCACCACTATCGACACTTTCGAGAAGACTGGTTTGACTCTTAAGAAGGGTAAGAGATTGGCATTCGAATTTGCTAAGCCTTTGGCTCTTACTATTGGTGAAGCTACAAACTATAGCATCGAGGTTAAGCTCGACGACTATACTGACGTAGTAAAGAACAGCATCAAGAGCTTGACCTTTGAGCCTGTTAAGCGAGTAGTATTGGAAGAGTTTACAGGTACTACCTGTGTTAACTGTCCTTTGGGTATCCTTGCTATAGAGAATGCAAAGAAGATATTCGGCGAGCAATTTATTCCAATTTCTATCCACACATATCAGGGCGACCCTTACGGAACAGGCCTCTATGCTTATAGCAACTATCTGAAGTTGTCGGCTGCTCCATCAGGTATCGTACAGCGTGAGGATTTGATAACCAGCCCTATGGGTCAGAACGATGAAGGCGACTGGTCATTCTCTGCTAACAACTCATTGTGGCAAGACAGAATTTCCATGGAACTCGACAAGCCTGCTGATATGGGTATCAACGTACCTGCTATCACTCTTGATGATAATACCAGAAAGCTCAACTTCAACCTTGAGATTCAGCCAGCGCTCAACCTCAAGAACCAATACCTCAACGTATTTGCAGTGGCTTTGGAAGATGGTATCGTAGCTACACAGTCTAACAACCTATACACAAAAACCGATCCTATCTTCGGCGACTGGGGTAAGGGCGGCAAGTATGGATATGCTTCTGTCGACAGAGTTGTACAGGAAGATATGGCTCGTTGCTACTGGGGCACATCATTCACAGGTTCAAACGTAGGCTTCCCACAAAACTTGACAGCTGGCGAGACTTACTCAGTTCCTGTATCTTTGGCTTATCCAGAGCAGGTTTCAGAGTGCAAGAATGGTAAGATTGTGCTTATGTTGTTTGATGGCAACACCAACAACCTCATCAACTCTGTACTTGTGAAGCTCAGCACATTGCCAAACGGCATTGAAAACGCAGTAGTTGACAACAACAATAGCAACTGCGATATCGCTGCCGCTAATGGCGTAGTGAGCGTAAAGGCAAATGGTAACGCTAAGGTAGAAGTTTACAGCATGGCAGGTCAGCTCATCAATACAGCTACAGGCACTAACAACATCTCTGTATCTGTACGCGGATATAAGGGTGCAGCCGTAATAAAGGTAAATGGCGAGAAGACTAATGCTTCTAAGAAAGTTATTCTCTAAGATTCAAATAAAATAAAGGAGTCAAGGAGTGAGATATATTTCACTTCTTAACTCCTTTTTGTATAAATCAAGTTATCTATATCACTAATTAAAAAATTATTATTATGAACAAAAATCTACAGAGCCACACAAGCAGTGCCTTCAAGAAGGCATGGTTGGTGCTTGTATGTTTGATGTCTACAATGTTGGCATCAGCTGCAGAATGGACTATATTTGAAACAGGCGTCAAGTATGATTTCAAATTCTTGAAGGATCAGGACTTCAAGTTTGTTCCTAAAGAAGATGGAATTTTAAGAATCTATGCTCAAGAAACAAACATCTCTGTTTCAACAGAAGGCGACGATGAGACATGCACTACTGTGCTTGGTAAATACGTAGGAGAAGAATATATCTCATACAATATTTCCGCATGGAAATACATACCTACTACAGACGAAGATGGCACTGCATGGAGTGGTTACACAGAGGCTTCTTTGAAGGCTGGTAAGGCATATTATATTAATGTTCCTGGCACACTTAGCTCAAACGAATTCTTTAAAGGTGTCATGGAAACTGGTGTAAACGAGCTTAAGCTTACCGATGTAAACTTCGAAGAAGGCAAGGTTTTCGACATCACCGATACCCGTTGCGGTCAGTTGAATCTTTCATTCAACATGAATGCTAAGGCTGACGACACAAATATTAAGATTGGTAACATCATAGATTGCAATGTAGAGACCCGCACAAGCACCAACGCAGGTGGTTTGTATGTACTATTGAAAGACTCTCTCATTTCTTGGCTCAACAATGGTAAAATTGTTGGTGGCGAAGAGATGACGGTTACTGTTAAGAACATCAGTGCAGTAGCTGATGACAACATCAAGTATGGCAAGGATGGCAATTTGACAATGAAGTTCCTCACCCCAAGCATGCCTCACAATTTGGTAAGCAAGCAGCTCCCAGATCCATTCCTCTCTTATTGGCCTAAGGGCGATAAGCGTGGTATGGTTGTATTGACATTCGATGCTGACGTAATGCAGGGTGAACAGCAGACAGCTAAGGGTTCTTTCAATATAGGTTCTGCAGATATGGACGATATATATGTAGAGTCTCTTGACCCAAGCATGTTCCGCGCAGAAGGAAATAAGCTATATATCGACTTCACCGGCAAGCTCCGCACAAAGGAGACTATGGGATTGAAGAGCAATTGGGACATTATCACTCTCAGATTGATGAACATAAAGATGGCTGATGGCTCAAATGTATTCTCTGCTGGTGCTGGAGCCTCAGGTTCATTCACATTCAATATGAATTATAAGGAGTATAAGAGCAATTTGGCTTTTGATTTTACTCCTGCTGATGGTGGGAAGTTGACCGAAAACAACGTAAAGGTTTACTTCTCTGACAAGAACGCTATTACATTCGAAGGTGCGAAGTTCACATACCAGGACGAGAACGATAAGAATCATCAGACTATCGTTAAGGAAGGTATCACAAGTACACCAGATGGTGAAGAAGCAATCGAATACACCATTCCTATCACAGATGCTATCAAGAATGGTAAGAACGTAAGATTTACTCTTACAGGTGTTGTGGCTAACGATGGTCTTGACCATAGCGACATCACAGCAAAATGGAATCCAGGTCAGGAGTTGGTTGCAACACTTGCACCAAGCAATCTTTCTATAAAGGATGGCTCATACGTAAAGAGCTACAACAAGCACCAGTTGACATTCGACGAGGATGTTACTATTAATGAGAACATAGAAGCTGGCGCTACATACAAGGATATAAAGAGCGGCAAAATCATCAATGCTAATGTTGAGCCTGTAGCAAACAGCAGCAGACAGATAATGATAATTCCTGCAGAGGATTTGAAAGACAAGCATCAATATGAGCTCACTATCAAAGAGCGCGTGATTGTGAACAAGGAGTATGCAGAAACAAGCGGCAAGTATGGTAACTATATGACAGAGCAGTCATACGGTTTCACTATCTATGCAAACGTGGACACTTACGACTTCGTAACATCTCCTGTAGAGGGTTCTTCTGTAAACGAGATCTCAACTATCATTTGCTCTATGAAGCCAGGTGCGGATGAAGGTACTTCAGCTATCGGCTATGCTAATCCTACAGATAAGTTTGTATACTTATTGAACGAAAAGAATGAGAAGGTAGCTACAGCTACTTGCGGCGATATAGAGGGCGGAATGTATATTAAGTTCTCTCCTGCCATCACAGAACCTGGAACATATACTGTTCATATCGACGATTATGTTTACTTCGTTGGTACTGGTTTCAATGCAGCACAGAATGAAAACCCTGTAGAGTTTAAGTATACAGTTGTTGCAGCTCCTGAGGAACTTCAATTTACTACAGATCCTGAGAACGAGTCAACAATCACTTCACTTGGCGAAATCGTTATTATGAGCGATAAGGATATCTACGGAACTACAACTCCTATCCAAGCTTATTGCGACCGTCAGGTATTCAATGGAACATTGACTATGGGCGATGTAAACCGCAGAGAAGCTCATATCGAGTTTACTGACGCTGCAGGTGAGCCTATCACTGCAGAGGGCGACTATCGTATCGAAATTCCTGCTGGTGTATTCGGTAACAAGGCATGGTACGACAGCGATTGTTTGTCAGGTGCTTGCAACGCAGCTACTACATTATATTATACTGTAGGCAAAGAAGCTACTGAGATTACATACACAGCTGATCCTGCCAATGGTAGCAAGGTTGACGCTTTGGGAACTGTTACTATCGACTACAACACAACATCTATAATGGCATCAAGCGGCCAAATAGTGATTTACAAGGATGGTAAGGAGCTCAAGAAAGTTGAAGCTGAAGTAGTATACAAGGATCCTAATGACTTTAATGAGGTTTCTCACAAGGCTACTGTTGCTGTTAACGCTACAGAAAAGGGTGTTTATACTATCGAGATTCCAGAGGGATACTTCAACGACGAGAATGGAGATCCTATACCTGCAGTTACTTTGACTTACTACGTAGGTGTAGCAAGCGGTATTCAGAACATCAATGCAGCTATTGCTAATGGTACTGTTTACAACTTGAATGGTGTAAAGGTTAACAAGGCTACTAAGGGCATCTTCATCGTAAACGGCAAGAAGGTTGCCAAGAAGTAAACACACATTATATATATAATGAGAAAAGGGTAAATGTATTATCCTGCTCATAATATAACCTAACAAGAGGGTATGTCTACGACTTTGTCGCATGACATACCCTCTTCCTTTTATATTAGATACTTTTTCGTCAAAATTAGATACTATTTATATAGCTAAATATGCATGTTAGTAACCTATATCATTTTTTTAAAGTTTAAAATCAAAATCTATAGACCATTCGCTTGGTTGTAAAATTAAATTATTGTAACTTTGCAACCGAAATATTACACCTAACATATTTTCATCTTAAACAAACTGTAAAATCCCCAAAAATATGAAAAGTAAGCTACTTGGAATGCTATCATTGACCGCCCTTTCTTTGGGTATGGTATCATGTAGCAATGAAGACATTGAGACAACAGGCAATATTCTGACAGAGAATGCTCAGAAGTATGGCACACAATCATCGGAAGTAAACTTTTATTTCGGAGGCAATAAGATTGTAGGCTCACGTGCTTGCGATGTAAATGGCAACATGTGGGGTGCAGAAATGCCAGAATACCCTACAGACAAAGAAAAAGCTGGTATCCTTGAATATGTTCGCAAAAATCCTGGAGCATCTGTAGAATGGCCAGGCTATACATATTTCTATGTACAGCACGTGATTAGTGCACACAATAAGTATAGCTATACAGACAGGAATGGTGCACAGCATAATGACATTGATGGTTCTGCACATTTGGACAAACTCGACATCAAAGAAGTTAGAGATTGGAATAGCTGGGAACTTGATTCTAATGGTAAACCTCAGAGTTGGGCAAGTTTGTACACCCATGTCAACAACTTCAATGCTGGTAAATGTGACAACGCTGCCACTCACAATGCAGCTCTTATGACTCAGGGTTTCCAGGGTGCACGTGCTCACGATTCATACGGCAATACAGATGTTGACAACTGGAGACTATACTACTGGAATGGAAACTACTATCTTGGTATTGACTACAAGATGGTAAAGGATGATGGTAAGATTGACGCTGATGGCATCTACGATGACTGGATCGTGAAGATTATACCGGGTAAGGGTGATACTCCTGTTGTTCCTTCAACACCAGACCCAAATCCAGATCCAAACCCAGAACCTAACCCAACACCTACTCCAGAGCCTGTAGTTCGTGAGGGCGAGGTTGAGTTCGACATCCACCAGCAGGAGCACAAGGATTGGAACGAGATTAAGACTTCTATCCACGTTCGCGATACAGCAGCTGTTCACGTATTCCTCCCTATCCCAATGGAGAGTCAGGCTGTAGCTGACGACTTCGATATCCGTACTGGTAATGTTTATCAGTATGTTGAGAGCTTCGAAGCTAAGTTTGAATTTGCAGGTAAGGAATTCTCATTCCCTGTAGAAATCAACCATACAGCTACTGGTATTGATATCTTGATTGACTGCACAACAGCAGAAGCCAAGGAAGCTTTGAAGTTGGCTCGTGGCGTATTCGACGATGGTATCACATTCGAGATTCATAGCTACGTAAATCCAGATGTTGCAACAGAGCAGATTTGGAATTGGCTTAAGACTGTGAAGTTGCCAAGCACTAAGACTTCACAATGGCCACAGGATGGCGACATCTCTACTCATGTACGTGGACAGGTTTCATCTGCATACCACATGGACGAGATGATTCGTTTCGATGAGCGTCCATAAGGCGAGAATTTACAAAGCAGAATAAAGCAAGCAAACAATAATACTAAGAAAGTGTATCAAACAAATCACACAGTTTGATACACTTTTTTTGTGGTTATATCAAAGATAACAATAATACCATATAAAGACAATAGAGAAAAAGTAATGTTCATAGTAATATTATTCATATTCCTTGGTATTAGCGTAGGATATATCATACGCACAAAGATAGGCTGCGACAAGCAGCTATCTATAGGCACATGGACTGGAAGAACAACAACATGGCTGATATGGACACTACTGTTCATGCTTGGCATAGAAGTGGGAAGCAACGAGCAAATAATAAAATCGTTGCCTACATTGGGTGTTGAAGCATTGGTGTTGTCAGTATGCGGAACATTGGGCAGCTGCGCCTTGGCATGGGGATTATGGAAGATGGCTAAGCAAGAGAAGAAAGGAGGCGAAGAATGAAAGGTAGTTTGATAGTAGTATGCTTTTTCATTCTCGGACTAATAGCCGGACATACCGATTGTATGCCAGTATGGGTGATGGAAAGCGACACAAGTTTCATAGCGCTATGCTTCTTATTGTTCTTCGTAGGCTTAGGCATAGGAATGAATCCTGATATGAAGAAAGATATCAAAAGTCTTAGTCCACGATTGGCACTACTGCCTTTGGCAACGATATTAGGCTCATGGCTCGGAGCTGTGGTGGCATACTTGATAATGAACATAGACCTCACAAGCGTCTTGCAACATCGAAGCCTCAACGACTGTTTGGCTTTGAATAGCGGCTTTGCATATTATTCTCTATCGAGTATTTTCATAACCGAATATCGTGGAGCAGAACTTGGCACCATAGCCTTGCTTGCTAATATAATCCGCGAGATGACAACGCTATTGCTAACACCATTATTGGCAAAATGGTTTGGACCATTGGCTCCTATATCTACAGGTGGAGCTACAACCATGGACACCACCCTACCAATAATCACTCAAACTATTGGTCAACGCTATGTTGCCTTGAGCATATACCATGGTTTTGTTACTGACTTCAGCGTACCTTTTCTCGTTACCATGTGGTGTATGCTGTAGTAAATAGACTGTAACACACATATAATATTGCTGTATTATGATTGAAATATCTATGAAGTACCTTTGCCGCAGAATTTAAGGCTAAAGATAAAGAAATCATAAAAACAGCAATACAATGAAAGAGAGCAAGAAGGCAATTTTGGAGATTCTGAAGAAGAAGAGCTCCAAAAAGAATGAAAAGTTTGAAAACCTCGTATTAAACCTCGCATTACAGAAGATAGATAGCGACAGTTTTGAATACGATGGCGAAGGTGTATATACTGCAGATGGCAAACGAATCATTTATTGCATGTCGCAAAGCGAAAACTTCCACATACAAGAAGGTACTATTGTGATTGGTGAGATGGCATTCCGCGGAAAGAAAAACTTGAAGAATGTCATCATACCAAACACAGTAGTAACAATAGAGCGCGACGCCTTCTATGATTGCGACGAATTGGAAACAGTATATGTGCCAGCAAGCGTGAAAGAGGTAAGAGGATATTCGTTTGCAGAATGCGACAAGCTAAAGAGAGTGACATTTGCAAGTGTGCCAGATAAGTTGGGACGTCACACTTTCGACGAGTGCGACCAACTACGCGAGATATTTGTACCTGAAGGTAGCACAAGCTTCTTCCGCAAAGCTTTACACTATGACGAAAGCGAAAGCGAATATTTTATTCAGGAAGTAAAGGAGAAGAAATCAGCAGAAACTAAGAAACCTACTGCAATAAAGAAGCCTACTGATACCAAGAAGCCTGAGGAGAAGAATAAAGCTGATAAGAAAGCCACTAATACCAAGCAAAATGACTAAAGAACAGATGCTTAAGAATGTGTATGTGGATAGAGATATCAGCTGGATGTATTTCAACCACCGCATACTGCAGGAAGCTAACAAGGAATATGTGCCATTGCACGAGAGGTTGTCGTTTTTGGGTATTTATTCTAACAACCTCGATGAGTTCTTCCGTGTGAGAGTTGCATCGCTCAACCGCATGCTGGAAGGAAAGGTTTCGCACGAAACCGAACAACAACTACGAAAAACACTAAAGGTAATAAACAAGCTCAACGAAACATATTCGAAGGAATATACAGAGTCGGTGGAGAAGGTTTTCCACGAACTTGAGCTTCACAATATCCGTCTGCTCACAGAAACAAAACTCAACGACGATCAGAAGGAGTTCCTACATAGTTTCTTTTTGGATAAGCTAAACGGCTCTATTAATCCTATTTGGCTATCAGAGATTGACGATTTCTCATCGCTTGAGGATAATCGCATATATCTGATAGTAGAGAAAACGGAAGACAAGAGCGGCAAGAAGAAGTATGCCATCATCAAAGTGCCAGACAGACAGTTTGGACGTTGGGTGAAGGTGCCATCGAGCGAAGGCTTCGACAATATAATGTATCTCGATGATGTGATAAGATATTGTCTGCCTTTGGTATTCTTAGGCTTCAAGGAGAGCTCGTATAGAGCATTCTCATTTAAATTTACTAAGGATGCAGAAATGGAAGTGGACAACGATGCCGACTTCGGAACCATGGAGAAGATAGCATTGGGCGTAAATAGTCGTAAGCATGGAGAGGCTGTAAGAATTATCTACGATAGCGATATGCCTAAAGACATGGTGAAGAAGATGCGCGAGAGACTGAAGACCAAGGAACTTGATACCAGTCTTGCAGGCGGCAGATATCAGAACCATAAGGATTTAATGTCGTTTCCAGACTGTGGACAAAAGGATTTGAAATATCAGCCTTGGCCTTCGATAATGAAGCCGGAATTCCTTAGCTCTGATAGCATATTAGACCAGATTAGAGAGAAAGACCGCTTTATACATGTGCCATACCATAGTTTTAATGGCTATATCCGTGTGTTGCGCGAGGCGGCCGTAAAACCTGAGGTAAAAGCGATAAAGACTACTCTATATCGACTTGCTAAAGACTCAAAGGTGGTGAAGGCACTTATCACAGCAGCCAGAAATGGTAAGAAGGTGACAGCTATTGTGGAGCTCTTGGCTCGCTTCGACGAAGAGAGCAACATAAAATGGAGCAAGAGAATGCAGGAAGAAGGCGTAAACGTGATATTCGGCGTAGAAGGTCTGAAGATACATAGCAAACTGTTGCTCATAGAATCTAAGAAAGGCAACATAGCTTGCATAGGAACAGGTAACTTCCACGAAGGCAACGCACGAATATATACAGACTATCTGATGATGACGGCTCGTCCAAAGATTGTAAATGAGGTTGCAAAGGTGTTCGACTTTATAGACCGTCCATTCTCACAAGTGAGATTCAACGAACTATTGGTGTCTCCAAACTCTATGAAGAGTCGCATACTAAGAATGCTCGACAACGAGATACGCAATGCCAACGAGGGCAAGGAGGCTTGGTTGAAGATGAAGATCAACCATATCACCGATATCGACGTGGTAAGCAAACTATATCAGGCTTCGAAGGCTGGAGTGAAGATTGACATTCTGATTCGTGGCAACTGTTCTATAGTACCTGGCATTCCAAAGATGAGCGAAAACATACGATGCGTGGGTATCATAGATAGATACTTGGAGCATTCACGTATATTGATATTCTGTAATGGAGGTAAACCAAAATACTATCTTGGTTCTGCCGACTGGATGCCTCGCAACTTGATAAATCGAATAGAGGTGATGACACCTGTATACGACGAAGAATTGCAGAGCGACCTTATGCGCACAATATCTTATGGTATGCGCGACACGCTGAACGGAAGAGTGGTAGATGGAAGAGGAACAAACAACTTTGTGGAAGGCGAACCTTTCCGCAGTCAGGAAGAACTATATAAAAGATATGTCGAAGAAAACGAAACCCATTAATGTTGCTGCCATAGATATAGGTTCTAATGGTGCACGTTTGTTGATAAAACGCTTCGACCCTGACAATGCGGTAGAGAACGTGCGTATTAGAAAGATGATGTTTATCCGCATACCTCTACGCCTGGGCAAAGACGTGTTCTCGCTCGACAAGATATCAAAAGAACGCACCAAGATGATGGTACACATGATGAAGGGCTTCAAAGACTTTATGAAGCTTTATAATGTGAAGCTATACAGGGCGTGTGCCACTTCTGCCATGCGCGATGCCGAGAATGGTAAAGAGGTGATGAAGAAGATAGAAAAGGCTACAGGTATAGAGTTGGAGATAATAAGAGGACAAGAAGAAGCAAGACTGCTATTCAATAACCTGCTTGAGAAAACGGGTTCTAACAAGGGCAACTTTGCTTATATCGATGTGGGCGGAGGTTCTACAGAGGTATCGCTAATACATGATGGCGAACTGGCAGAGAGCTATTCCTACAACATCGGAACGCTAAGAATGCTTAGCGGAAAGGTAAAGGAAGATACCGTGAAGCTGTTTATGGAAAACCTTTGCAAGTATGCCACCCTATATGAGGATATTCAGATTATAGGTTCTGGAGGCAATATCAACAAGCTTTGCAAATTGGCTCGCCATAGCAAAGAAGAGCTAAACGTGATTACGCTAACAGAGCTCAACCGGCTGCATAAGTTGCTGCAGCCTATGAGCATAGAGGAACGCAAAACGGAGTTTGGACTGAAAGACGACCGAGCCGACGTTATTGTTCCTGCTGCAGAGATATTCCTCAAGGCTTGCCAGTATCTGAAATGCAACTCGATATTGGTGCCAAACATATCGTTGGCTGACTCTATTGTAGATGGTCTTATGGCTAAACAAAAGGAAAAGTCGGGAGACTAAGAAATGATAACAACACAAACCGAAACCACCATCTTAGCATTGAATTGCCTCAAGATGCTTGGAATTGGTAAAGGGCATGTCACTAGAAAGTGGCATGCCCTTGTGGTTTATCTTAGTACCTATATAAATCATTAGATTTGATCCAAAGCCTGCTTGATATCGGCAAGGATATCTTCTACATCCTCAATACCTACAGAAAGGCGAATAAGGTCTGGTGCGATGCCTGCCTCAAGAAGTTGCTCTTCGGATAGCTGACGATGGGTGTGGCTTGCAGGATGGAGCACACAAGAGCGTGCATCAGCTACGTGGGTAACGATAGCTATCATCTTAAGGGAATCCATAAACTTGATGGCTGTCTCACGGTCGCCCTTCAAGCCAAAGCACATCACACCGCATGAGCCATTAGGCAAATACTTCTCGGCAAGAGCATGGTCTGGATCATCGGCAAGACCAGAATAGCGCACCCATGCCACACGTGGGTCGTCGTGGAGAAACTCTGCCACCTTCTGTGCATTCTCGCAATGACGAGGCATACGAAGATGCAATGTCTCAAGACCAAGGTTAAGAAGGAATGAATTTTGAGGACCAGGAATAGAGCCAAGGTCGCGCATAAGCTGGGCTACGAGTTTAGTGGTGTAAGCCATCTTGCCGAAAGCCTTGGTATAGGTGAGTCCGTGGTACGACTCGTCAGGAGTGCAAAGACCTGGGAACTTATCAGCATGTGCTTCCCAATCAAAGTTGCCGCTATCTACAACGCAACCGCCCACCTGTGTGGCATGACCATCCATATACTTGGTGGTAGAGTGTGTAACGATGTCGCATCCCCACTCAAAAGGACGGCAGTTGACAGGAGTTGCAAAGGTGTTGTCGACAATAAGAGGCACACCATGCTTATGAGCCATATTAGCAAAGCGCTCTATATCGAAGACATTGCAACCTGGGTTAGAGATAGTTTCACCAAAGAGAGCCTTGGTGTTAGGCTGGAATGCTTTCTCTATTTCTTCGTCAGAAGCTGCTGGATCGATGAATGTACAATCTATGCCAAGCTTCTTCAAGGTTACACCAAAGAGGTTGAAGGTGCCACCATATACTGAATTGCTAACAACGATATGTCCTCCTGCCTCACAGATATTAAAGATAGCATAGAAGTTGGCAGCCTGGCCACTCGATGTGAGCACAGCTCCTACTCCACCCTCAAGGGCAGCAATCTTAGAAGCCACAGCATCGTTGGTAGGGTTTTGAAGACGTGTATAGAAATATCCTTCTTTCTTAAGGTCGAAGAGCATAGCCATCTCTTCTGAGTTGTCGTACTTGAAAGTGGTGCTCTGGATGATAGGTAGCACACGCGACTCACCATTCTTTGGAGTCCATCCAGCCTGCACGCAGAGGGTGCCAATGTGTTTCTTTTGTTCCATGTTGTTGGTTGTTTAATTATTAGCTTTTTATAATATTAGGCATGATAAGCAAAAAGCAGTTCCTGCCGAAAGGGGCAAAAACTGCTTTTTATCTCTTTGCGATGAGTTCTTTTTACTCGCCAGTAACGACACGCTTTTCCTTGATACGTGCCTTCTTACCTGTAAGAGCACGGAAGTAGTAAAGCTTAGCGCGACGTACCTTACCATGCTTGTTAACTTCGATTGAATCGATGTTAGGTGACTCGATAGGGAAGATACGCTCTACACCTACAGTACCAGACATCTTACGAACAGTGAAACGCTTCTTCTCACCATGACCTGTAATCTTGATTACAACACCACGATAGAGCTGGATACGCTCCTTTGAACCCTCGACGATTTTGTAAGCGACTGTGATAGTATCACCTGCCTTGAATTCAGGGAACTTCTTGCCGGTTGCAAATGCTTCTTCAGCAACTTTAATTAAATCCATTGTTTTGTTTGATAATTAAATATTGTTTGTCGTTCCAACGTAACATTCATTGTGACTCATCCACAATCAGCGGTTACGCCGAAAAGCGGTGCAAAGTTACTACATTTTTCCTAACTGACAAAGAGTTAGCGACTTTTTTACTATATTTTAGGTATATCTTTAGTACAAAGGAAGAATAGACAAAGAAACTTTATTTGGCAGTTTGACTTTTTTCTCGTATTTTTGCACAGATATTTTATAACCCATATATGAAAAAGACAACAAAACATTTTATTGGCGCCATTGCCTTAGCGGCAGTATGTGGCGCTTGCGGCTCTTCTTGGCATATGACAGGAATTGAACGCACAAGAATAGTGGTTGACGACAAGTATGACGCTTATCCTAATACCGAAGCCAACGAGTGGCTAAAGCCATACAAGCAGAAAGTAGACTCGGTGATGAGTCCGGTGGTAGGTCAGATAGCTCACGACATGAGAGCAAAAAAGCCTGAGAGCGACCTCTCTAACCTATTGTGCGACATCCTGATATGGGAAGGAAAGCGCAGAGGCGAAAACCCAGACTTCGCAGTATATAATATGGGAGGTATGCGTGCTACTTTCTTAAAGGGCGACGTTACATATGGTGATGTATTGGCTGTGGCTCCTTTCGAGAACAAGATTTGCTTCCTCACTCTTACTGGCGAAAAGACTTTGGAATTGTTCCAGCAAATAGCAAGCGAAAAAGGTGAAGGATTGAGCCACGGAGTAGAAATGGTGATGACAAAAGACTATAAGCTGAAGTCGGTGAAGCTACATGGCAAGGAGATTGATCCTAACGCCACATATCGCATTGCTACTATCGACTATTTGGCACAGGGTAATGGCGGATTGTTGGCTTTTAAGTCGGCAACAAACCTTGTATCACCACAGGACAAAGCTAACAACGCAAGATTTATCATCGTTGACTATTTCAAGGCTGCTATGGCCCAAGGGAAAACTGTGGATAGCAAGGTGGAAGGAAGATTGGTCATTGAATAAATAAAAGAAAGGAGTAAGAAAATGAAAAATAATATGAATATCATGCGCACTACCATAACTGCTTTGGCGATAGCTTTGATGCCATTATCAATGGCAGCACAGAAGGTTAAGCAACTAACAATACTTCATACCAACGACACTCATAGCTGTATATTGCCTGAGAAAAAGAATCTTGCCGACACCACATTGGCAGGCAGAGGTGGCTTCGCACGTCGTGTGGCTGTACTGAACGAAGAGAGAAAGAAAGACCCAGACTTGCTTTATTTCGATAGTGGCGACTTTTCGCAGGGTTCTCCTTACTACACAATGTTCAAAGGTGATGTAGAAGTGGGACTGATGAACAAAATGGGAATTGCTGCCTCTACTATCGGCAACCATGAGTTTGACTTCGGCGTAGAGAATCTCGCACGACTGGCAGACAATGCCAACTTTCCTATCCTATGCAGCAACTACGATTTCACTGGTACCGCTCTCGAAGGCAAGATAAAGCCATATATCATCATCAAGCGTAAAGGACTGAAGATAGGTGTGTTTGCGCTTGACCCTGAGCTTGAAGGCTTGGTAAGTGCAAAGACTTGCAAAGGCGTAAAATTCCTCGATCCAAGAGTAAAGGCTAAGGAGATGAGCGAATTCTTGAAGAAAAAGAAGAAATGCGACTTGGTTATATTGATTTCCCACCTTGGCTGGGGCAACACAAAATACGAGGATCCAAGCATCATTGCTAATAGCAGATATATCGACTTGGTGTTGGGCGGACATAGCCACAGCTATTTCCAAACATTGAAATATGCAAAGAACCTTGATGGTAAGGATATTCCTGTAGACCAGAATGGTAAGAATGCAGCCTTCATTGGTAAAATGACATTAACCGTCGAGAAATAACAGATAAGCAGATTGCTTATATCATATAAGTTTATCCTTATATACTATAATAATAAAGGTGGAATTCTAATTGTTTAGAGTTCCACCTTTATCTTTTATTCGAAATAGAAGCTCAGTACAAACATCTTGCTACGAGCCTTGTTTACAGAGTTTGTATAAGGTAACTTTGATACGTCGCGAATGTGGTTGGCATGGTCGGTGTCAAGACAATTTGTTAAGCCATAAAGGAACTTAATTTCTGGACGTATCTTGAAATATGGCAGATAGAAGTCGCAACCTAAACCAGCTTCAATAAACAAATCATATCTCTTTAACTTCAAATAATCATCGCTCTTGCCCGTGAGATTAATCATTGGGTTAAGACCTACAAGCATATACGGACGATGATTGTTAAAGCGCTGAGAGGCATAAATAAGGTCCATAGCTGCAGATATATAAGCCGACTTAATATTCTGTGTCTTCTCATAATCTTTAGCTCCTGCAGCTTGGGAAGTTAGATTAAGGAATGTGAGATGACGAGTGCCGAAATACATGGCTGGAGCAACACGAAACTGAAACGACTTGTTCAGCCTTAGCTCGCCAACGATACCTACTGTGAAACCATTATCCCATCGGTCTTGATCGCAAGTGATTAAAGCTTCACTCGTGGTTCCATCCTCATTTGTTATGGTCTGCATACCTACATTTACAAACTCCAAATCTTGAAGATGGGTACCGGCTACAATTCCAAAATGGAATGGACGTAGGTCTGTATAAGGACGATTTTCTACCGTTCTCTGCTGGGCTATAGCATGCAACGAAGATAGCATGCAAAGCACAATAATAAGCATATTATGTCTTAATATCTGACTATTTATCATTATCTAAACTCGTATAAAATTATATAAACCTTTATTATAAACGCACAATAACGATTGTTATTGCATAGACAGCTATTAAGACAATGTTTAAATTATAAAAAAATCAATACCTAATTGTAGGTATTCCGAGATAAATGTTTACCTTTGCATACACAAATCAAAATGGGCAATACCTAAAAAGTATAAGTCCAGAAGAAACTGAATTTATTTACTTAATTTAAAAATATTATTATGGCTTACGTAATTAGCGACGACTGCATTGCATGCGGTACATGTATTAGCGAATGCCCATCAGGAGCTATCTCTGAGGGCGAGAAGTATTCAATCGATCCAGAAGTTTGCACAGAGTGTGGAACTTGTGCTGACGTTTGTCCTAACGAGGCAATCTCTCTTGGCTAATCGATAGACTTCGACAAAAAGACATAAGGGTGCAAGGTATTAGCCTTTGCACCCTTAATTATTTAATATCCTTGTGATTAGCCGTTGCTACGGCTATTATCACCAAAACAAACTACACAAAAAAATATGAAAAGCGATCCAAAAGATTGTCTCTATTGTCAAAACAATGAGACATTGCACAACCTTATGATTGAGGTTGCAGAATTGTCTGTATCACGTGTGTTTATCTTTAAGGAGCAGACCTATCATGGTCGTTGTCTCGTGGCTTACAAAGACCATGTTGACGACATCAACCTCCTTAGCGACAACGACCGCAACGCCTTTATGGAGGATGTGGTAAGGGTTACACGCGCTATGCAGAAGGTGTTTAATCCAGACAAGATCAACTATGGTGCATATGCAGACACCTTGGAGCATCTACATTTCCACTTGATACCTAAATATGTTGGTGGACCAGACTTCGGTGGTGTATTCCAGATGAATCCTAAGAAAGTATATCTCACCGACGAGGAATATGCTGACATGGCTGAAGCTTTAAAGAATGCTCTTTAAACCCAAATCAATTATAAAATATTATTTAAACTAATCAACCAATAAAAATAATAA
>SAMEA104315436__coassemble_1049_pt1 | contig 22907 bp, 14 predicted proteins | sample SAMEA104315436__metabat2_high_PE_045 | metagenome-assembled genome bin SAMEA104315436 (sample SAMEA104315436) | gut metagenome | biome: Monkey gut; feature: monkey-associated habitat; material: faeces | place: China | collected 2013
GAGCGCAACGTTCTGGTTATCCTGTAGCCGGTGGCATCGTAGGAATAGTAGATTGGATGCTGGGCTTGACAAATTTGTGCTATGATGGAAAGTGTGAATGTAATAATTATTTTGTTCATGGAGGATTGTAATATTTAGACACTCATTTTAATAAAATAAAGATTTGTAAAATGCAATGAAAGAACCAATGACATACAGAAGAGTTATGATATGCCAAATCGCATTATTCTTGGAGCTTTTGAATCTTTTGAAATATTTTTTATAAAGATTGTTCTGAAAGGATAAAATATGCGTAATAAAAAATGCAACACCCATTGATATAAAGGTGATTTTAAAGTCTGAAATGTCATCTAATGGCATAATTTCATAATGCTTGATTAGTTTTATGAAATATATAAGGTATAGCATTATAGTACCGATGAATTCTCCTTGACTACGATAGGAACAATAACCATAATCAAGATTTTTAGCAGTATCTTTTAATAATTTTTCTTGATATTTATGATATGTTGAAAAATTTCTATGTTTTTTCTTGCTATTTCCATAGATATCTACTTTGTAAAAAATCTTATGGATAATGTATAGTGTCGGCTTAAGTGTATAGTCAATTATGTTGCATACACATAAATTCCAATAATATAAAGAAAATAATAATCTATTTATAATATATTTCATGTTTTTTATTCTGATTTGTTATTTATGTTAATTCAATAAATATTATAGAGCTCTTCGCCTATGTAACCACCGAAAAAACCGCCTAAATAATCACCAACAAGACTACAACCAATTCCTAATGGTAATGATAAAATTCCTGAACCTATACCTGTTCCAATAGAAAATCCAATTCTTAAACCATAAAAAGAACCAATATAGTCGCCAGCTATTTTAGCAATGCATCGTTCACAAATTTTCCGTTTTTGTTTCTTTTTGCAGTCCATTTGTGATATATAAACTTCGTGCGAATTGTTTTCCACGAGTATCTCTTAGCATCCTTTACTCTTACCATAAAGAAATATAATGTATCCGCATCTTTTAATAATAAATCCGCATTTATCGAATAAGCAGAATCTGGCAATATATAGCAGCTGCTGTTAAAATTGATTCTTTCCCATAAAGAAATTCCTGTTGTGTCAGCTCTATTGTTTGCAGTGAAATCATAGTGTGGATATGCCTGTTCGTACACACTGTCTATATCGTCATAATACGATACTCCAATATACACAGTGTCTGTCGTACAATTGTTGAATACGACAAGTTCTTTAGTGTGAAGTATAGGTACACAAGAGGAAAATGAGAAAATGATTAAAATTAGCCATTCTCTATAGTTTCTTTTTATATTCATAGAAATATACAAATGTTATTTTATTAGATTATTTTATATTTTTTATAATGCAATCGTCCAACTGGTGCTTATACCATTCATTCTTATTGTAAGGATGAAGCATTTGTCATACTCTGCCAGTAGTGGTATGGTAATAGTTGCCTTATCGCAGTTTTTAGACATTAACAGTTTGCCGTTCAGAGAATATAGTGCAATGTTCATGTGGTCGTTTTCTTTCCAATTATCAACACCAATCTCTACAAGTTTGCCTTCGGCATTCAATTTTACTTTTATGTTTCTGCCATATATGCAGACTTCATCCTTATCACCTTGTCTTGCCCTGCTCTTGCTTGGTTGAGAGCGCAACGTTCTGGTTATCCTGTTGCCGGTGGCATCGTAGGAATAGTAGATTGGATGCTGGGCTTGACAAGAGAATGCTATGAAGAAAAATGTGAGCGTTGAAAATAACTTCATCATAATATTTTGGTTTTGTTTAAATATAATTTGTTTATGCTGTATAGAAAGGATAAGGTAATATCAGAAATGTTTATTACTGCTGCATAAAAAAAAGTATGCTTATCTGTATTCAAACAAACGGTTATTGAATTCTTTTTTTCTTATTACTCGACGTTTATAGAGTTTTTTCTTTCGAATATCTTTTAACGTATGACGTTTGAGAGTTTGTTCTCTTATAATGTATATGTAACAGGTATCTTTGTTTATGGGATATACACCTATAGAGGTAGAATCAGGTAATACACGATAAAAATTATGTAATGTTATCTTTTCTCCATGAATATATAATATTGTTGTGTCATTTTCATCTACACATATCGTGTCCTCAGGATATGTACCCCAATAGATATCATCAGGTAATGTATCAGAAATTGTTAAATCTATAAATAGTGTGTCTTTTGAGCAATTCTTAACACTATAGCCTAAAGGTTTCGAATCTATGATACAAGAATTTAACACAAATATCAATAGAAAAAAACACAGTCTGTTCTTATTTTTGAATTTCATAACTCTACTAAATTATAGTCCAAACTTTTGCCTCATTAATTCTTTTGTAATATCTATAGCAGGATAGTACAAAAGCCGTTTACTAAATGAATACATGTCAATACCATGCCAAGTTATACCAAAATACTGCTTTGAGAGATAATTTGCCCATGTTTCAGTCCAAAATATACTATGAGCATCTGCATTCTTGGTACAACTTACTATACTTTCCTTTGCAATTACAGTATAATATTTTTTGAGACCGACAATTCTATACTGAAGTACATGTCCAAATTCATGTTGCATCATTGCTCGTCCATATTCTGTACTTCCTGTAAAAACTCCCTTACCGACAAATATACCACGATCAGGAAACGTTACACCGCTAAAGCCTCCACTTGGGGAACATACGCCAAGATTCGCACTTTCGTAGACACGTTGCCCTTCAAATTCGCCAACATATTTAACCTTTATTCTTTCATTTTGCTCTTTTATTTTCTCAAATATACCATCCGCTTCCATTTTTGAATATGCGCATCCCGTATTAATATCAATGTTTGCTGTACCTGTCCAAAAGTTAGTGTGTTTTTCTAAGGCATCAATACCGCCGAATATTCCTCCTGCAATACCTCCTTCTAAAGCACCTGTAAATCCATATTGTACTCCCGCAAGAAGGCTATTCTTAAAATTGTGACCTGCAACCCAAGAATTGCCTGCACCATAAACAAAACCACCAGCAAAACCTGCACTTGCTCCAGAAGCTAGACCTGAAATAAATCCTGTGGAAGATATTCCATTTGCAATCCCAGTAGCTCCTGTCCAAAAGTTACCTCCTGCTATAGCTACATTTACACCAGACGCTATTCCCGCACCAATAGCTCCTGCAGCAACTCCAGTCGCAAAATAGCCAAGACCTTTAGCGTTAAACTGAAATCCATGTGATGCCCAATTGAATATACCTCCAATAACCCCACCTATGATAAGATTCCAAAAATTTCCGCTTGGGTCAGTATATTTGAGCGGGTTGTTCAGACAATATCCATATCGGTTGTAGTTCTGGCTGTTGAGAGGGTCTTGTATGTAGTTGTCTGGGCTTAGGAACGTTGCGAGCCATGGGTCGTAGACACGCCCGTTCATATTGATGAGCCATCCATCGTCTATCATTTCATGACCGCAATAGCCTCGGTGGAAGTCCATGTCGTTGCGCAAGCATGTAGGTTTGCCCCAAGGGTCGTATGTCGTGTGGAACACTTCGCTACCCGAAGGCGAGTAAATCTTTACGTATGAGCCGAGATTGTCGAGGAAAGGCACAAATATGCCCGACGAATGGCGCGACGACATGTGCATTACTCCGCCATCAAGATAGCACACGTCGAGGAAATCCGATGGCATGTCAATACGCTCATAGTCACCGAAGAAGTATGTCGTGGTGTGTTTCCTGTCGTTAGTTTCCATCCATCTCTGCTGGTCTGGTCCGTACATTATTTCGAAATCACCATTTATACCGCTTATATGCGCCACTTTGCCGAATCCGTTGTACGATATTCTCTGGGGATATCCTGTTATGGAGTCCAACTCGTTGGTGACGAGCGAAATATGATGCCCCATGCCGATTTCATACTCGCCTACACCATATTTATATAGTATTCTTCCATATTTGTCATACTCCATTTCTCTCGTGTAATGTTCTTGTTCTGTGTATGAAGTCAGACGGTCGAGGTTGTCGTAAGTGAACCTCTCCGTGGTGCCGTATTGTTCCATTCCCTTACGTGAGAGCAAATTGCCAGAAACCGGATCGTATACGAATGTCATCTCATGCAGAGGTTTGCCGCCTTTCTCAAGTTTTATCGACGACAGGTAGCCGTTTTTATCCAAAGTGGTAGTGCGTATGAAATCTTTACCCAACAATTCCTTGCTGACAAGTCCGTTTGTAGAGAGAAATTTCCAGATATTGCTGTTGTCATTGAGTGCTTGTACTCTGTTGCCGTAGCAGTCGTAGACATACCTTAGTTTCAGTCCGTTGGGATACGTTCGCTCGCTTATGCGCCCCAATGAGTCATACGCAAACGAATATGATATTTGTTTACCATTGATGTTTCTCGTTTCTTTTGTTACTTCCCCATATTCGTTGTACTCACGTTCTGCCGTCATGTTGCCAGTCTGTTCTTTTACTGGCAGGTTCGTGTCATTGCCTGATGTCCCGAAATTGTATGTCGTCTTAACACCGTCGATGCTTGTGGCTACGAGCCTGTTCAACCAATCGTATGAATTTTCTGTTTCCGTACCCCTAGCATCCGTCTGCTCTAAGAGCAGTCCGAATCCGTTGTACTCATAGTTAGTAGTTCCTGCGTCAATGTCTGTTAGACTTGTCAGATTGCCGCCCTTGTCGTATTCCATATTTACATAAATAGGCTTTATGCCGCTTTGTTTGAGTTTGCCAGTGGAAAAATATTTGTATTTAATATCGCATAGCGGGTCGGTAGCCATTCGCACATTTCCCCATGCATCATAAGTCTTGTTGTATTTTTTACCGTTTATCCTTACACTTGCAGACCTCTTGCCGTATCCGTATGCAACCATTTTTCCTGTATTGTCACTCCATTTTACAATACGGTTCCTACTGTCATATTCCATTTGTTCGGAATTTCTAAAGTTTCCACTTGCAACATTGTTAGACACTACATTTCCGCATTTGTCATATGAATATGTCTTTGTGGAAACGATATCACCCATACCAATGACTTGTTCCTTAAGCTTATGGTTCATAGAGTCATACCATACGGCAGTCCACGGCATGCCGTTGCCCATTGTCACGAAAGCATATCCGCCATTCTCTGCTTGGCAGTAGTATTTTGCAGAGATTGCCCCACGTGGTGACTTTGACCCTATGTGCCGTCCCCAGTTGTCGTATGAATGTTGGGTAGTCAGTGCATGTGAAGGATTTGTGAGTATGGTTTCAGCCACGACGTTACCCCATGTGTCGTATTCGTAAGTCATGGTTTCGGATGATGGATATGTGTACTTGCCTTTAAGGAAACGTCCAGTGTTGTCGTATGTATATTTCTCCTCTATTGAATTTGCTGCACTTGGTACGACACTTTCCCACACGACATTGCCCCATATGTCGTATGCTGTATTCTTAATAGTTTCCTTGTCAGTTCCTGCATTTGATTTTGTGCGTACAGGTAGCCCTATGGCATTGTATTCCACTTCTGTGGTTGTCGACACGAACTTGGTATCGTCAGGATGCTTGGTTTCTGCCTTTATTATTGCAGGAAGCCACGTTCCGCCAATATTTTTATAACCACTATATCTAATGATCTCTTGTACATAGTCGTCATAAATCTTGTATGAGTCAGTTAGATAGCCATTTGTTTCATCATATACATTGTCGATGTCTCGTATAGTTCCGTCTGAATTTTTCTCGGATACAGATGAAGACAATAACTGGTAATTGCAGTTACTTTTCTTAGCCAGCGTGGATTCTACTGATGTTATGCAGTTCCAATCTTTGCCCTCTATAGATGTTTTGGTAGAAATCGGAAGTTGAAATTCTGTATCCCATTTCGTTATTTCCGTGATAGAGGTTGTCTCTGAGACATTGTTATATACCTGAATCTTTCCAAAAGGTAATAATCCTCTGCCTGTCACTCCTAATTGCAGGTCTGCATACTTGTAGGTATCTTCCTGTTCTGCCAAAATTCCGTTGCTTTTTGAAAGCCTGTTTACTATTGTCAATGGTTGCACTACGTTTACAGTCGGCCATACAGACGGTTTTGAACATGAATATATATTATTGTCAAGCAGGTTGGAATATTCAAAACTGTTGTAGTTTCCCATTCCGTCAGTAATAGATTTCACAAGTCCTGTCCCCAAATTCCATGCTGAATCGTAGTAAATTCTCTTTGCCGAAGTTCTTTCCTTGCCGAGCAAGTCTGCTCCGAAGTGTATTACTTCAGGCACACCATTTCCTGTAAAATTGCCTATAATTGTGTTGAACCATTTAGAATCCTCCTCACCAGTTGTGCTTATATGTGACTTTGGAACCATGATACTGCCGTTGGAATACATCCATACAAAATCATTATCGGATGCAGATTTCGCCTTGCCCAAGATTACATCCGAGCGTCCATCATGATTAAAGTCCGCCACTTCTATGGTGTATCTTACGTTGTTTTTATCTGTGTTTTTCTTTGCAAGTGGCGGACAAAATGTGCTACCGAGGGTGAAAGTGCCGTCACCATTACTGAACGCAATTCTGTATTCGGCACTTCCTTCCTGGTTCATTATCAGATCCGGCAGTCCGTTACCGTTGAAGTCACCTAGCCGTATGTTTGACACATGGCTCAGACTAGCCCTGTAGGTTTGTTTAGAATCTGTGAATGGAATACTGTCACAAGTGTTCCAGAATATGGTGTAGCCAGTCTTGCAGACTGTAAGTAAATCCGCCAAGCCGTCACCGTTGAAGTCCGCCAAGTATATGTCTTTTGGCTCTGTAGCGAATTTTAGGTTGAAGTCGGTGACAACTTTCTCCCCTGCGGTATAGTTTCCTGAGTGTTTTATGATATGGCATGGAAATGTTCCCGATACATTGTCCTGTTCCAACTGTATGATTTCAGTGCGTCCGTCATTGTCAATGTCGCCGTATGCAAACAAGTTTCGTGAGCCGTTGCTGCGTGTTAATACGTTAATGCCTATACCGTTCCAATTTTTTGCAGCAATGTTGCTGCCAGGTATTATATACCAGTATATGCTTCTGACGTAGCTGTCGTCATGTATATGCGGCATTATAAAGTCAGGCAATCCGTCACCATCATAGTCTATTGTTGTTGGCATGTTCCAGTAACTCGTCCATTTGTCGCCCACGCTCGGAGAAACCTGGAGAGTTTTTGCCAGCAAGAACTTTGGATAGTCGTTCCCCAACTCTGCCTTGTTGACATAGAAATTCAGATAAGTGAAATAATGGCTGTTGTTCTCCTTGACGTCGGCAATCTCTACAATGTCGTCATATCCATCTGCATTGATATCCAAGGCCTGGTACCTGCGGTTTAGAATTTTAAGGTCAATAGTCTCAGACATCAGTTGCATCTTTATTTCCGAAGCCTTGTATTCTGGTTGGATCTCGTTCCATGTGATTTTTATCGGTGGCAAAGTTTCTCCGTATCCGTTGCTTACGGATACCTCCACCAATCTTCTAGACATTTCGTCGTTGTTAGCAGATTCATATTTGCAAAGGTATTTTCTGAACACATCATTGCCGGTCTTTGTGGTTATTGTATTAAGAAGCATTCCTATGTATGCCTGTCTGCCGCCAGTTCTGTAAGGCACGGCTTCTGTGTCAGACAATTTCAGATATTCGAACTCTACGAAGCTTTTTATGGAAGAGGTTTTGCTTATGTTGTCGCCATACACTATTTTCGAAGGATATACATGTAGTTGGTCTTTGAGATATTGGTAAATGATAATGTTGCCACATCTATCCACCCACTTGTCCATATACCATATTGACGTTTGTATTCCACCCGTGGTAGCCACAACATCGTTTCTTGAAGCTGCGGAAGATCCAAATGTGCATGTCTTCCCGTCTGCTGTCTTTATGGTAAATACCGGAACCGTCGGAGATGTTGTGTCATGTCTCATATATACGAAGGTGTTCACGTCTCCTTCGGGATTGTAAACCCTCTCGTTGTTGGAAGCAGAAACCAAGTACAGTCGCTTACCGTCAATATAGAACACATCCTCGTCTGTGTATGTTATTCCCTTTGCCCTTCCTTCATGGAAAATGTCCCTTGCCCCTCTTGTTATGATGGATATTCCGGCAACGTCAAATCCATATCCTGCAATGCCGATACCTGTCTGACTGTTGTATACAAGAGACAATTGTGGTCTTGTTCCTGCCGGTCCTGTAGGAACGTCAATTGCCAATTCACAAATAGAAGCACCTGTTGGCGAAACACCTACCTTGGTAGGGATGCTTCCAATCTGTTTGTCTTGCGAGAAAGAGACTGATGGTATAGTATTGTAACCGAATGTAGATGGGGAAACAATATTACTGTCTGTCAGATTGTTGGCAAAGAGCGAACTGACGGCAATCTGGAATACCAATATATAAAATAATATTAAATATTTGGATGTCATTTTCTAAAGGCTATGTAAAGTACTGAAAAACGTGGTAGTGCAATTGACGAAAGATAATAAAACTAAATTAGATTTACCATCGCGTATCGACCAAACTTTTTGCAAATATACTGCAAAAACATGATATGGCAAAGAAAAATATTGTCTGTTTATTAAATTTCGTACCAAAATGCTTGTTTGGTTATAAATTAGATTAACTTTGACATATATTTATCTATATATTAAATTACATTTGATAGCAATCATGTTGACATTTGATAGTAAGCAAAAATAGATTTGATAGTAAGCAAAGATACATTTGATAGAAAGCATGGATTGATAGAAGCGTAACATCGATAGCGAATGAAGTTGGCTAAATTATTGAATGAAAGCTACTTACTATACCACCGCACCTGTAATCAACAATTTCTGATTTAAAATAGGTATTTTGTTGTGGTTATTAAGAAAATCTGCTACACATAATAAAAAACAAGTATAAGCATAAATATAAAAAAAGAGCTAAACGGAATATGATTCTCGTTTAGCTCCTAATTTTATTTATGCATTTTTATTTTATGTATACCTTCTTGGTAGAACCATCGTTGTATTTAATGATGTTTAAACCACGTGAGATGTCATTCTTCTTTGAACCATCAACGTTATAGATGCCGATGATAGTTTGCGAGTTGTTGGTTGCTGTATCTGTATTGACATCCTTGATACTTGTCGCTATAGCAGCTTGGCGAAATTCCTCCAACTCGTCTTCGCTGATGATAATCCATTGTTGTTTTGTTGCAGAGTTGCTGAAGTTGAATGCTATCTGTTCCAATGTTCCATAACCAGAACGTTTGCCCAATGCGTTAGCACTCATAGCCTTGTTGCCATCGTTGTACCATGTAAACCAATATCCATGAGTAGTAACCTTATTCTTACCAGCACCAAGAGTAACGTTTGTGCGGTCAGGCATAAGTTGGAATTGCTCTGCGGTAGAAGGCACAGAAGTCTGCTTCACAGACATTCCAGATGTTGTAGTAGAGCGAGTCAAATATTTACCACTTACAGCATTCTTGAATGAATAGTAGCCGTTGAGAGGGTTAAACTCCAAATACCATGCAGCAGAGTCGTTGACCTCGGTAGTGGTGTTGAAATAAGGTTTCCATGCTGCGATGGTGTTACGTTGGAATAGAAGACCATCGCCAAGACCACGCTCAGAATCCTTACACATTATATAATACTTCTTAGAATCGTCGAAGTTGTATGTGTAGCCTGCGATACCATTTGGGTGATTACTTGTAGGGCATAGACCATCGAGGAACAAACCATACATGATACACATACCACCAGCATACTGCAATTCTGAATGCTTGTCTTTGTCGGCTCCATTTACGAGCCAATCATATGTGGCATTGCGACCCCAACCGTGAGTTTTGTCGCCTTGGAAGTAGTAATCATCAGTATATTTGTTCTCAAGGAACTGATAAACCTCAGTAGCAGCTCTACCGAGCCATTTGCCGCTACTTGTATTCTGACGAGTATCAGAACAGTTGTACCATATCCAATGAGTACCCACACCTACGCCATGGCCAGTTTCGTGAAGAACGGTTCCGATAGCCTGATAAGCAGCATTAGGTCCAATGCGCATCCATCCACCATAACTACAGTCGGCAGTAGGAGTGCCCGAACCATAGTTGCCAGTAAGATGGAATCCCTTGATACCAGTCCATTCGTTGAAGTAGTCGATAGTCTCCTTTATGGCATTACGGCAACGGGTATTAGCAGCATCGTCAGGAGCACCCTCGTTCCACGACCATGTACATCCGCCAGCAGGATGAGTTACAATCTTTACCTCGTCGCCATAAGCCACGGTATAAGTCTTGTTCATCACATATGGGCGAATATAATATACTGTTGAAGGTTTCATGCCCTTGATGTGGAAGATTGTGCCGTTTAGAGAGAACGACTTAGTAGTGCGATTGTCGAGAACAGTAGGGTTGTGTTCTGTGCTCCAACATACACCACGCTCAAGGATGTTTGAACCAGTTACAGTAGCTCTTACCAATGCCTGTGTAGCACCAGTAGCCACATATTTGTTGGTCAGAGTAACCTTTGGTGCTGTGCCAGAACCTGGAGTTGCGTTAGCGAGATTGAATGCCAACAAAGCTTTCTCCAATGCAATGATTTCGTTGTCGATATCAGTCTTTGTAGCCTCAGCATTCTTCATCAACTCTTGCGCCTTGTTGATTTCTTCCATCAATTTGTCGGCGTCATTCTTTGCAGCATCATATTGACCCTGTGCGTTGTCGATAGCAGATTGCAATGCCTGATATTCTGTGATGGCAACCTTTGCAGCCTTGATAGCCTTGTTGATAGCCTCTACTGCTGAAGCTACATCAGCCTCGGTAGAAGTTGCAGTAATCTTCTTTGCTTGCTCAATAGCAGTAACGAGATTCTGAACTTCAGCCTTATACATCATCTGAGTCTGCAAGCTTTCGCCTTCAGAAACTAAGCGCTGAACTTCGCTAATGATAATATCGCTTGTAATCTCTCCGATAAGACCAAGGCGGAAGTTGTCTACAGCAAGCCAGTTGCCTGTAGCATCAACAGCCTCGAAACCAATTGTTGCCTTGCCCGTGAGGTTAGTAAACTTTACGCTATAGTTGGCAGGGGTATAAACAGTAGTTTCGTTGCCATCTGCATAAATCTTTGCACCCTCACATTTCTGGGAAGTTGAGGCTTGGTTCAAGTTTTGTGCAGCCACGGTAAGCATATATATACCATTAGGTAAGGTGATAGTTTGGCTCACGCTTGCGTTGCCAACCTTATTGCCTTGTCCTACCCATTTCTCGATATATTTGCTACCCTCTTTCTTTGTGAACGATGAGTTGCCCTGCGATACAAAACCATCTATAGTCCAATTTTTTGTACCATCCTCAAAGCTGTTGTTTAGGATATACTCCGTCTTGTCAATAGGATTCTCCTCGCTAATGTTCAGGTTGCGGTATGCGCTGATAGCCTCTTCAAGAGCACTCGTTGCCTCGTAGATTGTAATAATGTCTGCATCAGCTTTGTCGGCAATAGTCTGGGCTGCAGTTATCGCTGACTTTAAATCTGCTGCACCATTTCCATTTCCGTTGCCATAATATTTGTTGGCAGAAGTGATGGTAGCATTTAGCTGCGACTTGTCGGCAGCAACATTCTCACCGAGAATCTGCACATAGTCAACCACCAACTTGGCAGTATTGGCAGAACCACCTGCTGCCGCCTTCATACCAAATTGTATCTTGCCCTTGGTAGTAGTGTTGAGGGTAAAGGTGATCTTGTCCAAAGTCCAGGTGTTGGCAGTATAAGAGGTAACTGTCGACTTCTTAGATGTGCCAGCATTTGGAATCCATGCCAACTGCGAAGTGGCAGCAGTAACATTGCTACCATTATAAGTAGGTGCATTGATAGTATATGTGCCTGCAGGCAATGTTACCTCTTGGCTAAACAAGAAAGTCTGTTCCCAGCCTGTAGAAATGGCAAGTCCGCCACCAGCTTCTCCGTTGTAGCCTTTTGCAGGCACGGTGGCTGTATTAAAAGTTCCTTTGAATCCATACTCGTAGGTTCCCACGATGGTGTAGTTGGCAGAAAGGTTGGCTGTCCATCCCTTCACATCCTTAATTTCTTGCGTAACTTCATTCGACTGTGACGCTTTATAGTCGAAGTCTTGGTCAAAACCATAGTTTTGTAGCAAATACTTCGAGAGATCTACTTGAGCATATGATGCTAACGCACCAAATGCCAACAAACAAGTAAACAAAGTTTTTCTCATACTTTTAGGTTCTTTCGTTAAATAATAGTTAGTATAGTTCTGTTAATGCTGGCAAATATACGAATAATTTTCCTATGATTATCTAAAAAATAAAAATAGATATAAAAATAACAATATTTACTCGTCGTATAATGATATTTATCCTTATCAATACAAAACTTCGTATTTTCTTTTGTCATTTCGCTCACTTGCACTAACTTTTAATAAGTTAGGCTGCGTTCGGGAATGAAAAAGAAAAACTTCGTATTTTCTTTTGTCATTCCACTCACTTGCACTAACTTTGCAGCACGATAATATGTTATAGAAATATGATACGGGAATTTAGAAAACTATCGGATTTTCTCACTAAGCACGAAATAAAACTTGATGCTAACGCTTGGCGTAAGTTATCAGCAATACTTATGGGTAAGGAGAAGCCAACTAAAGAAACGTTGGATAAGTTGGCTTTGTTGGCAGGCTTCCAAAGTTGGGAGAGCCTAAAGCGTACGTTTGAAGAATAATCATACATAATAATATAATTATGAAGAAATTATCTTTAGCCACACTTTGTTTGGCTATGGCCACAACAATTAATGCTGCCGACATCAATGTTGCGCATGTTAGACATGCAGGACCATTCAAGGTGGTGGCGCCAATAGTCTTTGACAGCATCGACAATGGTCAGAATAAGTTTAAGGCAGACAACCTGCTCGATACTCGTTTGTCGCTAACCATTGCCGACAAGAAGCCTTTGGAAAATATTGCAGCATTAAAGTTAGATACAGCCCAACTTCATCTTGTGAAGTTTGATGTGATGGCATCGAAATACTTGAAAGATTTGAAACTCTCGGTGAAGGGTGCAAAGAAATATAAGGTTTATGCCGATGGAGTAGAGCAGACTGCCGGTATGACCCTGCAGCCAGGTCAACATTCTATCATGATGAAGTTTGTTGCCGACAGCACAGGCTTGGCTCTATCGTTGCCCGACGATGCTCTGTCGTTTGTAGAAACAGGAAAGCGTAGTTTTACGATGCGCGATGTGCTTGGCACAAAGATTACCACAGCACCATCACTCTCGCCGTCAGGTCGTTGGGCTTTGATGGGCTATAGATGGTATGACGAGAAGAACAAGATACAATATAAGTATATCCTTGCCGACTTGAAGACTGGCAGCAAGCGCTTCGTTGACGGCTCGATGACATGGATGCCAACTTCTGACAAATATTATTATACCGAAAAAGTTGGAGGTAAAAACCTTCTCAAGACTGTAGACCCACTAAATAATAAGGTAGAGATATTGGCAGAAGACATGCCCGACGATTACTTCGTGATATCGCCAACAGAAGATTACGCCATCCTAATGCACTCTACAGATGGTCCAAAGAAGGAAGAAGGAGTGTTCGAGATAGTACATCCCGACGATCGTCAGCCTAATTGGCGCAACAGAACATCGTTGGCTCGATATGATTTCAAGACAGGCATGGTGCAACAGCTAACATATAGCTATCATGGCGTATGGCTTTCTGACATTGCTCCCGATGGTAAGCACATCCTCTTTGGTGTGGCTTCCGACTCTATAACTCAGCGTCCTACTACTCGGGCAACATATTACGACCTCGACCTTGCTACCATGACCACCCGTAAACTCGTGGATAAGGACGGCTTCATAGGAGGAGCCTTGTATGCAGGAGGCACAGACCGCGTGGTGTTTAAGGCAGGCACAGAGGCTTTTGGTGGAATAGGCAACAGAGTGCCAGAAGGCAGAACTCCAAACACCTTCGACTATCATCTGTACGTGATGGATACCAACACCTTGAAGGTAACTCCACTTACTGCCGACGACGAGACAAGTGTCGAAGATATGGAATGGTCGAAGGCAGACAACTGCTTATATTATACTGCTCAGAATAGAGATAGCGTAAGCCTGTTCCGTCTTGACACAAAGACATGGAAGTCGAAGATGGTGCGCATGCCATTAGAAGTAATCTCTGATTTCTGTATAGCAAGCAAGGGCGGCAACATCATCGTGGATGGCTCTTCGATGTGTGTACCTTACGAGGTCTACAATATCGCGTCGCCAGCCAAGAATGCTAAGACCACATTGGTGTTGGCACCAAACAAGGACGACTATGCCGATATGCCGTTTGGCACAGAGAAGTCGTGGAGCATGCAGACCACACGTGGCTATAAGGTGACTGGATTCTACACTCTGCCTGCCGACTTCGACCCTCAGAAGAAATATCCAGTTATCGTACACTATTATGGAGGTTGCTCGCCAACATCGCGACGCTTCGGCAATGGCTCACACTATCCTGCTCACTATTGGAATGCTTTGGGCTACATCACCCTCGTAGTAAACCCTTCTGGAGCATCAGGCTTTGGTCAGGAGTGGGCCTCACGCCATGTAAACACCATGGGCGAAGGACCAGCACAAGACATCATCGATGCCACAAGACAGTTTGTAAAGGATGTGCCACAATGCGATGCCGACCATATCGGTTGCATATCAGCATCCTACGGAGGTTTTATGACTCAGTATATGATGACAAAGGATAATCCTTTCGCTTGCGGAGTGTCGCATGCCGGAATATCAAGCCACACCAGCTATTGGGGCGAAGGATATTGGGGATATTCGTATAGCGAAACCTCGGCAGCCAACAGCTTCCCTTGGACACGCAAAGACCTCTATGTGGAGCGTTCGCCTCTGTATAATGCCGACAAGATAAAGAAGCCAATCCTCTTCACCCATGGCACAGCCGACACCAATGTGCCTATAGGAGAGTCGATACAGATGTACAACGCCTTGAGAATATTAGGCGTGCCAACAGCCTTTATAGAAGTAGAAGGCGAGAACCATGGCATCATGGATCCTGCAAAACGCACCAAATGGATAAACTCTATCATGGCATGGTTTCAGAAATATCTGAAGAACGACGACTCATGGTGGAACGCCATCTATACTCCAAAGAAACTATAGTTATAGAAAAATAAGAGAATTCGCATTCGCTCAGAGGAATATTCCATTTGGCGGATGCGAATACTCGTTATGGTCTATGCGAGTAGCCGCATAGTCCAATTCGAATAGCCGCATAGCCCAATTCGAATAGCCGCATAAAACCGCTCAATAAACATTATGTAGCCTTATAATATTATAAAAAAAACAAAATAGGTGAGAATTTAAGTTTTTTGTGCTAATTTTGCACCTTGATATGTGCATATTGCGCAAATTTAGTAAGGTAATGACATTTCGAATCAAGAAATTAGATATATTTATAGCCAAGCAGTTCGGTCTACTTTTCGTAGGAACATTCTTCATCTGCCAATTCGTGCTGATGATGCAGTTCGTATGGAGATATGTCGACGAGCTTATAGGAAAAGGACTGTCCGTGGAAATATTGGCGCAGTTCTTTTGGAATATGGCGTTGATGCTGGTGCCACAGGCTTTGCCTTTGGCTATCCTGTTGTCTTCGCTCATTACGTTCGGAAATTTGGGCGAAAGCTATGAGCTTACTGCCATAAAGTCGGCAGGTATCTCTCTCATGCAGTCGTTTCGCTCACTTATCGCCATTACGCTGGTGATATGTGGAGTGTCGTTCTACTTTCAAAACAATATTGGCCCTGAAGCCAACATGAAGCTCTCGCAGTTGCTCATTTCTATGAAGCAGAAGAGTCCGGAGCTTATGATTCCAGAGGGAATATTCTATGATGGAATACCAAATTGCAACATCTATGTGCAGAAGAAGGATGTAGAGACAGGTAAACTCTATGGTATGATGATTTACCGAATGACAGGTAGCTACGAAGATCAAGCCATAATCCTTGCCGACTCAGGAATGATGCAGACTACGGCAGAGAAGAAACACCTACTGCTGACATTATGGAGCGGAGAATGGTTTGAGAATATGCAGTCGTCGGAGTTTGGTAATAGCGCATCGGTGCCATATCGTCGTGAGTCGTTTGTGGCAAAGCAGATAGTGCTTGACTTTGATGGCGACTTCAATATGCAAGATGCAGCATCATTGGCTAACAATGCTAAGGGTAAGGGACTGCGACAGATATTCCACGATATGGATTCTATCAGTCTGGTCTACGACAGCATCGGACGCTCGTATTATGACGATGCCAAGCGTATGTATTTCTATAACGTGTCTTTGAATAAAGCCGACTCGCTGAATGCTGTGAAGATGGCAAGGGCTGATAAGACAAACTTCGATAGCTTGTTCGGAAAGAAATCTGTGGATGTTCAGAAAAATGCTGTAAACGATGCTTTGAATAGCGTACAGGGACGAGTCTCAGACCTTGAGTTCAGAAGTATGATAACAAGCGATGGCGACCGACTGCTCAGAATGCACGAGATAGAAGCTATCAATAAGTTTACGCTTGCGTTGCAATGTCTGCTATTCTTCTTCATCGGAGCACCACTCGGAGCTATCATCCGTAAGGGTGGACTTGGATATCCTATCCTTATCTCGGTATTGGTGTTCATTGTCTATTATATCCTCGACAACTCTGGCTACCGTATGGCACGTGGAGGAATGTGGGCAGTATGGTTTGGTAAAGGACTGGCACCTGTAGCGCTTACGCCTATAGCAATATTCGTAACATATAAGGCAAACAAAGACTCTATGGTGTTCAACGCAGACCTCTATAAGGAGTTCTTTATGCGACTATTGGGCCTGCGACTCAAACGCCATGTATTTGCAAAGGAGGTTATCATCAACGATCCTGATTATGCAAATGATACAATAGTGCTGAAACAGATGAATGCCGATATCGATGCTTATTCTAAGGAACATCGATTGGTTTCTGCTCCGAATATCATAGACGTATTCTTCAAATATAAGAAGGATAATGAGATTGAGCGCATAAGCGAAGTCTTGGAATCGGTGATCGAAGACTTGGCAAATACCAAGGATAAGATATTGCTCCACGAGATGAACAAATATCCAATACTTGCAACGAAGGCTCACACCCGACCTTTCGAACATAAGTGGTTGAATATTATCGCAGGAGTGCTGGTGCCTGTGGGTGCGGTGCTGTATATCAGAATGTGGACCTTCCGTCTGCGTTTGTATCGTGACCTCAGACAGATTCGCCAAACCAATCAGGCTATCATCGTTAGAATGAGAGAATTTAAGTGAAGAGTGAAGAGTGAAGAGGAAAGAGTGAAGAATCAAATAGTTTTGAGTATTCTAAGTGCTCTTTATTATTCTCTTATGCTTCTGCTTATGTCCCCTATATATAATAATGTATAAGAACAAAACTAAAAATATGGATTTCAAAGTCAATAGTATAGAAGAGGCTATAAAGGACTTCAAGGAAGGTAAGTTTGTTATCGTTGTAGATGACGAAGACCGTGAGAATGAAGGTGACCTTATTATAGCAGCTGAGAAAGTTACCGACGAAAAGGTGAACTTCATGCTTAAGAATGCGCGTGGTGTGCTTTGTGCTCCTATCACATTGAGCAGATGCGAGGAACTCGATTTGCCAAAGCAGGTGATAGAGAATACATCTGTCTTGGGTACTCCTTTTACCGTTACCGTAGATAAATTGGAAGGATGCACAACAGGTGTTTCTGCGCACGATAGAGCAGAAACCCTTAGGGCGTTGGCAGACCCAAACTCAAAGCCTTCTACTTTCGGACGCCCAGGACATGTAAACCCTCTCTATGCTCAAGATAATGGAGTGTTGAGCCGTTCTGGTCATACAGAGGCTGCTGTTGACCTTTGTAAGTTGGCAGGATTGTATCCTGCTGGCGCTTTGATGGAAATTATGAACGAGGATGGTACTATGGCTCGTATGCCAGAGTTGCAGGTTCTTGCCAAAGAGTGGGATATGAAGATTATCACCATCAAAGACCTCATCGCTTACCGATTGCAGAAGGAAACAAGCATCGAAGTAGGCGAGAAAGTACATATGCCTACACGCTATGGCGACTTTATGCTCATTCCTTTCCGTCAGCAGAGTAATGGCTTGGAGCATATGGCATTGGTTAAGGGCGAATGGAACGAGAATGAATCGGTACTCGTTAGAGTTCACTCTTCGTGTGCTACTGGCGACATCCTCGGTAGTCAGCGTTGCGATTGTGGCGAACAGCTACACAAAGCTATGCAGATGATAGAGAAAGAAGGCAAAGGCGTGCTTATCTACATGCAGCAAGAGGGTAGAGGTATCGGACTCATGAATAAGATAGCTGCTTATAAGCTACAGGAAGAAGGACTTGATACCGTTGAGGCTAATATACACCTCGGCTTTGAACCAGACGAGAGAGACTATGGTTGTGGCGCACAGATGCTAAGATATCTTGGCATCCACAAAATGCGACTAATGACAAACAATCCTACCAAGCGCGTAGGCTTGGAAGGCTATGGACTCGAAATCGTAGAGAATGTTCCAATTGAGATAGAACCAAATAAATACGACTACAAATATCTTAAGACAAAACGTGATAGAATGGGACATACTCTTCACATAGATTAATATGTGAAAAAGTTATTTCATTTTTTCGGGATAAACAAAAAATACGTAATTTTGCATAATACAAACATATATTTATATCATGGCACAATTATCTAATAGACTCAATCGACTCGCACCATCTGCTACTTTGGCGATGTCGCAAAAGAGTAGCGAAATGAAGGCGCAGGGTATCGATGTTATCAACATGAGTGTAGGAGAACCTGACTTTAATACTCCTGATCATATCAAGGAGGCTGCAAAGAAGGCTATCGACGAGAATTATTCAAGGTATTCACCAGTTCCTGGATATCCTGATCTTAGAAAGGCTATCGTTGCTAAACTAAAGAATGAGAACGGACTTGAATATGGCATAAACGAGATTCTCGTTTCTAATGGTGCCAAGCAGAGTGTTTGTAACACCGTGATGGCATTGTGCAATGATGGCGACGAGGTGATAATCCCAGCACCTTACTGGGTTAGCTATCCTCAGATGGCAAAGCTCGCAGGAGCAGAGCCTGTTATCGTGAATGCAGGTTTTGAGCAGGACTTCAAGATGACTCCAGAACAGCTTGAGGCTGCTATCACTCCAAAGACTCGTATGCTCATCCTTTGTTCACCAAGCAATCCTACCGGTAGCGTATATTCTCAGGAAGAGCTCGACGCTCTTGCTAAAGTTATCCTTAGCCATGAGGAATTGTACGTTTTGGCTGACGAGATTTATGAGCACATCAACTACGTAGGCAAGCATGCAAGTATCGCTAAGGCTGAAGGCATGAGAGAGCGCACTATTATCGTAAATGGTGTCTCTAAGGCTTATGCTATGACTGGATGGCGTATTGGTTATATCGCAGCTCCTGAGTGGATTGTTAAGGGATGCAATAAGCTTCAGGGACAGTATACAAGCGGTCCTTGCTCTGTAAGCCAGAAGGCTGCTGAGGCTGCATATACTATGGATCAGACTTGTGTAGAGACTATGCGTCAGGCATTCCAGCGCAGAAGAGACCTCATCGTAGAACTCGCAAAGGATATTCCTGGTCTTGAGGTTAATGTACCAGAAGGAGCATTCTATCTCTTCCCTAAGTGCAGCAGCTTCTATGGAAAGGCTTGTGGAGACAAGGTTATCAACAACTCTACCGATCTCGCTATGTTCCTTCTCGAAGAAGGTCATGTGGCAACAGTTGGTGGTGATGCTTTCGGCGACCCTGAGTGCTTCCGTATGAGCTATGCTACAAGCGATGACAACATCCGCGAGGCTATGAAGAGAATCAAGGAAACTTTGGCTAAGTTGAAGTAAGACGATAAATGTTATCAAGGTTTGACCGTGCAAATATAACAATTGAACTTTGGTGTACAACTACACTAAAGAAGGCATGTGAAAAATATTCCGTTAAAACTTCTTAATTATATTTGTAATTACCGTTTAATTGTTATCTTTGCGTGGAAAATGTTAGTAGATATAGACGAAGACTTTATTATTTTGAATGAAATATAATAACATGGTCTTTCGTTTTGTCGTGTAATAGCGTGACTACTAATAGATTCTATTACCCCAAAGGGAAAATAACTAACCCTCATCGGTCTGACCAATCGATAAAAATCTATAAAAAGAAAATTATAATTAATTTTATTAATAACTAAAAATTAACACTTACATTATGGCAACAAAAACAAATGCAGCAAGCCCTAAGAAAAGCTCGGGCTTCACAGGTATTAAATCAGCTATTTGGGTAATGGCAATATGCTTATGCCTTGGTTATGGCTTCTGGTACTTCGTACTCGGTAACCCTGACAACTTCGCAGGTGGTACACACGAGGGTCGTCCATTGAACTTGATGGGAACCGTATACCATGGTGGTTATGTAGTAGGTCTTATCTTTACTTTGATGTTTACCGTTGTAGCTTTGAGTATCGAGCGTTACTTCGCTCTCCGTACAGCTTTCGGTAAGAGCTCTCTTACTAAGTTCGTTCAGGAAGTTAAGGCTGCTGTTAAGGCAAATGATTTCAACAAGGCTCGCGAGCTTTGCAACAAGCAGCAGGGTTCTGTAGCTAACGTTGTACTCGCTTCAGTTAACGCTTACTGCGAGATGGAGAATACTTCTGGTATCAAGAAGGCACAGAAAGTTGCTAAGATCCAGCAGGCTCACGAAGAGGCTACTCAGCTCGAGATGCCAACTCTTCAGATGAACCTCCCTATCATCGCTACAATCGTTACCCTCGGTACTCTTACCGCTTTGTTCGGTACTGTGCTCGGTATGATCGGTTCGTTCCAGGCTCTTGCTGCTGGTGGTGGTGGTGACTCTATGGCTCTTTCTTTGGGTATTTCAGAGGCCTTGGTTAATACCGCATCAGGTATCGCTACTTCTTGGGTGGCTGTAGTTGCTTACAACACATACACTAACAAGATTGATAAGCTGACATACGCACTTGACGAGGTTGGTTACACTATCGCTCAGACATACGAAGCAAACCATACAGAAGAAGCTTAATTTTCTACTAACCCTTTAAAATTTTATCGCTATGGGTAAAGTAAAAATTAAGAAAAGCGACGTCTGGATAGATATGACTCCTATGTCGGACGTGATGACACTTTTGCTGTGTTTCTTCATGCTTACATCTACATTCGTTAAGCAGGAACCAGTAAAGGTGAACTCTCCAGGTTCGGTATCGGAGATTAAGGTGCCTGAAAAGAGCGTGCTCAATATCCTTGTCGACAAGACAGGTAAGATATTCATGAGCTTGGACAATCAGAACGACGTCGTTGACGTTCTTTCAGGTATGACTGGTCAGTATGGCATTAGTCTTACTAAGGCTCAGGTTAAGAAGTTCCAGAACGACCCTATGTGGGGTGCGCCTATGGATAAGCTTGAAGCATATCTTTCTTTGAGCACTCAGGACATGTCTGAACAGCTTCCTGGTCTTGGTATTCCTACCGACTCTATCGACGGTAAGGATAGCGAATTCCAGCTTTGGGTACGTCAGGCTCGTGACGTTAATCCAGACATTAAGATCGCTATCAAGGCTGATGAGGCTACTCCATACAGCATCGTGAAAAAGATCATGTCTGAACTTCAGGACATGAATGAGAACCGTTATTATCTTATCACTACATTGGCAAAGGAGGACTAACAAATGGCTAAAAAGAAAGAAAGTAGACAAAAGAAGATTAATGTCCGCGTAGACTTCACCCCTATGGTGGACATGATGATGCTTCTTATCACCTTCTTCATGCTCTGTACCTCTTTGGCAAAGCCACAGACAATGGAATTGAGTATGCCAAGTAATGATAAGAACATGGAAGATGAAGATAAGTCTGTAACAAAGGCTTCTTACACAGTAACTATCTATGTAGGTGCCAATGACAAGATTTATTATGTTGCAGGACTTCCTAAATATGATGACCCTTCATGCCTTAAGGAAACAACTTGGGGTAAGGATGGTATTCGTAAAGTCCTGATTACACACGTAACAGAGGATGGCACACAGCCTGTTCAGCAGGTTATGTTGGCAAAGGCTAAGCTCGATGAAAAGAAGGCTGCTGATCTTACCAACTCAATGCCAGATTCTGTTTACCAAAAGGAATTGTCTAAGATTAAGGCTGGTAACATTAATGGTGAGAAGATTCAGACTATGACAGTCATCATCAAGGCTACCGACAAGTCTAAGTACAAGAACCTTGTGGATGCTCTCGACGAAATGCAGATATGCAGCATTGGTAAGTATGTTATCGACAAGATTAATCCTGACGATGAGAAACTTCTCAAAGAAAAGGGAGTCGAGTAAGTCGATATATTGCTAACTATATTAAAAAGAAGAACAAATGGCAAAAATAGATTTGATTTCTCGTGATTGGACCGAGATGGTCTTCGAAGGAAGGAACAAGGAATACGGAGCCTACAGACTTCGTAAGAATGCCGGAAAGCGAAACCTTTACTCTCTAATCACTATCTTTATTGCTGCATTGGCTATCTGGGGTGGTATTTCACTTGTTAAGTTTGTGGAATCACGTACCAAGACCGTTGCTCAGACAAGCGTTGCTGAGCTCTCTGCTCTTAATCAGCCTAAGAAAAAGGCTGAGGTTAAGCAGCAGCAGAAGGTTAAGCTTGAGCAGCCTGAGAAAGTTGTTGAGCGTGTTAAGAGCTCTGTTAAGTTTACCGCACCTGTCATCAAGAAGGACGATGAGGTTAAGCCTGAGGATGAGCTTAAGACACAGGACGAATT
>SAMEA104315436__coassemble_1075_pt1 | contig 21588 bp, 22 predicted proteins | sample SAMEA104315436__metabat2_high_PE_045 | metagenome-assembled genome bin SAMEA104315436 (sample SAMEA104315436) | gut metagenome | biome: Monkey gut; feature: monkey-associated habitat; material: faeces | place: China | collected 2013
CAAGAACCTGGCGCATGTCGGCTTCGGCTCCTTCTTTGTCGCCCATAGCCAACTTCACAGCTCCACGCTCTCTGAAAGCCTCAACGCTGAAAGGATTTAGGTCTACCACCTTATTATATATATTAATAGCCTCCTCGTGGTTGCCCAACGCTTCGTTGACACGAGCCAAGAGCAACTGAGCCTCTTCGCTATCTGGAGCCTCGGCTACCAACTTCTCAGCATCTTCCTTAGCACCATTGCTGTCGCCAAGCTTAAGCAATTGCTGACCGCGAAGCAAGTAGGCATCCAAGTTGTCGGCATCCAAAGCAATAGCCTTGGTGAGCATAGCGATGGCTGGAATATCATTGCCATTGCCAATGTAGCCACGAGCATAGAGCAAGCAGGCACGACTATTGTCGGGCTGCAACTCCAGGATGCGGGCGCAATCTGCTATAACAACATCATATTCGTCTGCCAAATATGCCATTTCTGCCTTGCGCATTATAAGCGCTGCATTGTCAGGCTCCAGCTCTACGAGCTTGCCATATTGCTCTGCCGACTGCGCATATTCGCCAAGCTGATATAAAGCCACAGCCAACTGCTCGCGCACTTCGGCATCGTCTTTGATAGCCAAAGCATGCTCGAAACATTTCACAGCATAGTCTGCATTGCATTGGCATTGGCGCAACGCACGAATGCCATCATTCTTTAATATCTCAAAGTCTTTGTCTGCCGACTGCTTCTTCTCGTCAGCGGCATTATCGTCGGTAACACCGAACAATGATTTCAAAAATCCCATGTCTATTTTATGTATATTAAGTTCAAAATTATAGTTTACCGTGCAAAAATACAAAAAAAATGCGCAGAATACAAAAAACTTGCAGTATCTTTTAATAAGATACGCTACGCTCAGGAATGTACAAAGAAAAAACTGCGTATTTTTCTTTGTCATTCCATTCGCTTGCAGTATCTTTCAATAAAATACGCTACGCTCAGGAATGTACAAAGAAAAAACTGCGTATTTTTCTTTGTCATTCCATTCGCTTGCAGTATCTTTGTAAAAAACAAAAACATAACATCATGGAAATATGCATAGTTTGCGGAGCCAGACCTAACTTTATCAAGGTGGCTCCACTCATTAGGGCTATAGACAAAAGCCAAAAAGAAGGGCACGACATTCATTGCTCATTAGTATATACAGGTACAGAAACCGACCCTACACTCGAAGCTTCGCTCTTCAGCGATTTGGAGTTGCGCAAGCCGGATGTTTGCTTGGGTGTTGACTGCGAAAACCTGAACGAGCTTACTGGTCGTGTGATGTCGCTATTCGAACATTATCTCAGCCATCGCAAAACGGATATTGTGGTGGTGGTAGACGACCTTGCATCTACCATGGCTGCTGCCATAGTAACAAAGAAGCAGGGCATAAAGTTGGCTCATATCGCTGCTGGCACACGCTCGTTTGACATTTCTATGCCAAAAGAGATTAACCGCCTGGTTATCGACGGACTTTCAGACATTCTGTTCACAGCAGGCATGAGCAACAACTCTATTGCCAACCGCGAAGGTGCTGAGCTTTCTAAGGTTTATATGGTGGGCAACACTCTCATCGACAACCTACGCTTTATGCACGGCAAATGGCAAGATCCAAGTCCGCTCAAGGGTCTGCGACTCCAAGAGGGTGGCTACATGCTCTTCACTCTAAATCGCAAAGCGCTTATCGCTGATACCGAAGGTCTGCACGCTATGATTAATGCCGTGGCTAAGGCAGCAACAGGAATGCCTGTGGTGGCACCACTCAGAGGTTTGGCTCGCAAGGCCGTAGAAGAGGCTTTGGAACCAGAACTAAAGGGCGTGTTCCATATCGTAGAACCTGTGGGCTACCTTGAGTTTGGATGGCTCGCAGCTCATGCTGCAGGCGTAATCACAGACTCGGGCAATGTGGCTGAGGAGGCTACATTCAATGGTGTGCCTTGTCTCACTCTCAACGACTATACCGAGCACATAGAAACCGTGAAGGTTGGTACCAACGAGCTTGTGGGCGAAGACCCCGAGAAGATTACTGCAGCTATCGATGCCATTAGAAACAACAAATGGAAGAAGGCACAGATTCCTGATCGTTGGGACGGACGTAGCGCAGAGCGCATATTGCAGGTATTGGTGGCAGGCAACTAATTTTCGTTGTCAGCGTGTTCTATTTCCCTTAATAAAGTATCATGCAAGGACTAAATTTTATAGCAATAGATTTTGAGACGGCTACTGGTAAGCGAGCATCGGTTTGCGAGGCTGGCATCTGCGTAGTTAAAGACGGGAAGGTGGTGGAAACAAAATCGTGGTTGGTGAGACCTGAAGATAATGCCTACTCATATTATAATATACAGATTCACGGCATACGTCCAGAGGATACTTGGGATGCGCCAGAGTTTCCTGAGGTATGGGAAGAGATAATGGAATATCTCGACGAGACACCAGTATTGGTGGCTCATAATGCAGCATTCGACATTTCGTGCATCAGAAAGTCGCTGGAGCTTTATGGCTTGGAGAAACCGGAGATAGACTATTATTGCTCGCTGCGTGCTGCGCGCCACAACTACGACTTTGGTTGCAACTCACTCGACTATCTTTGTGCGCAGTTTGAAATACCAGAAGGCAAACACCATCGTGCTGGCGATGATGCTGAAATGTGTGCCCGACTATTCTTGAAAGAGGTAAGGGATGCTGGATGGTCTGAGCTATCAGAAATGAATTATTGCAACGGAAGGCTATAACAAACATGAAGAAGAAAATATATTTCGCAGGCTCAATCAGAGGCGGTAGAGTGGATGCAGCATTGTATCAGAGAATGATAAGCTATATCCAAAAGACCGATATTGTGCTGACGGAGCATATTGGCAAGCCTGACTTGAGCTTAGAGTCAAAGAACAAGGCCTCCGACACCGAAATCTATGAGCAAGATACTGCATGGCTCAGAGAGAGCGATATGGTTATTGCAGAGTGCACTTGTCCTTCGCTTGGTGTAGGCTACGAGCTAGCGTATGCCGAAGCTCGCGGCATTCCGGTATACATTTTCTATGATAAAAACAAGTCGAATCTCTCGGCTATGCTAAACGGCAATGCTTATTTCACCATCCTGCCTTACGAAACAGAAGAAGATATTTTTGGCGAGTTGGATAGGATTCTGAACAAGGAAGCATAAATATAAAATGGGAATATATTTGATAGCAAACAAACGTACATTTGATAGAAAGCAAAAATACGTTTGCTAGTAAGCAAAGATATATTTGCAAGAAAGCACAAATCGCGCGAAGCAGGCTTTCAGCATCAAATTCAATCAACTAAATCATTGAAGTAAAGCACTTTACATAAATGCCACATATATCTTTATTATATTTGACGATAAGAATTAGTTTTTGGAACAGTTATTAAGAAAAACAACAACAAATAGTTATTCAGAATAACAACAATTACATCAAGATACAGCTTTTCTGGCTTATTGTGATTAAAAATCCCCCTTATGTTTGTCGGATTATCAAAAAAAATAGCGGTGACCCAAGTTTGTGCCACCGCTATTTTCATTTTATGGATTATACTAAGAAAGCTACGGATTATCTTCTTGTTGTCTTCTTGTTAGAAGTAGACTTCTTTGTGGTTGTCTTCTTAGCTGTTGTTGTCTTCTTAGCTGTTGTTGTCTTCTTAGCTGTTGTTGTGATAGCAGGTTTTGCAGCCTGATAGTATTTCAAGGCTACAGGCATGTGCTGCTGAAGAGCTGCGATACGCTTAGCGTCTGATGGGTGGTCGCTGAAGAAGTCGCTCTGCGAAGAACTATTCTGCGACATGCGCTGCCAGAAAGGTATTGCCTGCTGAGGATCGTAGCCTGCCATGGCTGCAAAGACAAGACCCATATAGTCGGCCTCCAACTCATTGTCGCGAGAATATTTAAGGTTGCGGAATGAGAAATACTGTCCAGCTACGGCTGATGCCAAATCGCCAACACCATCACCAACAGCCTGATTAAGAACAGAACCAAGTATCTGAGTGCCAGTCTGCTGATTCATCTGCTTGCTAAGTTGTTCGGCAGAATGCTTGGCTACAGCATGTGCAATCTCGTGGCCAAGAACTATGGCAAGACCAGTCTCATTCTGAGTGTAAGGAAGTAAGCCTTCGTAGACAACAATCTTGCCACCAGGCATACAGAAAGCGTTAACCTCATTATTCTGCACAAGGTTGAATTCCCAAGAGAAATTGCTGATTTCTGAAGCAAAACCATTGTTCTTGAGATAGGTTTCTACGGCAGTAGCAAGATTCTTGCCCACACGCTGCACCATGGCGATGTTGGCAGAGTTGGTAGACTTCTTAGCAGAAGCCATATACTTGGTATACTCCTGTGAGCTAAGGCTCAACACTTGTTGATCGGTGACGCGAAGATTGTGTTTACGACCTGTGAGTGGCACAGTCTGCGTGGTGCCACATGCCGACATCAATACTGCTGTGATGGCGGCAATAACTAAGAACTTAATCTTTTTCATTGTCTTTTTAGTTTTTTGTATGTTTTATTTTGAAATCCTTATTAGTTGTGAACCTTTATATTGGTTTTCGCCCGAAATCTGCACCACCACTACTCCACTTGCCGAAGCTGGCAACTGCAACACATGGCTATCGGCAGTAGGCATAAAGCTTTGAGAATCAATAATATTGCCCGAAAGCGAATATACTGTAGCCGTGAGCGATTGCGAAGGCTGAAAAGCAAACGCCAACTTTAGTCTGCCACCCGATAATGGCGAGATGGCGACATCATGTGGCGTGGAATGCGAAATGCCCGTGATACCATCGATGCCAAGAATATAAAGTAAGCCCGCATAGGCATTTATCTCACCATAACCATAGAGATTGTTGGGATATGAGAGTGTAGGGTCTATACGGCGCGAGGTGTGCGAGATGATGCGGATAACATCCTGTGGAGTGAGCGTAGGACAGGCTTGCAACCACAGAGCTATCACTCCTGCTGCTATAGGCGAAGCCATAGAGGTGCCGGAGTTGGCATTCCAAGCATAGGTGCGACCTTGGAAATCGAAGTGGGCAACATCTGAGAGTATGTCGGAAGCCTGCGGATGGTTTTCGAGATAATAGCTTGAATATGATGAGATGACATTGGTGCCGGGCGCCATAACATCTGGTTTTATGCGTCCATCGAAGGTAGGGCCAACTGAAGAATATTCGCCACGCTGACCATTTGTTCCCATGTCGTAGGTGCGCAGGTCGCCAAGATAGTTTTCGAAGTTTTGACGATAGCTGTTGGCACCCACGCAGATAACAGAAGGTGCGGCAGATGGAGAATTGATATTATGTGTGCACTCTGCATCCTGAAGAGCAGGATTCAAATCGTTGGCAACAAGATATCCTTCGTCGCAATATAGCTCTGCATCAGTATCTTTGCCTATAATCTCTACCGACATTTTGCCTAAGGCATCAAGACGACCAAGGCTCATAAACTGCACATCGTAGACCTGACGCGAAGCATCATAGCAGTTGTCGTAGGCAGAGATTGCGAGGTGTAGTTTTTGTCCAGCTATAATGGTGGAGTCGATGAGCATAGAGTCTTCGGCAGCTAATACTTCTGAAGTTTTTATGATGATAGTATCATTAACGAAGTCGTCATGATAGAATACTGTGCGCAAGGCTGAAGCACCAAGACTATTAATGGTTAACGACGCACGGTCGGCAGAAGTCCAAACAAAACTACCACGACTTTCGTCGCCCAATGGCTTGTGGATATAAGATGATATGAGACCATTGTTGCCTGCCGACGATACGAGGATATGACCAGGACCTGTGAGGCTATCAAGCATGGCAAAATATAGTTGGTCGTCGCCACGGAAATCTTGTGGTGCACCTTCGCTAAACGACACTACACAAGGCATGCCAAGGCTGTCGGCAGTATCGAAGATATACTTAAAGCCAAGAGCATCTGTGGCATAGGTGAATTTATAATAGTCGGCAGTATCGATGAAGGCAACATCGTCGACGGTGGCATTAGCAACAATGCAGATATCGCTCTCATAGGCTATGCCGCGATAAGGACTATCGAAGCCTGAGCCAGCAAGCGAGCCAAGGGTATGTGTGCCGTGAGTTTGGTCTAAGCCATCGCGAGAGTGGGCATAACGAAGCAGAGCCTCTTTGCCATGATAGCTCTGACCAACATAGTGTGCGGAGTTAAGGGTGTCGGCAGAAAGCTGATCCCAAAAACTGCGTATGCGATAGTTGGTGGCAGAACGGTCGTAGAAATTAGGATGGGTGAGGTCGAAACCAATATCCATCACGCCTACCATCACGCCCATGCCTGTGTAGGCTTGTGGAAGCGAAAGACCTTGATAGGCTTTGGTGGCACCGAGGTAAGCTCCAGAAATATCCATCAAAGCATGTGTGCCACGCTGCGATTCGATACGGCTAACTTGGCTATTCTGCGATAATGCCGCAATATTGCTGATAGGCATGGCAACAATATATATATCGCCACAACTAAGCAACTGCTGACAACCATTGGCTGAGAAAAGAGAATCTACATTGCCATCTGCACGCACAAAGGCTGTGAGCATAGGCGATGGCGATATGCTATTAGCATCAACCTTATTTTTGGCAAAGCTCTTGCCATTGCTCTTCTGTACAGATGCCGACAAGCGTTGCTCGGCAACTATAGAGCGCACCCACGGCGACAGTTTACCGAGGGCTGCTCGCTGAGCAAAGGCAGAAAGCTGGCATGCAGCAAGAAGGAATATAAGGATTGCTTTTTTCATTAAATGCTTAGGATTTGTGGGTATTTATATCTGCTTAGAATTTGTGGGTATTTATGAATAAGAGAAAGGAGCTAAAGCATTAGCTTCCAACCTTATAGCCTGCTATCAAGGCTATGATGCCCAAGGAAATGCTTGCCACGGTATAGGCAATAGCCCAAGCTAATTGTCCACCGCGAGCAAGGAGCAGATTCTCGTTCATAAAGGTAGAAAAGGTGGTGAAGCCTCCGCAGAATCCTGTTATTAGAAGTAGTTTAGTGGCTGGCGAGATATTATTGCTAAGCGCCATAGCCGAGAGCAAGCCTATCAGAAAACTACCAACTACGTTGACAGCCAATGTAGCCAAAGGCAATTGGGTGTTCATAAAAAAGGCAATGCCTTTGCCCGAGAGATAGCGCATGCCGCCGCCAAAGAAGCTTCCTATACATACAAATAATAATTCTTTCATCGTAGAGAGTGGGATTAAGTAATTGTGGACTTAATTTATGCAAAATTAATCAATTACACATTTACATGCAAATTTTCAAACAGGAAAATAGCCTATAGCTATAAACGAAAAAAAGCTCCCATGCCACGAGGCACGAGAGCTTTTCTTTGTGAAACACCAACTTGCGTGGTGTTGTATATTTCTATGCTATTATACTATCGTTTTGTTTATCAAACATTTAGCACAATGTAAGACCTGCATCGTATACAGACTTATTCATTTCATAGTTCTTCTTGAAATAAGACTTCAACAAGTTCTTTACTGCTTTCATAAAACTTTTCATAATTGTTACCCTTTCTTTAATTTTAAATTTACTACTTAGCCATCTATATATGGCTGCTAAAACATTCTTTTTACCTAAGAATCTATTCCTATAATTAATCTTTCATTAATTAATTTGCATTTACTACTTCTTCAAGCCGCGGTTCATAAGAGTAGTGTTGAGGAGCAATGTATACTTCTTCAATTGGCTATTATCGAGAACGTAAGCCATATATGTAAGATTTCTCTTCACAGCTGCATCAACCATCTCTGATTTTTCTTCATCTTTAGCTGCAGAAGCGTTGAGCATCTCTACACAGAAGTTGTTATACAAATCGTTTACACTTTCCATCTGGTCCATGTTAAGACCTAATGTTGTAGCGAGGCGGCGAATATTGATATGCATATCGTAAGCATTTTCCATCTCAGCTGCCTTAGCATTAGTATTACCGGCAAAAGCCATTGTCATACTCATCATTGCTACGAGTGTCAATACAATCTTTTTCATAATCTTATATTTTTTAAATTAAACATTAGGACCGTTTTGTTATCCTTTGGTCCTGTCATCCTGTGGTATCCTCTGATACCTTTATCTCTGTTTTCTGGGTGCAAAGTTATACCATCGATTTTGTCCGAGCAAGCTTTTTCGACTGTATTTTCGTTTTGTAACCCCTTTTTTGATACATGTCAACGAAGTTACAGTTTAAAGCTACTATTTGATACTATGACTTTGCAAAATTATATTGCAACTATGGACGTTTATCGTTTTTTTTGTTTAACTTTGCACGCTAAACAGCATTATACATTATAATATAATAGAAAAACAACAGTAAAATGACTAATAAGTACATCAAGGCTACATATAAGCTTTACGACGTTACAGATGGCAAAAAGGAGCTCCTCGAGGAGACTCAGCCTGGTATTCCATTCGCTTTCATCTCTGGCATGGGAGTGGCTCTCGACGAATTTGAGAAACTCTTGGCTGAGAAGCAGACTGGCGAAGACTATGATATCACCCTGACTCCTGAGCAGGCTTATGGCGAACACGTGGCTGAAAGAGTTTTCGACTTGGATAAGGCTATATTCTCGCACAATGGCAAATTCGACCACGAGAATATCTTCGAAGGTGCTATCGTGCCATTGCAGAATGCTGAGGGCGAGCGCTTCTTTGCTAATATCGTAAAGATTGGTAACGACAAGGTTACTGTAGACCTCAACCACCCTTGGGCTGGCAAAACTCTTAACTTCAAGGGTTCTATCCTCGAAAGCCACGAGGCTACAGCTGAGGAAATGGCTGCGCTCGTAAAGGCTATGAGCGGTGAAGGTGGATGTGGCGGTAGCTGCGAGAACTGCGGTGGTGGCTGCGGTGGACATGGCGAAGGCGAAGGTCATTGTGAGGGTCACGGTGATGGTCATTGTGGCGGTCATGGTCATGGCGAAGGTCATTGCGAAGGTCATTGCGGCGGTCATGGTCACGGAGATGGTCATTGCGGTTGCGGACATCACCACGAGAACTAAGAATATTCTATATAATATAAGTAGGGAGTTTTTCCATATCTCCCTACTCCATAATAAAAACAACACACAGACATGCGAAACACTTTCGGACATCTATTCACCCTCACCACATTTGGTGAAAGTCATGGCGAAGCCGTGGGAGGTATAATCGACGGTATGCCTGCAGGCATAGATATCGATACCGACTTCATACAGCAGGAGCTAAATAGGCGTAGACCAGGACAAAGTCATATCACCACCGGACGCCAAGAGGCTGACAAGGTGGAACTGCTGAGCGGCATCTTCGAAGGGAAATCGACGGGATGCCCTATAGGCTTTATTGTCAGAAACACTAACCAGCATAGCCAAGACTATGAGAATATGAGATGTTTGTTCCGTCCTTCGCATGCCGACTATACTTACCATACAAAATATGGCGTTAGAGACCATCGCGGCGGTGGACGCTCATCGGCACGCATCACGATAAGCAGATGTGTGGGTGGCGCTCTAGCCAAATTGGCTCTAAAGCAGTTGGGAGTAGACATCTGCGCTTATACTTCGCAGGTGGGCAACATAGCTCTCGACAACGACTATACCAAATACGACCTTTCGCTCACAGAAAGCAATATTGTGCGTTGTCCCGATAGCGATAAGGCTAAGGAAATGGAAAATCTCATAGCCAAGGTTAAGGCTGAAGGCAATACCGTAGGCGGTATCATCACATGTGTGATAAAGGGTTGTCCTGCAGGACTTGGCGAGCCAGAATTCGACAAGCTGCATGCGCAATTGGGTAGCGCTATGCTTGGCATAAATGCCGTGAAGGGCTTCGAATATGGCGAAGGCTTTAATTGCGTAAACACTTTTGGCAATGAGCAAAACGACCGCTTTGTAAACCATGATGGCAACATCGAAACCGCAACAAACCATAGCGGAGGCATACAGGGCGGAATAAGCAATGGGCAAGATATCTATTTCCGTATAGCATTCAAGCCTGTGGCTACAATCTTGCAAGAGCAAGACACTCTCGACCTCGAGGGCAATCCTACACCCCTAAAGGCTCGCGGACGCCACGACCCATGTGTGTTGCCAAGGGCTGTGCCTGTGGTGGAAGCCATGGCTGCCATGGTAATTCTCGACAACTTCCTGATGAATAAGACTGTAAAGCTTTAAGGCTAAAATATCTAGAACTTCTAGAATATCTAGAATATCTAGAATATCTAGAACTTCTAGAAAATCTAGAAAAAAAACTCTACTAAAAAAACTTAGAAACTAAAAACTAACATGAAGCATGCCAAATCAAAGCTTGTAGTGCTTTTTGCTGCTGCAAGCCTATGTGCGCAAGCACAACAGCTGGCTTTCCCTGGAGCTCAAGGCTTCGGACGCTTTGCCACAGGCGGACGCTCTGGTAGCGTTTACCATGTAACTAACCTCAACGACTCTGGCCAAGGCTCTCTACGAGATGCCGTAAGCCAACCAAACCGCATCGTAGTTTTTGATGTGGCTGGAGTTATCAAAATCAGCAGTCGTATTGTATTTGCCAAAAATCTTTATGTTGCAGGCCAAACTGCTCCTGGCGAAGGTGTGGTGGTTTATGGCAATGGAGTCTCGTTTTCGGGAGCAAGCAACATCATCGTGCGCCACATGCGCTTCCGTATGGGAAAGGGTGGCGACAGCGGTAAAGATGCTGCGGGTATATCCAACGGCACTAACATGATCTTCGACCATTGTTCGTTCTCATGGGGATTGGATGAGACTTTCTCAATCAACCCTGACGGCAAAGGCGACCTCGGCGACATCACAATCTCGAATTCTATCATGGGACAGGGACTGCTGTCGCATAGCGCTGGTGGTCTGATGCAGGCTGACAACATCACTCTATATCGCAACCTTTATTGCGACAACAGCACTCGTAACAACAAGGTGAAGGGCAAAAACCAGTATGTGAACAACATCGTTTACAACTGGAAGAATGGTTGCTACCTCATGGGTGGCGACTCGCAGGGCACATCGTATGCCAACGTCACCAACAACCTCTTTATAAATGGTCCAATGACGGGAAGTTCTGCCAACGCCATTACAAGTGGAAATGCAGATTTCCATATCTATGCCGTTGACAACATACAGGACAAAAACCTCAATGGCGTACTCGACCCTACTGAGATTTCGCGTAGCAACTATGGTGGCGGTCCTACATTCCATGAAACGCCTTTCGACTACCCTACTCTCGACACTTGGGAGGCTAAAGACTTGGCTTCCAACTTGTTGCCTATAGTTGGAGCAAGTCTGCCTTATCGCGATATGGCTGACAACTACATGATTCGCGAGGTCAGAACCTATGGCAAAGAGGGTACTTTCCTCTCTGACGAATGTCAGTTGCCTATAGGCGCTCCTTCGGCATGGCAGATGGAGGCTTTCGAGAAGCCTGTGGATACTGATGGCGATGGCATGCCTGACGAATGGGAAAAGGCTAACGGCACCGACCCTAATAAGGATGATGCTATGACAATAGCTGCCAACGGATATGCAAATATCGAAAACTATATAAATAGCATCTCGGCAACCACCATCCCTATATTGGTGAGAAAGCCTATGTGCTTGAGCGAAAAATCGTCAAAAGACAACAGCATCACGCTTTCATGGTACGATCTTTCTGACAATGAGGATGGCTTTATCCTCGAGATGGAAGAGGAAGGAACATTCAAGGAGATTGCGCGCATCGATGCCAATACCGAAAGCTATACCATCAAAAACTTGAAGCCTGGCACATTATATAATGTAAGATTGGCTGCTTTCAAGGGCAACGTGGTGTCGGAATACAACACCATCACAGTTAAAACTCAGCCAGAATATGCCGAGATGATAGACTGCGAAAACTATAATGCTGATGCCACTTGGAGCGGTGCTACTATGCAGAAATGGAACCATACTGACCTCTGCTGGAACGACAACTCCACAGCCTTTGCTGATGATGCCAACGTGCTGATAGCTCCTGCCACAAACACCTTGATAATGGTTACTGAGGAGGTGGCTCCAAAGAATGTTGTGGTTAAGGGTAATGCTAATGTCACCTTGCAGGGCACAGGAAGCATCGCAGGCACAGGATCGCTCAACAAGGATGGCGAAGGTGCACTAAACTTGAAACTCGAAAACTCGTATACTGGCGCTTCTGTTATCCACGATGGCGTAGTAAACTTCAAGTCTATTGCCGATGGTGGCAAGCCAAGTGCACTTGGTGCATCTATAGAATATGCGCAAAACTGGATTTGGGATGGAGGTAAGTGGAACTATACTGGCTCTACGGCTTCTACAAACCGCTGTGCTACATTGTATAAAGAGACTGCACTTGGCGTTGACAACAGCGCTGCTATCCTAAACCTCAACGGTGCATTCACAGGTGCAGGCAACTTTGTTGTTGATGGCAACGGCATCGTACGCCCTGGTAGCGCAAAGTTCTTTAGCTATACCGGCAACACCATCGTCAAGAGTGGTACTCTGCAGCTTGAATATATCAAGAACATGACTGCCAAGTCGCGTGTTTATCTCGGAGAAGAGGGCAACACTTCGCCTAAGCTGGTGATGGCTGGAGGAAACTTCGTAACAAAGTCTTCTAACGACCAATATCTCAACTACGAGTTCCCTATCGAGGTGCTGGAGAATACTTATTCCACCTTCACAATTCAGCGCAACTGCTCGCTAAAGTGCAAGGTTACTGGTAGCGGTACTTTGGAATATAAGATTCCTTACGTCAGAGAATATGTTAGCGGCGACTGGAGCGGCTTCTACGGCACTCTCGTGGCTAATGGCGTAAACAGCGACAAGGATGGTTCGCAGCTCATGCTCTATAATAGTGGTATTCCTAACGCTTCGATAAATCTCAAGGGCAACGCTCGCGTAACTCATTGGAATCCAAACGTTACGATAAAGCTCGGCGGACTAAGTGGCGACAAGGGTACTTATCTTGGTGGTACCACAAAGAAAACTACTGGACAGACCGTGACATGGCAGGTGGGTAATGCTAACACCAACGAGACTTTCAATGGCGTTATCGACCGTCGTTGCTCGGCTTCGGGCTACAACTGCAATGTGAATATCGTTAAGGAGGGTAGCGGATATTGGCGCCTTACGGGTAGCAACACCTATAATGGTACTACCATCGTTACTGGCGGTCGCCTTATCATCGATGGCTCTAATCAGGGCACAGGCCTCATGACTATCAAGGAGAATGGTAGCTTGTCGGGCAAGGGTACAATTGCTGGCGACGTGGTAGTGAGCGGAAGCGTACAGGCAGACCTCTCTGCATCTGGCTCTTGCCAGCCTCTCACCATCAAGGGTAAGCTGACTGCCAATAATGCAACATTGGTTATAAACATGGAGGATGTCACAGGCACCATCGCCGACGATACTGAGATAAAGGTATTCAATCTCGCTTCGGCTATCCAGGGCACAGGCTTCACCGACATTCAGCCTGCCACTCCTTCTGCCACACAACTTTGGGACACCTCACTACTTGCCACAAAGGGTATCATAAAGGTGGTTTCCAACGTTGCCAACGGCATTTCTACCCCATCTGCCGACAATACTTCTTCTTCAGCCATCTACGACCTCACAGGCAAAAAAACTTCTTCGCCAAAGGGTCTCTACATCAAGGATGGAAAGAAGCATATCGCAAGATAATCCTAAAGCTTAATAATACTTCAAGCGAAAACAATATTTCAACGAAGTAATATTTCAACGAAGTAATATTTCAACGAAGTAATATTTCAAAGAAGTAATATTTCTAGCGAAGTATTAACTAAAAAAGGCAAAAACTAAAAAAGGTGCATCTAAAGCTTATCCCAGCTTTGATGCACCTTTTTTTATTTTATTCCTCCTTAAATCTATTCTTTCAATATTCATTAGGATATCCTTCATCGATATCCTTCATCGATATCCTACACTACACCAATAATCTCCTGCACCGATGCACATCCATGAGCATCGAGCCAATCATTGATGCCATTCTTCACCTTCACCGTTACGGTAGGGTCGAGGAAGTTGGCAGTACCAATTTCTATTGCAGTAGCGCCAGCCATCAAGAATTCTATAGCATCCTCGGCTGTACAAATACCGCCAAGTCCGACAACAGGAATCTTCACACCCTTAGCCACCTGGTTAACCATTCTCACAGCCACAGGCTTTACGGCAGGACCGCTCAAACCTCCTGTACCAATGCTCAGGCGCGAGCAGCGACGCTCTATGTCAATAGACATTCCCATCAAAGTATTGATGAGCGAAACAGAATCTGCTCCCTCTGCCTCTACAGCCTTGGCAATATCCACGATGTTAGTAACATTTGGCGAAAGCTTCACGATGAGTGTCTTGTGGTATTTCTCTCTCACAACCTTCACCACGCTTGCTGCTCCCTCGCAGGTAACGCCAAACGCCATACCGCCATCCTTAACGTTAGGACAAGAGATATTTAATTCTATGGCTGGAATATTCTCCAACGCATCAATCTTCTCTGCACAGAGCGCATAGTTCTCAGGACAATCACCGCTGACATTCACTATCATCCTTGAGTCAATATCCTTAATCTGAGGATATATATGCTCGCAGAAATAGTCTACACCCTTATTCTGCAATCCTACGCAGTTGAGCATTCCGCTCGCTGTCTCTGCCATACGAGGATAGTCGTTTCCTTCACGTGGTTTCAGGGTTGTTCCCTTCACGATAATGCCGCCAATCTCGTCTAAAGCCACCAAGTCGGCAAACTCTAAACCATATCCGAAAGTTCCCGATGCGGTCATCACGGGGTTCTTCATCTCTAATGAAGCAATTTTTACACTTAAAGCTGCCATTTTAGTTTCTTAATATTTAACACCGGACCTTCTTTACATACACACACATTGCCTTCTATAGTGTTCTCCACACAGCATAGGCAGGCACCAACGCCGCATGCCATCATATTCTCCAACGATACTTCGCAATCGATATCATGGCTCTTTGCATAGCGTGCCACAGAAACCATCATTGGCTTAGGACCACAGGTGGAAATCTGGTCAAACTTCTCTGTCTCCAGGGCTGAATGATTGGTCACAAAACCTTTCTCACCCATGCTGCCATCCTCGGTAGTAACGAGCACACGACCAATGGCGCGAAACTCTTCCAGCTCCAGCAAGTCGGCTGCTGTACGTGCTCCAAGCAAGAATGTTGGTTCTCCGCCTGCTTCCTTTATCTTCTTACCGAAATAAAGTAGCGGAGCCACTCCTACACCTCCACCTACGAGCAAAACCTTTGCTTTACTATCCTTAGGCATGGTAAAACCATTACCGAGTGGCAACACGCAATTCAAGTTGTCGCCAGCCACGAGCTTGCCCAATCTTCGTGTGCCATCACCAATAGTTGCCACCAGCAACCACAGTTCTCCTTTGGCTTCATCCACGTAGTTTATAGATATCGGACGGCGCAAGAATGTTGTTGGCGAATCGTCAACTCTAACTTCCACAAACTGTCCTGGAAGCATCTCTGGCAGTCCATCTTTGCACGATAGCTTAAGCAAAACATGCTTCGGACTAACTCTCTCGACGCTATTGACCGTGAGGTCCAAACAATATTTCTTCATATATATAAATATAATATGGTGTTTAATCCTTCAATATAGTAAATCCTCCTTTATTGTATAATCCCATCTATGGTATTATTCCATTTATGGTATTATTCCATTTATGGTATTATCCTCCTTATTTCTTTTGCAAAGTTAATGCAAACGAGCGCAATAAAAGCTTGCTTTCAAGTTGCCGAGTGCAGCTTAACTTCTGCAAAGTTAATGCAAACGAGCGCAATGAAAGCTTGCTTTCAAATTGCCGAGTGCAGCTTAACTTCTGCAAAGTTAATGCAAACGAGCGCAATGGCAAAGAAATCCTCTCATTTTATTTATTGCGCTATATGATATCCATCATCTTTATATCTATCTTCCGTCCTTGTTCGAAGTCGTTTTTACGACTTCGCTTCCATCCCCATCAAGAGCCCGCAGCCACCTTCGCCCATCTTTCATATATCAAAAATGAGGCAGCGAGCAGGCTATACACCCCTCGTTGCCTCATTCATTATATATCAAATCCGGGATAAAAATCATTCTTTATATATCAAATCCGAGATAAAAATCATTCTTTATATATCTCTTCCAAGGATAAAAATCATCTCTTATATCTTCATCCCAAGAGCAAAAAATTGCCATCACTCTCCATCTACTTCTTAGGCACAAAAGTTTCCCAAGTTTGGTCATCATAGAAGATGCGAATCTCGGTAATTTTCCTCTCTTGTTTGTCAGTTATTTTGATAGCTGCTTGCGGATAATTATTTGGTGTACCATAAACACCCTGTCTTCCTTGAAACAGTCCGCCTTCATTTTGTGGGGTAGAAGAGGAACCAGAAATAGGAGCAGAATTATTAGCACATGAAAAATCGAGCATAGGCTGCCCATCTTCGCTGAGTTTCTGACCGTTAGCACCATCCTCTGAGGCTGAAATATCGAGATACATTTGCCCCTTACCAAACATCAGCCAGTCGGTAGAAAGTGATGGAATTTTTGATTTTATAGATTCCACTATGTTGAGGGTGGGGTTAGTACGTCCGGTGAAGATGCTGCTCAATGTTCCAGGCGACACCCCGATGAACGAAGCGAACACTTGTTGGGTCATATGCTGGCTCTCCATGATCTTCCTAATTCTGTCTTTCATATTGCGTTTTTGTTATGATAGACCCTAAAAATAGGGTATTTTATATGATTTCCTTACGGTTTACAAAGTTAAAGCAAATATTTTATATAAACAACATTTGTGAACGTTTTTTTGTTTTGTAATGTTTAGATTTTATAATTTAGAGTTCTGAATGTCGTATTTAGATTATACTAAGATATAGGTTTAAATATATGTATCTAAATTTAGAGCCTAAAATTATATTCTACTAAATATTGTGGTTTTTAATGCAATTTACTGGGTTTTAATAGCTTGTTGCAGCCTAAATATATGTATAAATGGTGTATATGCAGTTTTAGCATGTAAAAGCCACATTTTTAAGCCTATCCAACTACCTTTACAAAACATAACTCGCTCTTTTTCTGCAAGTTACATCGCTTAAAGTATGCACGTATATTTATACGTCTTACTTTTAGTATCTAAATATCTACATTTAAATCCTTGTATTTAGCTCCATAATATATGGTATATATGATTTAGTTATCTACATTTTAATACTTATAATATTAAATCTTAAAAGCTATACACAAAACTAAACTTTAGATTATTAAATACTAATAAAAGTGAACGCTAAATCTGCAAGAAGCGAAAAATAGCATTTTTAACGCCACCGAAATATTCTCGCCCAACCATCCAAACGAAACTAAATACGCGATTCTCAGCGCACTTAATTCCGCCCCACTACGCTTGTTTACAGAGAGTTAGGGCAAAAAAAAGCGTCCCAGCGGGACGCTTATTCTAAGTCTAAAAAGTATGTTTTTGGCTCAATTTTCAATGCAAAATGAAGAAAATTAGCTCTTTCATCAGCTCTCCTGCAGGCGTATTTGGGTTGTCTATACCCTTACTTTTGGCGTCTGTTTCTCTAATCTTGGAAATTATCTGTAGAGTCTTCAATCCTGAGTAGTTTCTCATGCCCGTCATATAGTCCTTAACACCCCATACTGATTTCAAATTCAGATGCTCTGCCACGCTATTTTCGTTGCGTTTATCTGGCGCATAATATGCCAACATCAGATTTTGGAAATAATTAAAGAGCAACGGGAGAATTGAGAAGAGGGAACCAGCCTTAGGATTGCTGTCAAAATATTTGATTATAAGATTTGCCTTATAAACATCTCTATTTACGATAGCATCTCTGAGTTCAAAGCTATTAAAATCTTTGCTCACTCCAATCTGCTCCTCCACCACTTCGGGTGTCACTCTCCTATCGTTGTCGGGAAGCGAAATCAGAATCTTCTCAAGCTCCGAAGTCAGACGACTCAAGTCAGCTCCCACCGCCTCGGCTATCATCATCACCGCTTTGTTCTCGATGGCAGCCTTTCGAGTTTTCAGATATCCCTCGATGAAAGAAGGCAGCTGATAGTCTTTCAGCTTTTTGCTTTCAAACACCACTCCCACCGCCTGAGCCTTAGCGATGATTTTCTTTCTTGCATCTATGGTACCATTTTTATGGCACAGCACAATCAGCGATGTGGCTGACGGATTTGCGAGATATTTTTCTATCGGCTCCAAATTCTTCAATCCCTGAGCCTCTTTTACTATGATAACTCTTCGTGGAGCCATCATCGGATATCCTTTTGCCATATCCACAATTTGCGTTGCCGTGGTGTCGGCACCAAAAACAATCTCTTGATTGAAGTCGCGCTCTTCTGGTGTCAGCGCATTTTCTGCTATATAGTCAGCGATCTTGTCTATATAGTAAGCCTCGTTGCCCATTAATATATAAATAGGTGAAAAGTTGCCAGCCTTAAGGTTGCGCATTATTTCGTCGAAGCCCATTGATTTTTTCTTTTCCGCCATTATTATGTAGTTAATCAAATCGTTTGTTGTATCTTTGCATCGTCGTTACAATATGTTGCACAATGATGCAATATGATGCAAAAATACTAAAATGATTCCATTAAACCTACCATCATTCGAAATAAAATTGTCGGGATCGTCAGAAAAGCCCACCATCTGGGATATCCTTCGCCAAAAATTCATCGCGCTAACTCCTGAGGAGTGGGTGCGTCAGCACTTCGTGCATTTGCTCACCGACCATCTCGGCTATCCTCAATCGCTAATGGCAAACGAGGTGAAGCTCGCCGTGGGCAACAAAACGTTGCGTGCCGACAGCGTGCTCTACCATAGCAACCTCGCTCCAAGAATGATCATTGAGTACAAGGCGCCGCATATCAAGATCACCCAAAAGGTTTTCGACCAGATCACGGTCTACAACATGCTCTTGCATGTCGACTATCTCATCGTCAGCAATGGTCTGCAACACTATTGCTGCAAGATGGATTATGAAAACAAAAAATATTTATTCCTCAAAGATATCCCAACCTACGATAAACTTTGACAAAAAAGCAATCTCCCCAGAATGCTTCCCTCTTCACTCTTCATTTAAATTCTTCACTCTTCCCTCTTCACTCTTCACTTAAATTCTTCATATACTCCTCATAATCTATAAACCTTCCGCCCATAGATTTCAGATGAGGAGTTTCAAACTGGCAGTCTATGATTCTTCCGCCATTCTTATCCATAAATTCTGCAAGAAATATCAGCGCCAGTTTGCTTGCGCTTGGCACCAGCGAAAACATGCTCTCGCCAAAGAAGCAGCGCCCGATGGTCACACCATACAGTCCGCCCACCAGATTGTCGTCGTCGTCCCACACTTCCACGCTGGCAGCAAATCCCTGGCGATGCAGCTCCTTATATGCCGCCATCATATCCTCGCCCAGCCATGCTCCCTCTTCGTTGTATCTCAACCTCGAGCACTCTCCTATCACCCTATCGAAAGCCTCGTTCATGTCCACGCTATATTTGCCCTTGTTGAGCAAATTGCGCATAGAGTGCGAAATATGAATCTCCGAAGGGAATATCACAAACCTCTGCATCGGACAATACCACATTATCTCTGGTCTGTCGCGAAACGAATACCAGGGGAATATTCCGTTGCTATATGCCAGCAGCAATCTGTCCACCGACAAGTCACCGCCCACGGCTATCAGTCCGTCGTCGTTGCCATATCGTGGATCAGGAAATGCCAGCTCCTTTCCTATTCTGTATACCATAGTGTTTAGTGTGTAATGTTTAATGTTTAATGTGTAATGTGTAATGTGTAGTGTTTAGTTCATGCAAATATCGCTATTTTGCAGCGTTTCTCAAAGTTTTGCAGAAATAATTTTGCCCTATACTCTAATTTCCCTACTTTTGCAGTAATATATATTAAGGTATAAAACCAAGATATACGCCAAATAACAAAACATAAAAACATAAAAACATAAAAACCTACAACAACAATGAAAAAGACATTACTTACCGTCGCCTTTGCCCTCACCATGGGCTTATCGACATTTGCCCAGGGCTACTACACACAATACTACGCCGACAAGGCTCTCGTAGCCAAGGCCACAGAATGGGTGAAGAGTGGCGAATGGCGTGGTGGCTACAATGGTGCATCACCTCATTTCTCTGTCAATGCCGTCGACTTCTATCAGCAATACCATAAGAATCCGCAGCAATGGCAGGCGCTATTCAAATGGCTCGCCAAAACCGACCTCCTGGCACTCTCCAAGGGCAAACACCCTATCGAGGGCAGCAATCTCGTGGCAAGCGTTGAAGACGACCACAACGGTCCGCTCGAAACGAAGCGCAGCGAGAGCCACAACCACAAAATCGACTTCCAGTTCGTTGTCAAGGGCGTAGAGAAATTCGGCATCATCGACCACTACACCAGCAAGCCTAACAGCAAATATCGTCCCGACGTTATCCACTACGACTACGATGCTTCCAAGGCTCGCTTCTATCTCTCAAACCCTAAGGAGTTCTTCCTCTTCTTCCCTCGCGACTGGCACATCGCCAAAATCAACAACAACCTCAAAACTCCTGAGTGTCCCGACGAGAATATCAGAGTGATAGTAGTGAAAGTCGATTATGTAGACTAACAACTCTCGCAACAACCATTTAATAACCATAAAGAAAAAGAAAAACAACAAACATGGCATTTGGAAAATGGCTTGGCGGCGTACTCGGCTTCATGTCGGGCGGTCCGCTTGGCGCTCTCGCAGGCTTTGCGTTGGGTGCCTTATTTGATAAGGGTGTAGACTCCGTAAACCAGCCCTACACCAACAACACCTTCGATGGCGATGGCAGCTATGACCACAACGCCTCGCAACAGCAGCAATATCGTGCACATCAGCAGCAGGTCTACGAGGGTCAGCGCAATTCGTTCCGCTTCTCGCTCTTGGTGTTGGCATCTTGCATCATCAAGGCCGACGGCAAGGTGATGCACTCCGAGATGGAGTTTGTGCGCCAGTTCTTGCGCACCAACTTCGGCGAAGCTGCCGTCCACGATGGCGAACAGATACTGCTCAAGCTCTTCGAAAAACAAAAGGAGATGGGCTCTCTGCAATATCGTGGCGTCATAGATAGCGCAGCACGCCAAATGGCGCAAAATCTCGACTATGCTGCTCGTCTGCAGCTCCTCAACTTCCTCGTCATCATCGCCAAAGCTGATGGCAACGTGCATCCTGCCGAAGTCCAGGCACTCAAGGATATCACCCTTGCCCTTGGTCTTTCGCTCTCCGACCTCGACTCCATGCTCAATCTCGATGCTGGTGCCAACGATCTCGAAGCTGCCTACAAGGTGCTTGGAGTTTCTCCTTCAGCCACCGACCAAGAGGTCAAGGCTGCCTACCGCAAGCTTGCTCTCCTGCATCATCCCGACCGTGTAGCCACCCTTGGCGACGATGTCAAAAGGGCTGCCGAACGCAAGTTCAAGGAAATCAACGATGCCAAAGAGAAAATCTTTAAGGCAAGAGGGATATAGAAACAGCCTCACCCCCAACCCCTCCCC
>SAMEA104315436__coassemble_1115_pt1 | contig 20231 bp, 20 predicted proteins | sample SAMEA104315436__metabat2_high_PE_045 | metagenome-assembled genome bin SAMEA104315436 (sample SAMEA104315436) | gut metagenome | biome: Monkey gut; feature: monkey-associated habitat; material: faeces | place: China | collected 2013
ACTTACACTATCTTTTAAATGTTAAAACCGTGTAAAGTAAATCTGTATTAAGTCATTGACTGCTGGAGATTAAAAAAACACAAACTGCTATTTTTTTTAGAACACGAATAATCCGAATCGCACGAATGAGCCCGCTGGGCTCTGCAGCTTGCGTTTCTTGCTTGCGTTTAATCTACATTCGGTTGATTCGTTCGATTCGTGTTCTTTTAAAATACAAGTGATTAGTGGTCTTTCTCAAGCAACAAGAACCAGAGGTCCTAAAAAATCCGTATCGTCAGTGCTTTCCGTGTGGGACAAAACGCAAGCAAGTCTTAGCTGTCCCCATGTTTTAGCTGGTGAGCCATCTTATATCTTAACTTTTTGTCTTTTATTTCCCCAAAGTATGTTTTTTTTCGCGATTTAGGGATTTTGATGACAAAATATTGTATCTTTGCGATGTTTATTTAACACGCATTAATTTAACGGCTGTTACATTATGAATTAGTGATTTTAGACTTACTAACTGCGAAAATACTAAAAAAAATAATGATAGAGTTATGGGGTGAAGCCCCAGAAAGGAGAATGGGCTACAAACAAGAAATAGAAGGCTCTCAGAATCTCAAATCTCAGTATCTCAGAATCACAAATCACAGTTAGAAAAAAGCATGTCTCACTTTCCGAATATCTCTAAAACCCCCTTTTAAAGATTATATAACTAATTAATAATCAATATATTATAATATATATATAATATATAAAGAAGAGGAAAGAAGAAAAGATAGCAACCTACTTTTTTTAAACTGAGATTCTGAGATTTGAGACTATCCCTCAGCCTTTTCTCCTCTAAAAGGCTGATAATCAAGCATTAACAAACCACCCCATAAGCTAAAGCCATGAGTAGCAGTCACAGTTACCCTCCATTTTTAAGGCTTTTATGCATCAAAAAAGGCACAAAAGCATCATTTTTTAGCTCTGCAAGCAAAGAAACCATGCAACATGCCTCTCGCCAAAAATACTTATTCCAAACAGAGAAACACACCATATAGGGGCATATTGGTTATATTTTCCTGTTTGCGATAAGGGAGCATTGAGAAGCGTACGGCAGGTACGTCTTGCTGTTGTTTTAGATAATTGTGTAGTGATGTTGCCTTTATGCTTGTTCCTCCCTTCACCTCTATTGGTACCAATGCACCTTTCTGCTGAATAATGAAGTCCATCTCCATGCGTGAGGTATCCGAACTATAATAATATATGTTGTTTATATTAGATGCGAGCAGTTGCTGAAGGACATACTGTTCGGTAAATGCTCCTTTGTATTCAGTAAATACGGTATCGCCAATTAACACATTCTTAGCATCAGTATCTGCCATAGCACCCATCAATCCACAGTCGCATAAATAGAGTTTGAAAGCAGATATGTCTTCGTAGAACTTCAATGGCAATTCGGGTTTTGTTACCTTTGTAGTTTTATATACAAGACCTGCGTCTATCAACCATTGTATGGCTAACTCGAATTCTTTCGCCCTACCGCCTTTTTTCAATACTCCATACACGAATTTCTTGTTTTCTTTAGACAATTGTCCAAGTATTGATTGCCACACCATGTCGATGCGTGGTACCTCTTGTGTGGGTGCGTGTTTAGAGAAATCGCCAGCATAGTTGGATAAAATTTCGTTTTGAATGGTTCGCACCTGATTGAGCAATTTGTTTTCTACGTAATGCTTCACGACCTCAGGCATTCCTCCTACATAGTAGTATTGGCGCAGATAGTCTTTTAGTCTTTCATGGAAAGCGTTCATCAGTTCATAGTCGTGGTTATGCATGAGCTTTAGCAGTTGGTCTTCCCCCAATGCCATAAGAAACTCTTCAAAGTCCATAGGGAAAAGGCGTAGTGTCTGTACTTTTCCTACGGGGAAGGATACCCCTGCGTGCAAGGCTACACCGAACAAAGATCCTGCCACAACAATATGATATTCGGGGGCGTCCTCGCAAAAATACTTCAAAGCCTCTAATGCCTGTGGAAAGGCTTGCACTTCATCTAAGAATATAAGTGTCTTGCCGGGGATGATGTCCACTCCGGTCAACGCACTTAATCCTTGTATAATTCTAAGAACATCGAAATCGCTCGCATATATGGCTTGTAGGCTTTCGTTTCTGTCGCAACTAACGTAGGCAAGATTTGCGAATTCGTTTTTGCCGAATTCTTTAAGGATGAAAGTCTTGCCGCATTGTCTTACGCCGTTGAGTATTAATGGCTTGTGCTGCTTTTGATTCTTCCACTCTACGAGCTTGTTGTATATCTTTCTTTTCATAGTTTACACTTTTAGACACATAAAAGCTCAGAAATCTTACACTTTTAGACATATAAAACTGCTGCAAAGCTACACTTTTCGACACATACGAACAAGTATTTGTGGTATTTTTGGTGAAGCATTAAGATAAATTAAGTGTATTTTAGGATAAGGTAACTACTCAGCACCCCCCAGGTTTAGTTAGCAGTCTGCAATTTTAGCCTTCAGCTCCTCCAGGTTGTTAGCCACTTCGATATAGTCGTGCCAATCGCCACGAATCATGCCTTTCTGCTGTAGGTCGTCGAGCATGGCGATGAGGGAATTCCAGAAGCCTTTCATATTGTAGAGTATCACCATTTTGTGGTGGTAGCCTATGGTATGGGATGCGGCAACGGTGAAAATCTCATCGAGCGAGCCTATGCCGCCAGGCAGCGTAACGACAACATCGCTCTGCAACAGCATTATATCCTTGCGATCGCTGAGGTTGTCGCATGGAATCTCTACGTCAAGGTTCTTGAAGGTTTTGCCACCCTTCTCTACCAGCGAAGGCACAACGCCTATTGTTCGTCCGCCATTAGCCTTAACAGCATTACCTATGCAATTCATCAAACCGATGTTACAACCTCCAAACACGAGGCTATGTCCATTCTCAGCCATCCATTTGCCCATTTCTTCGGTCACAGCAAAGAAATCGGGGTCTATATTGTTGTTGGCGGAGCAGAATACTGCTATTTTCATATAAGTTCCTCTTTTTATTATAGTTATTATAGATTATTTCAGAAGTTATAGAAGTTAAAGAAGTTATCGCTCCCTTCGGTCGCTAGAAGTTATAGCCAATAGCCTTTTTGCCAGATATTTTGCCATAAAACATATGGCTTTAACTTCTCTAACTTCTTTTAATTCTTTTAATTCCACACATGGTGAATTATCAATTACTAATTCTCGATTAGTCATTACCGATGCAAATGTACACTTTTTCTGCTGAATAATCCACAATTATCGAGTTTTTAGTTGTTGGCTATGGGATAAAAAAACATGCGAGTAGTCGCACGAGGCATTTCGAATAGTCGAAGGAGGCAATGCGAATAGTCGCACAAGGGCATGCGAGTATATTTATTTAGGTTTTCTTTGATATTTCACTCATTTGAATAAATTTCTCACGCTCAAGAATGCAAATACATTTGCATTCTCTTCACTTAATCGAAATTTTGCAGTACCTTTGAATAAAGTACGCTGCGCTCGGAAATGAAAAACAAAAACTTCGTATTTTGTTTTGTCATTTCACTCACTTGCAGTACCTTTGCAGACGAATTTGGCAATTATATAATAATGTATACAACTTATTATTAACAAAACAGCATAATTGCCGCAAGCGTTTCGGAAGGATTTTGCACCCTATTAATGGCTGGGAGGGTGAATTCGACCTTCCTTTTTTTTATAACCATTCAATACGGTAAAAAAGATTTGAAGACATTTGAAGAATTGGGCGTATGCGAGGATATTCGCCGCGCCATCGAAGAATTAGGTTTTGAACAGCCTATGCCTGTTCAAGAAGAAGTAATCCCTTATTTGTTAGGCCACGGCAACGACGTTATTGCGTTGGCACAGACTGGTACTGGTAAGACTGCCGCTTATGGTATTCCTACTCTGCAGAAGGTGAACCCTAAGCTAAAGGCTCCTCAGGCCTTGGTGCTCAGCCCTACTCGCGAGCTGTGCTTGCAGATAGCCGACGACCTGAACGAATTTGCTAAATATATAGATGGTTTGCACGTAGCTGCCGTATATGGCGGTGCATCTATCGAAACACAAATTCGCACTCTGCGCCATGGCGTGCAGATTATTGTTGCTACTCCTGGTCGTTTGATCGACCTTATGCATCGCGGAGTTGTGAAATGCGACAATATAGAGAATGTGGTGCTCGACGAGGCTGACGAGATGCTCAACATGGGTTTTGCCGACTCTATAAACGAGATATTCGAGAATGTGCCTAAGGATCGCAACACTCTCTTGTTCTCAGCCACTATGAGCCGCGAGGTGGAGCGTGTGGCTAAGAGCTATCTTACCGACTATAAGGAGATTGTGGTGGGTTCGCGCAACGAGGGTGCGGAGCATGTGAACCACATATACTATATGGTACATGCACGCGACAAGTACTTGGCTTTGAAGCGCATCGTAGACTTCTATCCTAAGATTTTCGCTATCATCTTCTGTCGCACAAAGATAGAAACTCAGGAGGTTGCCGACAAGCTTATCAAAGACGGCTACAACGCAGAAGCCCTGCATGGCGACCTTAGTCAGCAACAACGCGACCTTACGATGCAGAAGTTCCGTCAGCATACTGTTCAGTTGCTCGTGGCTACCGACGTGGCTGCGCGCGGTCTTGATGTCGACGACTTGACCCATGTTATCAACTATGGTTTGCCAGACGACATAGAGAACTATACTCACCGCTCAGGCCGTACGGGACGTGCAGGTAAGAAGGGTACATCAATCTCTATCATCCACTCTAAGGAGAAGACAAAGGTGCGCAACATAGAGCGCGAGATAGGCAAAGAGTTTGTAGACGGAGTGTTGCCTACACCTGAGGAGATTTGCAAGAAGCAGCTCTACAAGCAGATGGACACCATCATGAAGACTGACGTAGACGAAGAGCAGATTGCTCCATACATGGGCGATATAATGCGCCAGTTTGAGTATGTAGACAAGGAAGACTTGATAAAGAAGATGGTGACGATGACCTTCGGCCGTTTCCTCGACTACTACAAGGATGCTCCAGAAATAGAGAAGCCTACAGGAAGAGGCAGCAAGGAGAAGGGCGCACAACGCTCTAAGGTTTCAAACGGACGTCGTAAGCACGAAACAGAAGCTGGCTACAAGCGTTTGTTTATCAACCTTGGTAAGGCAGACGGTTTCTATCCAGGCGAGGTGATGCAGTTCCTTAACCGCAACATGAAGCAACGCCAGGAGGTTGGCCATATCGACTTGCTCTCTAAATTCTCTTACATAGAGGTGCCTGAGGGCGATGCTAACCGCGTGATAAAAGCCATCAACGGCTTGGAATATAAAGGTCGCACAGTAAGATGCAACGATGCCGACGAGGCTGGACACGGCAAAGCAAACCGTGGCGAAAGCAGAGAAGGCAGCAGAAGAGGTGGCGACAGACGTCAGGCTGGCGACTCGCGTGGCGGAAGAAAGAGCAAGGCTGAGCGTCGACGTGATAGCGCCAATGGCGATTGGCGCGAACTCATGAAGGGACGACAGTTTAAGTTCAAAGACGAAGAGCCTGACTTCTCGGAAGAAGGATGGGCACGCAGAAGACCTAAGAAGAAATAATAAAAACTAACCATTATAATTAAGCCCAAACCCAACATCTCTCCAAACAAGACCGACGTTTTTTTAAAACGACTCCTGGTTTGTAGAGAAGTTGGGAAATAGGCAAACTGAAAAACTATGATCTACCGAGTTCTTAAGACATGGCTACTACCGATAGTAGCGTTGATTGCCGTAGGCATAGCCCTTGTGACCTACGAGTCGGACTACCTATTCAAGGTGCAAGAACTCAACTTGTTTCTCTACTCAAAGATGTTCTTCGAGCAGCAGATGGTGGTGTCTGGCGGATTGCTGACATGGCTCGGCACTTATTTCACTCAGTATTTTTATTATCCAGCCTTTGGCACCACGTTGTTGTGTCTGTGGTTAGGACTCATGATGTGGCTCTTTAAGCACGCATTCCGTATAGCCGACCGCTATTCGGCATTACTCCTTGTGCCATTAGCGTTGGTGGTGATAACAGATGGGGACCTTGGCTATTGGATATACTACCTAAAGCTTCGCGGCCATTTCTTCATAGCTCCGATGGGCTTTAGCTGGGCTTTCGCCATGGTGTGGGCTTATCGAGTGCTGCCTACAAAATGGTGGATGCGCACAATATGGTTGCCTATTTCGGTAGCCCTCTCCTACCCCTTTGTTGGCATCTATTCGCTCATAGCAGCATTAACGATGGCTGTTATGGCTTTGGTAGCCAACAAGTCGATAGGCAGAAAAGTTATCGACGCTATCGTGGCTGTGCTTTCGCTTGTTGCAGTACCGTTGGTATGCTATCGTACAATCTTCTCGCAGACCAACATAAGCGACATTTGGTATACAGCCCTACCTTTGTTCCGTACCGACGTAAATCACATGGCTTATTATACTCCATGGATTGCCATGACGGCATTAATGCTTATTCTGGCTTTGACAATACGCATAGAGGTGGCAGAAAAACCACGCAAGCCTTTATTGTTCTGGGCTTCGCAAGTTGCACTTGTAGTCTTAGTGGCTGTAGGCACATGGCATTTCTGGTATAAAGACAAGAACTTCCACCACGAGATAGTGATGAGTCATTGCATCGATAGCAAGGACTGGGAAGGAGTATTAACGGAATATCGCGACATTGATGCCGACGAAGAACCTACACGAATGATGTGGATGATGAAGAATTTGGCTCTAACTCGCCTGGGACGTGCTGGCGACGAGATGTTCCGTTATAAGAATGGCGACGCACATAGCGACGCTCCTTTCGAAGTGCGACTGACCCAGATTGGCGGTAAACAGATATATTACAACTACGGCCAGATAAACTTCTGCTATCGTTGGTGTCTTGAAGACGGAGTGGAATATGGATGGAGAGTAGACTTCATAAAATATCTCTTGAAATGCTCTATCCTAAATGGAGAAATGGAGGCTGCACAAAAATATATCGACATATTGAAGCAAACAAAATATTATGCCAACTATGGCGAGCAATTTGAAGTGTTCGTAAAGAATCCTAAGCTCGTGGCTAAGAACTCGGAGTTCTCTACCATTCGCCACTATATGAATAGCAATGATGTGCTGACTTCCGACAACACCCTTGTGGAGATTTATCTTCTCAACGAATTCTCAAACGAAGATAGCAACGACCCTCTATACCAAGAGCAAACCCTGCTGGCAGCTCTACAACAGAAGGATATCCAGATGTTCTGGCCTCGCTTCTTCCATTATGCACAGTTGCATCAAGGTAAGCGCATGCCTACACACTATCAAGAGGCTGCATATCTGTATGGTCATCTTGAAAACCATGTAGACATTTCGCATATGCCATTCGACGAAGAGGTGAAAGCCAACTACGAAGGCTTTATGGCTCTTGCTCAGCAAAACGCAGGACTCACAGAAGAGCAGCTGAAGCCAATAATGTATCCTCAGTATGGCGGCACTTTCTATTACGAATATTTCTTGATTAGAAACCAGAAGAGTTATTAAACAAATGAAACAGCTAACATTATTATTCACCCTCTGCCTCGTGCTACTTGCAAGTTGCCGACAGGCTGAGGTTCCTACACAATATACCGACAGCTCGCAGCTGCCAAAGATGTATCCCGACTATGTAGACGTGACGATACCTATAAACATAGCTCCGCTATCTATGGAACTATGTCAGCAGGCTCAAGACGTAGTGGTTCGCTATGCTGCGAGTGACGAAGAGATTGTTTGTGGCGGCAAAAAGGCTATGCCTGCTATCGACGAATGGAAAGACCTGACATCAAAGGCTGCAGGTGGCGACATCACGGTCGAGGTATTTGCAAAGAACGATGACAAGTGGACTCGCTTTAAGCCTTTCGCCATTCATGTGTCAAAAGATTCTATCGACCCTTATATCAGCTATCGTCTGATAGCACCTTCGTATGTCACCTACGAGGAGCTAACAATAAACCAGCGTTGCCTTGAAAACTACGACGAGAGCGTGATATACAACAATATGCTCTTATCTATAGAAACCGAAGGACAATGCATCAATTGCCACAATTATCAGGCTTACAATCCTAATCGCATGCAGTTTCATGCTCGACAGAATCATGGAGGAACCGTTGTTGCCTACGATGGCAAGGTGAAGAAGGTGAACATGAAAAACGATTCTATCCTATCGGCAGGAGTTTATCCAGCATGGCACCCTTGGCTAAAGCTTATTGCCTATAGCACCAACAAAACCATGCAGAGTTTCCACACTCGCGACATCAACAAAATAGAGGTGCTCGACTCGCAGTCTGACCTTATTATATATGATGTAGACAAGAACGAAGTGACGAATATCGAAAACGATTCTACAGAGTTTGAATGCTATCCTGCTTGGTCGCCAGATGGCAAATGGCTATATTATGTTAGCGCCCACTTTGAGTTCCGCGACACTATTCCTCACGAAACAGAGTGCATAATGCGTTCGAAAGAGATTAAATACTCTATATATCGCAAGTCGTTCAACCCTGAGACTATGCAGTTTGGACCTCGCGAAATGGTATTCGATGCAGCATCGCTTGGCAAGAGCGCCACTCTGCCTCGTATATCTCCAGATGGCAAATATCTGTTGTTCTCGATGGGTGAGTGGGGATGTTTCCATATCTGGCATCGTGATGCCGACCTCTACATGCTTCGCTTAGCCGACAACAAGGTATGGCCACTCACCAAGACTAATTCACCACAGGCAGAGAGTTTCCACAACTTCTCAAGTAATGGCAAGTGGATAATCTTCTCATCACGTCGCAACGATGGCGACTACACTCGCCTATTCTTTGCTCATGTAGATGCTGATGGCAACACCACCAAGGCTTTTGAGCTGCCTCAACAAGGCCCTGACTACCATCGCATGTTTATGAAGAGCTACAACATACCTGAGTTTATGCGTGGACCAGTAACTATCAAACCGCAAGAGTTTGCCGACGTATTGCGCAACGACAACATAGAACCTGTGAAATATCGCAGCAAGAAATAAAAAACGAAATAAACATAAATGAAAAATGCTCCATTTGCCTATCAATCACAGACGGGCGAATGGAGCATTTTCATAATGAATGTTGAAAATGTTAGTCTAAAAACAGAATCACAATCGTATAAATCTCTAACTAAACTAAAACTTATGAAAACGTTTATTTCTTATTTCTGATTGCAAAGATAGCGATGTTATAAATATCAACGGAAGGAAATTCGTTATTAAAGGGGACCAAATCGTTAAATACCATTTTTCATACCTTTAATAACTATTATTACTCCTTTTCTTAACAGAAAATACTCCTTTTTAAGTAAAAACACACATTTTCTAATAAAATCTACACTATAAAACTTCATATTTTACCTCAATTAATGTATCTTTGCATCTATATCATATAAATCTCTATTAAGAACATATAATGTTAGCTAAACGTTTATTATACATTTTTTCTTGCTTATTTTGTTACGTTCTTACAACCGTATCACAAAATCTGCCATACCGATTGGTGAATACCATCCACTTGTCGCCTGCCGACGAGTGCCGTTGGATGATGTTCGACCACGGAGGACTTATGTGGCTCGGTACAAACTCTGGACTAAAATCATGGGATGGATATGACTTCCATAACTTCCGCTCTACAGCTTTCTCGCCAGGCATATTGCCAAACAATACAGTATTGAGCATAACCGAAGACAATAATAAAATATTGTGGTTGGGCACGCGCAATGGCTTGGCACGCTTCGACATGAAAACAAGAAGCTTCAACACTTTATTTATAGAAGGAGATTCATATCGAACTATATATACATTATATACTTCTACTGACGGCACAGTATGGATTGGCACAGATGGAGGATTGACAAGATATGATGAAAAGACACACAAATTTGATACATATACAGAAAAAAACTCCATATACCTTGATAGTGACGGAAAGAAGTCTGCCGACCGACATATTAGTGTAAAATCTATAATCGACGATGGACATGGCAACTTGTATCTTGGCACATGGAGCGATGGTGTATTGATATTTAATCCTAAGAAGCGTACGTTCCAAAGATACGAAAAGATAAACAATTTTAATTCTGCCTATTCGCTATATCTTGATAGCAAGGGTAGATTGTGGATAGGCTCATGGAGCGAAGGCTTACAAATGATACCTAATCCAGAGCAAGGTCCTCGCGCCGAACATCTAAATATTCCTATCAACGCAACAGGATTCTATACATTTTATAAGATAATAGAAGATCCCATATCACACAAGATATGGGCAAGTTCGCGCGAGGGTATCTGTCTGATAGACCCTATTACTCTACAAGCAAATTGTTATACCTATGCAGGTACAAATCCTATTGGACTATGTTACAACCTCAACATAGACAACATGGGAAATATTTGGGCAGCAACATTTTCTGGTCATATTTACCAATTTGCATCCTCGCCAGCAATATTCCAGTTCTCACAACTTGGCAATATCAAAGACCCTGTAAACATAGGTGCCGTATCTTCTATATATACAGCTGACGGCACATGGTTTTGGCTGGGTGTAAGCCCTAATGGTCTTGTACTATACAACAAGAAAGATGGCAAAACCCTATATAATACCGACATACCAGGATTTGCAGAGCTCAACAATACAGGTCTGTCTACTCGTATAACGTCTATCATACGCAGATATAACGGACAATTATGGTTTGCCACAAATAGTAACGGCATAATGGTGAAGGAAAATGGCAAAGCTGCAGAAGCCATTTATAGCAATCCAAATAGCTGGCTTAGAGACAACGTGGTAAACACACTCTTCGAAGACCATAACAAAAACTTATGGGTAGGCCAACGTACATACCTTAGTTTTGTCAGACCCGATGGATCGGGCGAAGCTCTTGTGATGAAAGACGAAAACGGCAACTATCCTTTCTGCGATGTTAGAGGCATTACCGAAGATAAAGAGGGCAATATTTGGGCGGCAACTGAAAATATAGGTATCATAAAGGTTACACCTAAGAAAGATGGTTCGTTCACATTCCATAGATATTATCCGGAAAACCACAAATATACAGTAGAAGATGCTACCAACTGCTTCATCGATTCCCGTAATATCTTGTGGGCTATTAGTAATAGCGGCGGATTATTCCGATATGATACCGAAAAAGACTGCTTCGAACCTGTAAATAAGAAATACGGCATAGATGGCGACAAGGTTTTTGCTATAAGCGAAGATAACTATGGACACCTGTGGTTGAATTCCGACGAATGTATCATCCGACTTATATTCGACGATAAGGGGAAAACTTTTGTAACACATTTCACAGAAGAAGACGGAGTGCAAAACGCTTCATTCTTCCCTAATTCTATTTTCAAATACAAGGATGAAATGTATTTTGGTGCCAACAACGGAATTATTTCGTTTATACCAAAACGAGATATAAACATCAACGACACCTCTAAGCGAAAGCTTATAGTTACAGATATCATCGCAGATGGTGTATCATATACCGATCTCGACTCTACTGAAAGAGCTCGTATATCACCAATTGCACCACGCTATACACGAACAATTGAGGTTCCAAGCGATATAAAGAGATTGTCTGTAGAATTCTCGCTCCTAACATATTCAAGCCAAGCTCGAAACAAATATGCATATAAGCTTGAAGGCTACGACAACGATTGGAGATATACTGACAACTATCAGCGCATGGCTTCGTTCGAAAACCTTTCGCCAGGCTCGTATACCCTACATCTGAGAGCTTGCGACAATTATGGCAGATGGACAGAACTATCATATACCATCAAGCTAAAGGTATTGCCACCTTGGTATCTGTCGTGGTGGGCATATGCGACATATATAGTACTTCTAATACTGTCTATCTATGGCTCTATCAGATGGTATCGCAACCATATCAAAACCAAAAACCGCTTACAGATGGCTGTGGTATTTACCAATATCACTCACGAGTTGCTAACTCCGCTCACGGTAATCTCTGCAACCATTGATATGCTACGCCAAAAGGCTCCTGGACACGACGAGCAATATGGCATAATGCAAAACAATATCAATCGCCTAACGCGACTACTACGCCAGATACTGGAGGTAAGGAAATCGCAAGCTGGACAGCTGAAGCTAAAGGTACGCAAACAAAACATAGCAGAATTCATAGAAGCTGCATGCGACAACATACGACCTATGGCTGAAGCTCGCGGAATAAAGTTGATATTCAACTATCGTGATAGCAGCAAGATTGACGTTTGGTTCGATGCTGACAAAATGGATAAGATTCTCTACAATCTGTTGTCTAATGCTGTGAAATACAGCCATGAGAATGGACAGATAGTTGTAGAATTGCAATTAAAGCAGAAGACTATGATCATATCTGTTGCCGACCAAGGTATAGGTATATCAAAAGAGAAATTGCGACACCTGTACAGCCGATTCCTCGATGGCGACTATCGACGTATGAATACCGTAGGTACAGGTATTGGCTTGTCGCTAACTCACGACCTTGTGATATTACACCATGGCAAGATAGATTGCCAAAGCGTAGAGGGCGAAGGAACAACATTTACCATCCAAATACCTACCGACAAATCGGCATATAGCGATGAAGAAATAGAATATTCAGAACTGGCTACAAGTCATAGGCTTAACGACGTTGCTACAACCAACAACGACGACGATGCTATTGGCGATATTGAAGTTGCCGACGGATACACCATTCTCGTGGTAGAAGACAACGAAGAGTTGCTATCGCTAATGAAGCAACTATTAGCACAACATTTCCGCGTGCTTACTGCAAAGAATGGTGTGCAAGCTCTGAACATAATACAGAAGGAAAGTCTCGACCTCGTAATCTCAGACGTGATGATGCCACAGATGGACGGCATAGAGCTAACACAACGCATCAAACAAAGCGACGACTACGGTCAGCTACCTGTATTGCTGCTTACTGCCAAAACTCGCGACGAAGACCGTAACAAGGCATACGAAACTGGTGCCGACCAGTATATGACTAAGCCGTTCAAGCTCAACGAACTACTGGTGCGTGTACAAAGCATCATCAAAAACCGCGAACGCATCAGACGTAAGTTCAGCTCGCAGACTGAATTTGTGGTAGAAGAACAACATTATAGCAACCCTGACGAAACTTTCGTTCAGAAAGCTATAGAATGTGTGAAAGCTCATCTCGACGATGCCGACTACGACCGCGAAGGCTTTGCATCAGATATGATGGTGAGCAGCTCTACACTCTACAATAAGCTTCGAGCCCTAACAGGTCAGAACATATCGGGATTCATCACCTCTATACGTATGAAAGAGGCATGTCGCATAGCGCGTAACAACCCAAACATGTCACTCACAGAGTTGTCTATGCGAGTAGGCTACAATAGCCCGAAGTATTTCTCTAAATGCTTCAAAAAAGAGTTCGACATGACTGTAAAGGAGTATCTACAGAAGGAAGATTAGTTTTATATTGCTGCCACAAGAGCGCCACGTATATGGTTCTCTTGTGGCAGTTAACGTATACAGGACATGCATATTGCCACGCAATAAGATAGCAAGCTGTTTCTTTGTCTGAAAACAAGTTAAAAACCATTAGATTAGATACTTATTCGGATATTTTTGTGTAAGTTTGCAGCAATGAAAATCATCAAGACACTCATAATCTTTGTCGCTTTGTGCGCAAGTCAGCTATCTCATGCCCAAAGCGACATGAAGGTTGACACCATTAGCCAACCAGCAATTGGCGCACAGACCTTAGGCATGGAATATATGGACAACATATATGCTACGCCTAAAGATTCGTTGTGTCTGCCAAGGATAAATAGTTTCGGGCAAGTAGACTCATGGCGATTTAGTCCATATAGTTGGAGATATTCTATGCCATGGGATTTGCACGAAGGACTAAACATGAACCTCGGACTATCCATGTTTGCGCAATTTGGCAAGCATTCGTATAGTGGCGTAGGATTCACACAAGACATCTCGGCTATGTATGTGAAGCCTATTACAAACCGCTTGACTATAGCTGCAGGAGGATATTTCAGCAATATAAACTGGGCACACGACTCATATCGCGATGCAGGACTATCGGCTGTAATAGGCTACAGATTTGACGAACATTGGGAGGCTTTCATATATGGGCAGAAATCGCTTGTAAATAACCATCGCATGCCTTACGCCTTATACAACATGCAGGAACTTGGCGACCACATAGGTGCATCGGTAAGATACAACGTTAATCCGTCGATGAGCATAGAGCTGTCGGTAGAAAGAAGGAATACAGGTGTAGGACTCGCCTCACCCACACCCCCTCTCCAAAAGATTGGAGAGTAGTTACCTATATAAACTATTAAAAATTACATAATAGTAGCATAACATTATTAATAATATATAATCAATAAAAAGCCAACATCATTCCATATCCTAACCAAATAGGCTAATCATTCCCCTCTCTTTTGGAGAGGGGGTTGGGGTGAGGCTTTAAATATTAGTATGAAGATTATCAAAACTATTTTTGCAGCTATGGCTGCCGTTGCTTTGGTTGCTTCTTGCGAGAAGCAGGAACCATCATCATTCTACAGTATTCAGATCATTTTGCCTTCTACAGGCAACTATCCTATTGGCTATAGCTATGCCAACGAATCTTCCGATTCGCTGAAGTTTGTATCTTATTCGCCATGGAAAATAGTGCAGACAGAAGGCGATGAAGGCTTCGTGACTATAAATGGTAAAACTTCGGGCAAAGGAAATGTACTTGTTAGCTATGGTGTGAACTTCTCTGAGAACACAACAGGCAAAGGTCGCTTTGCTACATATCAGATTGTAGACTCTGAGGATGCAAGTCGCGCTAAGGCAACATTTAGATACGTACAGTTTGCTACACGCCAAGATGGTGCCTTAGGTAATGCTGCCGAGGTGAAGAATATTAGCGGTAGCGATGGTAGCAATATCGACATTACATACGACCTACGCCATCGCCCACTCACGATATCTATGTCGGCTGGCGATATGAAGCGCGAGATATCATTCGCTTACAACGATAATGATAATACCGTTACAGCCACTCAGTCGAAATACGAATTCTCGTATGCCGACACCTTGTTTACATACAACAACGTGAAGCTTAATGGTAGCTACATGGATCGTTTCTTGCCAAACGTAAACAACTACATCTATCAGCCACGGATGCTTATGACTCTTGACTCAAACGAGGCTTCGTTGGTGAACACATTCAACGACACTCGCAACTATATCAAGCAGACCATGGCATACCAGGCTTTTAGCAACAACGGCTACGAATATAGCTTTGCCAACGGTTTTATGGTAAAGAATACCATCGGCAATAAGTTTGCACAGGCTATAGGCGTTTATTATAATGGTAAAAGCAAACTTGATGTAGACAGCATTTACAAGGCTGATAGCATAGGTGTAGAACGCATTTACTCTGACCACAAGCATAAGAGCGAGATGTATAAGCTGTCTTTCAGCAACATCAGCAACCGCATGACAACTGTAGATGCCAACCAGCTTATGGAGGGTGTTGCCAACTGCGACCCATACTTGTTGCTATCATTCTACAAGCTTGCACGCCAGTCGTATGTATTTTCAAAAGCTGAAGGAAAGAAAGGTGCTCGCTACACCTTCGACACCAAAGCTAATGCCGACGGTTCGATAAAGACTCTTGACGTTACAGATGCCAACGGCAACAAGATAACATATACTTTCAGCTATTAATAACCAATAACCCTCTGTATAGATTAAAAATATAGATGAAGATAGGAGACATACAATTCGGCAAACACCCCGTATTTCTTGCCCCTATGGAAGATGTCACAGACATAGGCTTCCGTATGCTTTGCAAACGCTTTGGCGCAGCCATGGTGTACACGGAGTTTGTGTCGGCAGAGGCTTTGGTAAGGTCGGTTAAGTCGACCATGAACAAACTCAACATCTGCGACGAAGAGCGCCCTGTGGGCATACAGATATATGGTCGCTCGGTTGAGGACATGGTGGAGGCTGCCAAGATAGTTGAGCAGGCAAAGCCAGATGTGATAGACATCAACTTCGGTTGCCCTGTAAAGAAGGTTGCTGGCAAAGGTGCTGGCGCAGGAATGCTTAGAAACATTCCGTTGATGCTCGATATCACGCGCGAGGTGGTAAAGGCTGTAAATGTGCCTGTGACAGTAAAAACTCGATTGGGATGGGATAACGAAAACCTCATCATCCCTACCCTTGCTGAGCAGTTGCAGGATTGCGGCATCAAGGCGTTGACTATTCATGGTCGCACACGTAGCCAGATGTATACTGGTAATGCCGACTGGACTCTCATCGGAGAGATAAAGAAGAATCCACGCATACAAATTCCTATCATAGGTAATGGCGACATAACAAATGCCGAGGAAGCTAAGGCTGCATTCGACAACTATGGCGTGGATGCAATAATGGTGGGCAGAGCTACCTTCGGTCGCCCTTGGATTTTTAAGGAGATAAACGACTGTTTGGAGGGCAAAGAGCCTCAGCCGCTAACCGTAGACGAGAAGATAGACCTCTTGGAGGAACAGCTAAAGATAAACGTGGAGCGTATCGACGAATATCGCGGTATATTGCACACTCGTCGCCATCTGGCTGCCAGTCCTGTATTCAAGGGAATACCAGACTTCCGCCAAATACGTATTGCCATGCTAAGAGCCTCGACGATGAAGGAGCTGATGGAGATATTGGAAAACTGCAGAGAAATTTGTAAAAAGCATATAGAAGAGCTATGAGAACAGGAATATTCGTAGGAAGCTTCGACCCCTTCACTATTGGTCACGACTCGATAGTGCGCCGTGCGTTGCCGCTATTCGATAAACTCGTGATAGGAGTAGGCGTAAACGACAAGAAGAAATATACTACCACTACCGACGAAAGGGTAAAGGCTATACAGGATGTATATGCCAACGAGCCAAAGATAGAGGTAGTAGCTTTTAGCGACTGCACCATGGATTTAGCAAAAAGAGTCGGAGCAGGCTTTATTGTTAAAGGGGTAAGGAATGTACGTGACTTCGAGTTTGAACGCGACCAAGCGGAAATAAACCGCCTTGTGGGCAATATAGAGACTATCCTGCTATACTCTGAACCGGAATTGGCTTGCGTATCGTCGAGTGCGGTAAGAGAATTGCGAGCTTTCGGCAAAGATGTAGATAAATTCCTGCGAAAAGGCAAATAATTATAATTTAGCATGGTAGCTACATATTTTTTTGCTACTTTTGCCAAAGAATTAATTCTGTAACATTATGATTACATACAACGCAGAGGGCGTGAAAATGCCCAAGATAAAGAAAAGGGAAACTACAGCTTGGATAAAGGCTGTTGCTGCCCAGCATGGACGAAAGGTCGGAGAAATAGGCTACATGTTTGTAGACGATGAGAAGATACTCGAGGTAAACCGCGAATATCTTGGTCATGACTACTATACCGACATCATCACCTTCGACTATGATGAGGACGACATAATAAGTGGCGACCTCGTAATATCGCTCGATACCGTAAGAACCAATGCCGAACAGTTTGGCAAGGAATACGACGACGAGCTACATCGCGTAATCATCCACGGAATCCTTCACCTTTGTGGCATCAACGACAAAGGACCAGGTGAACGTGAGATAATGGAAGCCGAAGAGAATAAGGCTTTGGCTATGAGATTATAGGTTTCATTACAAACATCATCTATATGAAAACACCCTCTTTTATTTTATCTGTTTTGCTTCTCATATTTTCACAAGAGGCAATTGCACAGACTGTAACTCGCTACTCATACGATGAGAGCGGAAACGTGGTCAGTCGCAGGGAGTTTGGCTATGCATCGCATAAAGCTGCAAAGAATATTTCTGTGGCTGACACCACAAGCTTCGCAAATATATACTACGATGACAACAATTGCACATTAACTATCAAACTTAATAATACCACATTGGGTGCAGCTACCAATGTGAACATCTACAATGCTACTACCCGACTGAAGATTTCCTCGTTTTCCTTTATCAAATACTTATTTCGGTAACATTGCTCCATATACTGGAGCTTATTAACATTTTTGTCATGGAAGATCTAGATTTTTACAAAGAGTGGTGCTTGGTATTTGTTCATTATGAACAAGAATATTTCATCAGTAATGCACCTAATAATTCATATAAGATAGACTTGATAAATGATTTAAAAGACTTAGAGCAACGCATTTTAACTTATTATAAGAATAAAAATATAAGGATGTTAAAGATGTTTGCTAAATCATTTGCAAATGATATGGAAATTGATAATCCAAGTTACCCCATCCTCAACGTTCGCCTTCGTGCTGCTTGCGGCAAGGACTTACGTGACTTTGACAAGAAACGATTGGAAAGGGTGAAAAAGGTAGAGGACAGAGGATATATAAAGACAAATAGTGAATTCTACTTGATACGCAACCATATCGACTACCTCGAGGCAACGAATGCCACGGATGAAGAAATCATTAAATTCGATACGCTGATTACACTCTACGAGGAGAAAATAAAGGAGAAAATGGAAAAGCAAAGGAAAAAACAAAATAACAAAGGAGCTTAACTACAATCCTTGGAGACGAAAGCGCAATCCTGAGACTTGGGACTACTATACAGGCTATGAGTATCTGGCAAGCAACACAACGCTATTACAGAACTCTGGAAATGTGGATTTAAATAAAAAATAAAGTATATGGTTATTTCAAAATTATTTAAGAGCATCTTGATTTTAGTATTGCTTTTAGTTTCTAATTCGTGCGTTAATAACAACAAGCAAAGTAAAACTCGCCTAATAGCAGTTTCGTGTAGAGAAGATTATAATGCAAAGGCATATTACCTAATAAAGGGCGATACTGTCTCAAGTATTAGTTTCCATATTTTCAAGTACAAAGATGGAACCTATGATATACGTATTAGCTCCCCAGATTCTGTATATTGTAAACAGACTATTAAAAAGCTAAAAGACAAAACGTTTAATTGCAGAGAAGGGCATATAAGTGATGAGCTTGTTGCAGGATTATCAACTTTTTTAAGTTTAGCGAAAGATGAGTTAAACTTTGACTCATTAAGGGGAATAGCGTTTATGAATGAAGATGTCTTTGATATAGAAATTGCTATATCCAATGATTTTGAAGATCATAAATGTGAAGACTTCCATAAACATGTTAAGGATTTTATGAACAAAACAAATCTTAGAGACAAAATGAATGCGGTTTTGAAGAAATATAATATTGAAGTTAACAATATTGGTTTAAATTATGATGGTAAAATTTTAAACATGGACACTAAAAGATGCCGTATTAATGGTGCTGATTATGGCTATATAGGGAAATTGCCACGTGTCTTGAAATGCATGCCTCTGAGGGTAGATGTAAAACGATGTCCTAAAGCCCAAGTTGGTTCGAAACAATCTAACTAAAGTTATGCTCTACAGAAAAACAGAGTTCTTGTTATACTTGAGACAAAAGGGCAAACGAAATGATGTTTTGATGATACGATGAGTTGCTGCAAAGAATCCATTAGGAAGACAATTCCATAATAGTGCAAACAAACACTTCGGCAATATAGCGCCATATACAGGTTTTTAAACATAAAAAATGGAAGAATTAGAATTTTATAAAGAATGGTGCTTAATCATGTATGATTATGCATGTAGTTGTTTTATTAATGACACCATTGATAAAAATGAAATCTTGGAAGTTCAAAAGGATTTCGAAAAAATGAAATCTGATATCCTAAAATTCTACAAAAATGGAAATTTTAAAAAATTAAAAGAATGGTATTCATATGTAAATGAATTAAAGCCATCTCCATCAGACAAAGAATACTCCATCCTCAATGCTCGTCTTCGTGCTGCTTGCGGCAAGGATTTGCGAGACTTTGACAAGAAACGTTTGGAAAGGGTTAAGAAAGTAGAAGAAAGAGGGTATATAAAGACAAATAGTGAATTCTACTTGATACGCAACCACATCGACTACCTCGAAGCAACGAATGCCACGGATGAAGAAATCATTAAGTTCGATACGCTGATTACACTCTACGAGGAGAAAATAAAGGAGAAAATGGAAAGGCAGAGGAAGAAGTAGGCTGCAAGAAAAAGAGGATCATCCGACAAACATAGGGGATTATTTTATAGATAGTGTTTAATGTTTAGATGGTCT